>Ga0207664_10000314_pt1 | contig 36075 bp, 23 predicted proteins | sample LARL83metaG_FD_184349 | JGI IMG/M metagenome (GOLD analysis project Ga0207664, IMG submission 184349) | Corn, switchgrass and miscanthus rhizosphere microbial communities from Kellogg Biological Station, Michigan, USA - LAR L8-3 metaG... | ecosystem: Host-associated > Plants > Roots >... | reverse complement strand
GCAGGACGAGCTCCCGGCGTTCAACATCGACATCGGAAGGCAGCACAATGAAGCATTCCATTATTTAATTCGGAAGTGGCAAGACCTGATTAGTTTCCTCATCCATTTGAACCGATTTTAGTGCTCACGCCGTTCTGCGTTTAGGAAAACAATTATTTTTGCCGAATCGTATCTTATTACTGATGACCGAAACGGTCTTCTCTACCGTCACACTGGGCCTATTCGGCTTCCTGCTGTTTGCGCGACCGGCATTCGCGCAACTTCCCGCTGTTCCAAACCCCATCGAGCGTTCGGCCGTGTTTCAGCCGCCGTTGGAAGAGGCTGTGGAGCATTCGCTCGCGCAATTCCGGAATGCGCACTTCGAAAGCCTGAGCGCGCTGGAACTGACGGAATTGCAGTCGGTCAACGCTGCCAATTACGGCCTTGAAGAGCAACTTTATTCACTCGATTTATTTCGCTCCCTTGCCGCCTATTATCGAAGTTCTCCCTTTGCCGCAGAGTCGCGCATCGATGCCATTCTAACACATGTGCCGAATGTTTCGCGTACCTGGTCGAACGCTGCGCTTTTGGGCGCGCTCGAATTTTACGCGCATACGCCACTCCAGCGGAGCGATGTCGAAGCGGGATTGACCCGATTAAATTCAATCGTTGCAACAGACGCGAGCGCGGCCGCCGCGGTCCAGCCCGAAATCTCATTCTGGAAAGCGGAAGGCTATCGCGCGCTCGGAGAGTTTGCCCCTGCCGAGCGAGAATATAACACTGCCATCGCAAAATCGAGCGATCCAAGGCTTACGGCACTCACGTTTTTTCGAATTGCCGAATTGTATGAACGGGAGCAGCAATATGCTGAAGCCGATACGAATTTTCAAAGGGCATCACATATTTCGGAAAGCCCGCTTCGGCTCCTCTCACTGCTGCGATTGGGAGCGGTCCGGCGGACGGAGAAAAATTATCAGGCCGTTCTTACGACGATGGACGATGCGGAATCACTCTATCGCGCAACCCAACACGAGATCCAAACCTCGGCGCGAAATTTTGAGTATTCCTCGCCGCTGGTCGAAGCGCTAATGTTGCAGGCCACCGAGCACGATCGCATCCTTGGCTCGGCGGGCCCGGCACGTGGCTACTCCTCGCCATCCCAACTCATATCGCCATTTTATTCGAGCGAAATTGATTTACTGCGCGGCAGCGCGCTTAGCGGTCTCGGTCAATACGAGCAGGCTACCGAAATTCTTGCGAAGGGCGACGAGTTAATAGACGGCGCGAGAGATTCGTCATATAATCCCGCCACCCGCGAGCAAGCGCGGTTCGTCTCGGATGCTCTGCGCTTTGAGCGGGGCTGGTCGCTCTTTCAGCGCGCGAAATACAAAGATGCGGCCGCCGCGTTCCTCGAACTCGTTGCCGCCGACACGGGCAATAGCCATCATGGGATTATTCAGGAATCGACGCTTCCGCTGCGCAAGCAGGGCTTTTATTTTGATCCATTCCTGAATGACTCCCTGGGGGCAGGGGCCCGATTGCCGGTCCTCGATCGATCGGTACTTTCAAAGATCACGATTGACACCGGTTTTTTTCTCTATAATGATTTCCCGGAACGCGCGCGCTATTATGCCGGTGTTGCCCTGGCGCGAGCGGGCCAACTGGACGAAGCTGCGCAGACCTTGCAAAAATTAACGCTCGATAAAGCGTTGCTCTATAGCGAGGAGGCCAGCTATCAGCTCGCGCTTATTCGATTCGCGCAGCATAGCTATGAAGCGCAAAAGTTACTGGAACCCGTAAGCTACGAGAAGAACGCGCGAGGCGGATATGCTTCCTTTCTGCTGGGCGAACTGGCTTACCGACGGAACGATTACGAGCGAGCGGAGGAATATTTCCTCAATGCCTTTACCACGCTGCCGCTGGAAGACACGGCGATTCGCGCGACGGCACACTTAGAGCGCGGCCTTTCGCTTATCCCGCTCGGTAACTGGACCGATGCCGCTGAGGAACTTTCGACCTATCTCACACGATCGAACGAACACGTACCTGGCCGTACGGACGAGGCTCTCTTCTGGATGGGCAAAGCCTATTTTCGCGCTGGCGAGTACGATTCGGCAAGCAATGCGTTCTCCCGTGTGCTGGCAGAATTCCCGGCGAGCGACCGCCGTATCGATGCCCAGTATGGCTATGCCTGGAGCTTGTTTGAAGCCAACGATTTCGCGCGGGCCGAACCGGAGTTCGAGCGCGTTATTGCGATGGATTCTATTAGCCGTTATGCCTATGACGTGCTTGCCCGCGCCGGCGATTCTTATTTTGCCCTCGGAGAAAATAAGAACGCCAATAAACTCTACAATTTAGCCACGGACCGTCCGGCCTTTAACGAGTTACGAACGACCCGCGCGATCCTTATGCTTGGCATCACGAGGCTGAAGGTCGATAGTGCGCGGAGCGCGATGAATGAATTCGAATATCTCACGAAGAAATACCCGGAGAGCGATATCGTCGATCTTGCGTCGTTCGATTATGGGCTTGCAGCCTATACGATCAATCTAACCGGCCCCGCGGAAGCCATGATGGCTACCCTTGTTCGAAACTATCCGAAATCGGCTGTTGCGCCACGTGCACTTTACGTAGTGGCGGAAGAGCGAGTCCGCCGCAATGATGTTCGCGGCTCGCTACCCTATTACGAGCAGGTGATCAACGAGTATCCCCGCTCGCCGGAATCGGGCCCCGCGCTCTTCGGATTGCAGGATGCGCTCGCTGCATTAAAGCGTATTCCGGAGGCGCTTGCCGTTGCCGATACGTTCGTGGCCCGCAACCCGAAGAACCCCATTAGTCCCATGGTTTTGCTTCGCGCTGGCGAATTTAAATTAAAACTTCACGAGCCTGCGGGCGCGCTTTCAACGTTCCGGACCTTCACCACCAATTACCCAGGGCACCCCGCGCGGCCGCGTGCGGAGCTGCTCATCGCAGAATCCGAACTTGCTACCCAGGACACCACTTCCGCGATATACCAATTCGATACGATAATCGAGCATTATGATTCTGTGCCGGAAATTGCGGCGCAAGCCTATCTCGACCTCGCTAACATCGAAAAAATGCGAAAACATTTGGATACGGCCGCAATCGATTTCGAGCATAGCTTCCAGAACCGCTATTATTCCGCAGACGCAGCGCCGGAAGCGATGTACGAATATGGCCAAATGCTCGCGGAAGAAAAAAAGACCGATTCCGCGATCCATGTGCTCACTACGCTTTCGACACGCTATCCGATCGAGGCAAGCGTTAGTGCGCGCGGAGCCTTGCGCGCGGGCGAGCTGTTGGAAGCCGAGCAAAAACATGACAGCGCGCGCGATGTGTATGCGAGGGTCATTGCCGCTCATACGAAAGATATCTATGGCGGCGCGGCGGAGGTCCGGGTCGGCGAAACCTACCTCGCGGAATCGAATTGGAGCGCGGCTGCAAACGCATTCGCCTCGGCGAAACGCGGGTTCCAACTTTCCGCGGAATCGGAAGGGCAATCCTGGTTCGGCCTTGCTCAGGCCAACGTTCATCTGGGAAAAAATGCCGAAGCCATTCGGGATCTTCGAACAATGCTAGCCTTGCGCGGCGTGACGGCCGAGCAACGTGCTTCCGCCGAATCGCTCCTTACGACGCTTCAGCCGCATCCGAAGAAATCCAGCCCTATTCCTTCTTCGAAAAAATCACGCAAGAAAGGAAAAGCGCAATGAAATTCTTTCTCGCGATTCTTTTTCTTTTTCCGGCCGCGTCCGTTTTTTCGCAGACGGTCCCGGATACATCTTCTGCAAACCCCTCCTTTGGCCTTCGACCGCTTCCGCCTTCGATCCTGGCGGAACTCCGGCGTGGTCAAAAAGGACAGGTACTGGAGTTTCGAGACACCGTTGCCGCCGGCGATATTGCACGCGAGCACTTTAACGATACTGGGAACTCTACGTATGCGGATTCCACCATTTCGCTTCTGGATACCGCGGTGTCACTTCCGCATAAAGATTGGCTCGATTCCGAGTTGGTCGAAATACCGGAACTCGCGCGATTTGGTAACCGGGTTCATTTCAACTACCCTCCGGCGATCATGACGGAGACAAATCTGCAGACCGTTCCCTTCGATTCTACGCTGGTGGCCCACATGAATCCCGTCATCTTCGAGAATTTACCGTTCTTCGATCAATCGCCCATTCCGATGCCGCTTCGCCCGGCGCAAACATCAGAATCGTTTCTCTCGGTGGGCGCGGGAAATGTTGCGTTACCCCGCATATCCGGGTGGCTGGCGCAATCGCTCTCGGAGCGTTCTTCCGCGAATGTGTTTGGCGAATACCGCTCGATCAACGCGGCGCAGTCGGCCATTCATTCCTATATGAACCTGCTTGCAAGGCTCGACGCGCAGTTGGGGGTGGACCCTTCGATCGCCACGTTTCACTCGCAGGAGTTAAAGGTCGAGGCGGGGTATAATTCCAAAAGCGTAGCGACGATCAACACATCTACGCGTGACCATGCGCTTTCCGATTTTTTTGGCTCGGCCACGTTTGCGGGAGACGTTTCCGATGCATTCCATTACGATGCCGGCTTCACGGACCAGGAGTTCAACGACAATCTCTCTTCCGGCGCGTCGGAATCTTCGCAGGATATTTTGTTCGGAACACGCTTCGATCTTTCATCGCTACGTTTTATCTTTCAAGGAAATTATTCGCGCGCTTCGATGAGTACCGATACGAATATAATCCTCGGAGCAAATTTTGGATCGACGAGTATTCCGATCAGTGCGGAATCTGCAAAAGCGTTGATTGGCGGTCACGGAACAATGGAATGGTATGCCGGCGTGGAATATCTCGGAGGAATGGGCGTGGATGGGACGAGTTATTCCGCGCTTTTGCCAGTGGCGCGGGTGCGGCTACCGCTCAATGCCCGATGGGAATTGGGTGGAAGTTTCGAGCCACAGGTCCAGCTTGCCTCGCTTCGCGCGCTAACGCAAGTTAACCCATTCTATTCTCCGCAGACTGTTCTGCAATACAAGCCAGTGGATTCCGCGTTGATCGCTCGCGATCAAGCGATTGACGCCCGCTCAGTCACGATCGACAAATTCAATCTTGCCGGTTTTATGAGCTATATGCTTTCGGCGGACGATGAGCTACGTTTCGAAGCACGTTTTATCGCGCGCGAGCGCGAGCCGATTTTCGATGCTCGAACCATACAAGATTCGACATTCTTTTTCGTTACACCGGAGAACACCCGGCGATTTTCCCTGCTTGCGGCTGGTAATTTCCTCTTATTCACACGCGACGTTCTGACTGGCTCTGCCGAATTTATTTCCGCGACGATTACCGGTGAGAACCGCGCCGTTCCATTCGAGGCGAACTTAAAGATTACGGCAGAATATCATTTCAATTCAATCTGGGATAATATTCAGCCATCGCTCGCTTTCCAATCGATCTCCCGGCCAGATCGGACACTCACCTTTCTCGATTGGAATGTGGATGCAGAAATTACGCGTAGGATTGGTCTCCAAATTCAAGCCGAAAATATTCTTGGCGGACCGAGCGATTTTTGGCCCGGGTATTCGGAAAAGCCTCGCTCAATCTGGGCCAGCGTTCGATATAGCTTTTAAAATTAGAACTATAACCGGAAGGCCCGCCGTTTTCCATATAACTTATGGCCGAGCGTCCCCAACAACCAACTCCTGATGATCGGGCATCCGTGATAGCCGCCCGCTTTGGCATGACGCGCGAAGCTGCCGAAGAATTGCTGCATCGAACGCACGCGGAATATCCCTCTGCTACACTGCCGCCGATAGAGCCTTCGGCGGCAACGCCAATTGAGCAAGCAGCGCAGTCACTTCCGACGGTGGATCCCATGTCAATGGCACCATCCGGTCGTCTGGCCGCCAAACCGCTCAGCGGCGGCTTTATCGGGGCGATTTTTCTTGTCTTACTCATCGTGCTTGGCGTGGCGCTATCGTTTCGACAGGGATGCTTTCAACGGCGCGCGGAGCGGCACTCTGCCAGGCAGGAGGATACGATTCAGACCATGTTAAACGGTGCTGCTGCGCAAGCCTCCTCACCGCCCCAATCGGCGACAACAGTCGCGCCTGGCGAAGTGCCGCCCGAGGCACTGGTTGTACCTCGCGAGGAGCCTCCCGGCACGTCCGGGCCGCCTTCGAACAGCGGAATAACGACGGAAGCGCAAGCCTTGCAGGCCGATCGATTGCCACCGCCGAAACCGACGATGGTCACCTCCAGCAATTTCGAAGCCGAGGAACGGTTGGCGGAATTGCGCGCCAACGGGAAGTCGCATTCGCATATGAAAGCGATCCGCCGGCATGGAACAATCAGCTATCGTGTGTTTTCGAGGTAAGATCTATTTTAGAATCTTACGCTCATCCCAATTCCTGCGCCACCGGGTTCATAGATCGGTGTAAAGGTCGACTGGGCTATTAAACGATCGACCGTTTTTTCCAGAGATCCCATGGATTTCTTATTTTTTTGCGATTCCGTCACACTCACATCACCATCGGGGTTTGGCGAGAGGAGGTTTCCGAAGCCAATGCCGAGCGCTATCGCAAGTGGGTAATCGCTCCACCAATGAACGCTCTGCGCTACCAGGCCGACCGCCAATCCCGCGCATGCGGCATACCCGACGGGACGAATCCACGCCTGTTCGGGATAATTATTTGCAATCACCGTGAGCGTCGCGAGCGCGGTCGTTAAATGGCCGGAGGGGAAAGCATCGTAATGGGAGGTATGATAGAGATAGTCAAGCTGATTTGGAAAAAAATCCCAGCGGCCGGTGGGATTCGTGGTTATATCGACCGGACTTTCGCGACCGGTGAGATGCTTTAGTAATTGCACCACGCCGCCCGAGGCAAGGATCACTTCGCAAATTTGCGAGGCGCATCGAACGGCGCGCTTATCTCCTGCGATGAAGCCATACGCGAGATAGGCCGCTGACAGCCCGAACTGGAACCTTCCGTCGCCAATATCGACAAAAAGATCGCTCGTGGTATGGAATGTAGTATTTCGGTTGTACTCTTTCTCGAACGGTTTCCAAAGCTGATTATCGTAGACGATCATTGCGGCCGTGGAAGCGGTAATAATCGCAATTTGTGGCCAATAGCGAAGCTGGATATTCTCGACTGCCCAGTCGCGCCAGTCCATTGGCAGGTTGGTAATAAAGTCGAATATGGCGGGCTCCGTGCGGCGATCGGTGGATAAAGAAGAGGCGGAAAATGTTGAATCGAACGAGGAGCGTACGCTCGGTCTGGGGGTGAGACCAGAATCGGCCATGCCGGAGATGGGGGCCTGCGCGTCGGCGCGTTGTGCAAAGACAACGAGAGCCAAAAGCAATAGAACGAAAGAAAATCGTCGTGGCATCGAAAAAAATAGAAAGAGCGCTCATTTAACGTCAATCTGGCTCGGATAGCTCCGTGCCAGAGTTATTTGGAGCACGCCTTTTGTTGCTGGATCAGCCATGATTACGGACCCCGCGAAAATTCCCGTTATGATCCATGAGGACCACACCGCGCTCGCACGTGCCATCGCCGAGCGGATTGCGGCACTTGTTCACGAAAAGCCAAACGCCGTGCTCGGCCTTCCTACCGGTTCGACACCAAAAGGTATTTATCGCGAACTCATCGCGCTCCATAAACAAGGGCTCGATCTTTCGAAGGTACAGACGTTTAATCTGGACGAATATTATCCCATTGCTCCCGACGCGCTGCAAAGCTACCATCGCTTCATGCAGCAGCATTTGTTTCGGCACGTCAATATCAAGCCGGAAAACATCCATATTCCCGACGGTACACTTCCGCGCGAAAAAGTGGAAAGATATTGTGAGGAATACGAACGCATGATCGCGAAGGCCGGCGGACTCGATCTGGTTCTTCTTGGCATTGGCCGCAGCGGGCATATCGGCTTCAACGAACCGGGCACGCCTGAAGACGCAAGAACCCGCCTCGTCATTATCCATCCCTTTACGCGCCGCGATGCGGCGGCCGATTTTTTTGGCGAGGCTAATGTGCCGCGCGAGGCGATTACGATGGGCGTGGCAACGATTCTCTCCGCGCGAGAAATTATCCTTGCAGCACTGGGGGAAAATAAGGCGAGCGTGGTCCAGCGCGCGGTTGAAGGGCCGCGCACGCCGGAACTCCCGGCTTCGCTTCTGCAAGGCCATTCCCACGCCGCCTTTCATCTCGATCGGAACGCCGCCGCTGAACTTACACGTGTAAAAACGCCCTGGCTGGTCCAGCAATACTATTCTTTCGATAACTCCCCCTCCGATAAGGCGGAGCGGAGTAAACGTGGCGGTCCAGAGCCATCTGAAAAACTCCGAGCCATCATCTGGCTTGCTGAGACGTTGCAGAAACCGCTTGTCGAACTTTCCGAAGACGATTATATTGCGCATGGACTTGCATCGCTCGTTATTGAGCATGTCAGCGATGCGCTCAATCGCGCTTCAGCACGCGAGCTGGGGCATAAAGTCCGCGATCATCATAAACTTCCGCGCGGGGAGCGGATTATTCTTTTTAGTCCCCATCCTGATGACGATGTCATTTCCGCCGGCGGAATGTTTCGTAAGCTGGTCGAGAACGGCAATGACCTTCATGTGGCGTATCAAACGAGTGGAAACATCGCTGTGTTCGATCACGACGTGGTGCGCTATCTCGATTTTGTCGGAAAATATTTGAAGGCGGTCGGCATTGATTCTTCCTCGCATGAAAATATCGAAAAAAAGATCGACCATTTCTTAAAAAACAAAGCGCCGGGCGAAGTTGATATTCCGGAAGTGGCGCATATCAAACAATTTATCCGCGAAGCTGAAGCCGTGAGCGCCGCAATGCAGGTGGGTCTTGCGCGCGATCATTGCATTTTTATGAACCTCCCATTTTACCAAACGGGCGCTATCGAAAAGGCGCCGCCCGGCGAAGCGGATATTCAGGAGACGCTCGATCTATTGTTGAGGCTTAAACCCAATAGAATCCTTGCTGCCGGTGACCTCTCCGATCCACATGGCACGCACCGTGTTTGCTTATGGATTATTCGGCAAGCTCTTGCAAGAATGCAGGATAAGCCCGTGCTCTGGCTCTATCGTGGCGCATGGCAGGAGTGGCCGCTCGACGAAGCCGATATTCTCGTTCCCATGACCGAAACGGAACTCGCGCTAAAACTCGAAGCAATTTTCAAGCATCAATCTCAAAAGGATCGTGCCATGTTTCCTGGGCCGGACGAACGCGAATTCTGGCAGCGCGTTGCCGACCGCAATACTGCGACTGCCCAACGGTTCTACCGCCTCGGCCTGCCCTATTATCACGCTATGGAGGCGTATGTGGAGGAAAATTAAAAGGCCACGCTTTCCTTCAATTTGGCTCGATTAAATCGGCAACGTTCATCGTTCTCTGCGGCCGAATGAGAATGTTCTTCAGCGGACCTGTTGTTGCAGCAATATGAAGTGGTTATTGGCGGCGGCCGCGCTATGTTGGGCACTGAATGCGCAGGCGCAGTGGATCGTGTCGCATGAGGCGTTACCGAAACCGGGCGATTTCGGTCGGGCCCATCCCCTGCATCGCACGGCGGTTCATCCTCTTTCGATGCCCCAGCCCGGAATTCCGAACTGGCCCTTTCCGAATGTGGATGTAACGAACGATCCGAATAATGACCAGACGGAGCCTTCTATCGCGATCAATCCTCTCGATTCACTCAATATCGTTATTGCCGCCAATGACGACCGGAATTTCGATCGGCTCTGGGTCTACACCTCGCTCGATGGAGGGCGAACGTGGAAGGACCAACCGCTTCCGATGGGGCCGTCTTGGGTCGACGATGCGTTCGATCCTTCGGTCGCTTTCAACCGGTATGGTATGGTCTATGTGATGAACGGGGAATTGAATGATAACACTTCCGAGAATGAGATCGAAGTCTTTCGTTCCACCGACAAAGGAATCGACTGGGAGCGGTGGGGAACACCATTTCTCGATACCCAGGCAAACGATAGTATTGGGGACAAATATTATCTTGCAATCGATAACTCGAAAAACTCTATCTCGCCGGACGCGATGTATGCTGCATGGGTCCTGGAAGGGTATCACGATACTGCGGCTAAGATTGCCGTCTCAATTTCTTCGGATAAAGGAAAAACATGGTCTCGCCAAAGTTTTGCCACTAACGCCGGAATTTATACGTCTCCAATCCCCGCCGTTGGTGAGGACGGGGCACCCAACATTGCGTTTGAGGATCATCGGATCGGCCACGAAGCGATTTATGCCATCAATCAAAACGATCCGCCAATCAAAATTAGCGATTATGTAGAACTTGGTTCCGTTGAGCCGTTCGATAAATTTGGGAACCCGACAAACGATGGGTTTCCGTGCCTAAATGGCGATAGTGCCGGGCCTCTCATGGTCAACAGTTTTCCTTCTATCGCCTGCGATCCGGTAAGTTTTCATGAGCGGACATATGCCGTCTGGTGCGCTAAAGGAAACGATAGCATTCCTCATCTATGGTATGCCTATAGTGATGGCATTCCTCCTTCCTGGAGTGTGCCGCGCGCGATCGAAAGCGATTCCCTTACGAATGCAACTGCGCGCTTCTTTCCATGGATTGCCACCGACCCAAAGACCGGAACCGTCGCCATTGTTTATTATGCCGCCCACCTCGATAGCGCGCGGTCGCCGCATTTTCTGGCTGATCTTTACATGGCCCATTCGACCGACTATGGCCAAAGCTGGTCCTCCCGCCGTATTTCCGATGCATCGAGTTATGCAGCGAAAGGCCGCGATGTGCGGTTCGATACCTTGAAATTTTTCGGAGATTACATTAATCTCGCCGCATATAGCAATACCTGGTATCCCGCCTGGTGCGATGGGCGCAGTGGGAATGATCTCGAAATTTATTCTGCCATCGTCCGGCCCTTTGCGCCGATGCCGGTAACGAATCTTGCCATGCACGATACGATCGTGAATGGCAAGCTGGCCACCGTGCTTACCTGGTCGTACTCGCCCGAGACGACATTCGGTTATCCGCTTCTCGCCGGATATCAATTCGATGTGGCAAAAGATGGCTCGAGTGTTTCCTTGCATCCAGGAGCGGTCCTGCAATTCGTCGATACGAATATCCAACAAGGGCGCGAGTATGAAGTGACGGTAGTATCGGATAGTTACCGCAGCATTACCGATTCCATTTCGAACGCGAAGAGCGCCGTCGAGCTGCAACCATTAAATGTTCGTTCTATTCGCTTCTTGAACGAACCAGCGATTGCCGGACGAGAAGATGATTTATTCCTCGATTGCGGGGAAGATTGCCGAATCACGATCACGTTCTATGACGAATTAGGACGAGAACTTGGCGCACCTGTTGGCGATGATATCATGTCCTCGCATCACGAGATTGCTTTCACGCCAGAAAATCCCGGCATGCAATTTTTCGCGATAAAGGAGATCAGCGCAACCTCATCCAGAGGAATGACCGGGAAAATTAGCGTGCTGCGATCAAGATGAAATTATACCTCTCTTCGTACCGGCTTGGAAATGAATTCGAAACGTTACAGCGGATGATTCCCACCAGGATGTCCCTTGGTTTCGTTCCAAATGCCATGGATCATGTTGCGTCCGATGCACGCCAGGAGAGTAATACGAAGCATATAAAAGACCTGACGGATTTGGGAATATCCGTTGAGGAATTAGACCTTCAGAGTTATTTTGGACGAACGCGAGCATTGGAACAGAAGCTCGATACGCTTGGCGGCATCTGGGTTCGCGGAGGAAACACTTTTGTGCTTCGTCATGCGATGCGGCTAAGCGGTTTGGATGAGATTCTTAAAAAAATGGCGAGACAAGATTTTCTCTACGGAGGATTTAGCGCCGGTGGATGTGTGCTCAGTCCCACTTTGGAATGCCTTCAGATCGTGGATGAGCCGAAAGTAAATCCATACGATTCTTCCGGCCCGATCTGGGAGGGCCTCGGAATTCTGGAGTATGCGTTCCTGCCACATTTCGACTCTGATCACCCCGAGTCGGCGGCGATTAGCAAAGAGGTGGAATATTGTATGAAGAACAGGATTCCCTTCAAGACCCTCCGGGATGGCGAAGTGATAATCATGGAGTAATACTTCCTTCCCCATGTTCTCCCTCATGCAGACGTTCCTCCGGCGTTTCGATGCGTTTGCGGAAGCGCTCCTCGAAGATCGTATAGAGCGTCGGTACGAAGAAAAGCGTGAGCAGTGTCGAAAGCGAAAGTCCTCCAATAACGGCAATGGCGAGTGGCGCCTGTGTTTTTTCGCCACCCAGTCCCATCGCCATTGGAATGAGGCCGAGTACGGTCGCGATGGAAGTCATGAGGATCGGTTTGAGCCGCGTACGCCCGCCATCGATCACGGCGCGGTGCAAGTCCTCGCCTTTCATTCGCAGGTGATTCGTATAATCGACAAGCAAAATTCCATTCGAAACCACGATACCGACCATAACGATAATTCCCTGGAAGGAGGTAACCGAAAGCGTCGTGCCGGTTATAAATAGCGCCCAAAGTACGCCGACGATTCCAAAGGGGACGGTAAACATAATGATGAACGGATCGAGCAGCGATTGGAATTGCGAAGCCATCACGACATAAACAAGCAGAATTGCCAGGGCGAAGGCCATCGCAAGTCCGGCAAAGGTCTGCTGCTGCTGTTCGACGTTGCCGCCCACCTTGACCTGGAAGCCTGGCGGCAAGGAAATCTTATCGAGCTTCGCTTGAATATCGCTCGCGACGCTGCCCAGGTCGCGGCCGCTTACTTCGGCTGTCACATCGATAATGCGCTGCTGGTATTTACGGTCGATCTCGACGGGCGAGGCGGCTTGCTCGATGTTCGAGATTTCGCCGAGCAGCACTTGCTGGCCGGAAGGCGTTGTCACTAATAATTTTTTCAGATCGTCGATCGACGAGCGATAGCTCGAATCGAGCCGGACGAGAATATTGTATTGGTTTCCGCTCACCGGATCGCTATAGAGCGAAGCAACCGCGCCGTTGATCGCAACATTGATCGTATTCGAAATTTGCGCGACATCGATACCCAGAATGCCAGCTTTTTGCCGGTCAATATTAATTCGTAGTTCTGGCAAATTATCTTCGCGAGAGGACTGCGCATTGACCGCGCCCGGAGTCGATCGTACCGCCGCCAGCACTTGATTGGCGAGCTTGGTGCCTTGATCGAGATCGAAACCACGAACTTCGATATCGATCGGTGCCGTCGAACCAAAATTGAGAAGAAAACGGAGGAATCCGCTCGGACTCACGATGACAGACGCGCCGAGATAATTCGATATTTTCGGACGGATCGAATCGATGATCTGAAAAATGGTCCGGCTCCGTTCATCTGTCGGCACGAGCGAAACCTGGATATTGGCCGCATGTTCGCCGGTATTTCGCCCGAAAAAGTTTCCACTTTTCGCCGACGGAACCCCAATATCGGAGACCATCGCAGATACTTCGGGAATGTTTTTTCGAAGGATCTCCTCGAGCGAGGCCACAATTTTTGTCGTCTCTTCCATGCGGGTGCCGACCGGGGCTTTCACCGTAACCGTAAAGACGCTTTCATCCTGATCGGGAAAAAATTCGGTCCCAATAAATTTGAAAAGAAATACCGAAGCGGCGGCAATGCAAAGAATGGTAATAATAATGAGCTTGCGATGCCCAAGCGCCCACTCCAGCATCTTCGCATACCCCTGATCGATCGCTTCGATTTTATCGTGGAAAAAGACACGCGTCCGGTCCGAAAGTTTTCGGGATTCGCGGTCCAACGATTTTTCCGGTGGCAGGAACTTTAGGCAGAGGAGCGGAGTGATCGTCCGCGATACGAAGAACGACCCGAACAGCGCAACGGCAATCGTCAGCGTTAGAGGAATAAAGAGCAGTTTCGCAATACCGGTCAGGAATACGACCGGAAGAAAAACGATGACTGTCGTGAGGGTTGAAACGAAGATAGGCGTCGCCACTTCGCTTGCCGCGCCAAGTGTTTGCTGGATTTTCGATTCACCTTTTTTCGGATTATTGTAATGCCGGCTGATCGCTTCAAGCTCCACGATGGAATCGTCCACCAACCTTCCGACCGCAAGCGCAAGGCCGCCAAACGTCATAATGTTCAGCGTGATGTTGCCGAAGCGGAACATGATAAAGGTGATGAGAATCGACATCGGGATGGCGACGATGATGATGATCGTCCCGCGGATATTGCGAAGAAAGATCATAATGATCGCCATGGCGAGGAATGCGCCGATGAGCGCCTCGCGCGAGAGGCCGTTGATCGTTTGCCGTATGTAAAGCGATTGATCGAACGTGAGAGCAATATGAACGTTCGGCGGAATGCCCGTAAGGTGCGGGATTGCCTTCATTACATTATCGACAACAGCGACGGTGTTCGCATTTGCCAGCTTTTGGACGCGGAGCACGAGGCCCGGCTTACTGTCGACGCGGATAGATTCGGTCTGTTCCTGATAGCTGTCTTCCACGCGCGCGACATCTCTAATTCGGACGGGCACTCCGCCCGTATCCGAAAGCACAATGTCCCCAATGGGCTGGACGAGATTGAAGAGGCTCTCGGTCTTCAGCGAATAATCGAAGACTCCGCTTTTGAGATCGCCGGAAGGAACGATCAAATTCGAATTTTGAACCGCGGTCACGACTTTGGAGATCGGCAGGCCGAGTGCCTGAATCCGATCGCGATCGACAACAACATGGATTTCGCGGATGCGTCCGCCCGTCACGGTCGCCGAAGCGACCCCGTTTAAGTGCTCGAGTTGCGGCTCGATCGTATTATAGGCGAGATCGTAAAGATCGCGCTCGTCCATCTGACCCGAAACAGCGAGCGTAATTACGGGGACGTTCGTAATGTCGAATCGAAGCGAAATCGGCGGCTGCACGCCAGTAGGCAGCGTGTTCATCACCCGGTTCAGCCGTTGGATCACATCGACAAGGCCGACATCAACGTTTGCGCCCCAATTAAAATTAATGCGCACCTGCGAAACACCTTCGCGCGTCGCCGATTGAATATAATCGACATCGTTGACGGAACTTACCCCCCGTTCGACGATTGCCGTTACGGATTGCTCCATGTCCATCGGCGCGGCGCCCGTATAAAACGTGATCGTTGTAACGACGGGGATTGAAACGTTCGGCAGCAAGTCGATCGGCAACTGCTGAAGCGAGACGATCCCAAGTACGAGGATCGTGAAGCCGAACAGAAACGTCGAGATCGGATATTTAAGCGCCAGCCGGGTTAACCACATGAGAGAAAATGATGAATGATAAATGATGAATGATGAAAGAGGCTACTCGTTCATCGCTCCATTCTCATCTTAATATTGACGGTTCGTCGTAGCCGAGGATGAAGAATCGGAATTAGTATGGGATGTGTCGGTCGCCGGCGAATTTCGTACGATTGCTACCTTCCCATTGGGGTGCACGAAGGTCTGTCCGGTCACGATCACCTGTTCCGTCCCATCGAGGCCCGACAAAATTTCCAGACGATCGTTTTGGGTCACGCCCGTCGTTACATCGCGCCGTTTGGCAAGCATATCCTCCACAATATATACGTAGGTCCCTTTAGCGTCCCTCAGGACGGCGGCAGTCGGCACGGTGATGGCCTCCGGATTCTCGCCGAGTACGAGTGTGACGCGCGCGAATTCACCCGGCTTAATGACTTCGTCTTTATTCGGAATCAGGATTTCGACAGGCATGGTCCGTGTGGTCGTTGTGATAGCCTGGGCGGAGCGGGAGACGAACGCGCGAAATTCGCGGCCCGGAATGACATCGACCGTTGCAGTTGCACGCTGGACGTGTGGAATTTTTGCCACATCTCGGTCGAGCACGTTCACATCGATCTTCACGGTATCGATATCCATGAGTGTAAAGATCGTGCTGTTGCTATTGCCGACGATCGGATTGGAGGTAACGACGGAACCGGGATCGAGCCACCGTTTCGTCACAAAACCATGAAAGGGCGCGCGAATTTTTGCATAGTCGAGCATGACACGATTGGCCTCATACGCGGCCTCGGCGGAGCGAAGCGCGGCGACGGCATTGTCGAGGTCTTGCCGCGAAGTCAGATTCTTTGCGGCCAGGTCCCGCGTTCGAGCCTCGGTTGCCTTCGCGTTATAATAGGTTGCGGCGGACTGCATCTCGGCCTGATACGCGGCGGAAGTATCGACAAGCGCGATCAACTGCCCGGCCCGCACTGTTTTTCCCATATCGGTATAGAGGGCGTCCAGCAATCCAGAAACTCGGCTAAAAACATTCGATTGCAAAATCGGCAACACATCGCCATTGTATTCGAGCTTGTATGTAATGTCCATTCGCACCGGCTGCGCGACGACGACAGGCGGAATCGGCGGTTTTTTCGGAGGTGCCGGCTTTGCTGTAAATACCCGGTATAGAATAAACACGATGACCAGGAAAGCCACAGCGCCGATGAGTGCATATTTGACGTTTTTTTTCATCCTACCAGAAGGTGAGTTCGAATGAGTGGCGAATAACGGATGGTCCGTATTTTAGAGTCCGTCTCAACAACTATTGGCGCTTAACAAAGTCCCGATTTTTTGCAAATGAACAACAACTAATGCCTCATCCTGCAATCCACGGAAAGGAGCCAAGACAAAAGCGCCTTTTTCGATGTTTGTCCGGTCCATGCCGCACGACTTTGCTTCATCAGTTCCGGAAACGAATGCAAGCTTTAAAATTGCGATCGGTCTAAACGTCCTGATCGTTATTTTGCAGGTCGTTTACGGAATTGTGAGCCATTCGGTCGCGCTCGTCGCGGATGCGGGACATAATCTGACCGATGTACTAAGCCTCCTTTTTGCGCTCGGAGCGAATATACTTGCCTCGCAGCCTCCAACGAAACGGCGAACCTACGGCTTTCGCCGAACGACGATCCTCGCTGCCTTACTGAACGCGATGATACTCCTTGTGGCGACCGGCGCGATCTTGTTCGCGGCCTTCGAACGGCTGGGACATCCCACCCCAGTCAATGGCAGAGTGGTGGCCATGATTGCGGGCGTCGGGATTGTACTCAACGGCATCTCCGCATGGCTGTTCGCACATGGTAGAAAAGGCGACCTCAATGTGAAGGCTGCGTTCCTTCATATGGCAGGCGATGCGGCGGTCTCGGCAGGAGTGGTTATCGCGGGCCTTATCATTATTTGGACTGGCGCGATTTGGGTCGATCCCCTCATGAGTATTGTTATTGCAATAGTCATTGTAGCCGGTACATGGTCGCTGTTGCGGGATTCGTTCAATCTCGCGGCCGATGCGGTGCCAGAGGGAATCGATTCCGCTGCGATCGACCGATATTTGCGCGGACTAAACGCCGTGACAGATGTGCATGATCTCCATATTTGGGGAATGAGCACCACACAGGTCGCACTGACGGCGCACCTTATCGTGCATGGTGATGCCGTGCGCGACGAGACTGCGCATGACGCGTTACTTTCCACTATCTGCGCGGCCATGCACGACCGATTTGGCATCGGCCACACGACTGTGCAAATCGAGCGGGGCGCGCTCGAATGCGAACTCGCCCCGGAACACGTTGTCTGAATCAGTGGTAGAAAGTTCCAACGTGATAGAAGGAGTATGGCGCGATCGTCATTGCAATAGCGCCTCCAATCGCCCCGATTACAAGTTGAATAGCTCCTACCACAACGATGGCGAGGATCACATAGCCGACCTTTTTATCCGCCGGAACGCCGAGCGCATCCGGCAGATGCTGCCAGAAGAGGTATATTCCATACACTCCGCCAGCTATGGCGGCAAGCCAACCAATGACGGGAATAACCACAAGCGCCATTCCGAGCCAGGCCGGTGTTGCCGCGAAGACGTAAAGCTTGAGCGCATTCAACGAATCGTTTTTGCCGCCAAAGTTTGGTGCCAGCGCGGCTAAGATTTGAGGAACGAAATACAAGGCCGCCATAGCGAGCGCGAATTCGATAATTACGCTCGAAACCATATACAGTGTGCTATAGGGCACGAATGCGCTGATCAAAGTAGAGAACAGCAGGCTGAGCAGAAAGCGCAGGGTATATGCGATGAAGATAAGGGTCATCCCATAGCGGAGCAGGTTTTGCCGTTCCGATTCGTCGCTCATAACGCGAGTCCATTCGGCTTCCTGATGAAGCACAATTTCTTTGGCGTTTGAAAGTTGCATGGTGATTTTTAATTAAAATGAATGATAAACACAGACTTCTTACTGCGAATATACGAAATTTTTCTGGACTGCAATAAAATTAGGAATTAGGAAAGAGGATTTATGTTAACGGGCTGTTTCCTTCATAATTCATAATTCTAATTTAAAACATGGGTCGAGCATTCGAATTTCGCAAAGCACGCAAATTTAAGCGCTGGGACAAAATGTCCAAGGCGTTCACCAAGATTGGCCGCGAGATCGCCATTGCCGTCCGCTTGGGCGGCCCAGACCCGGCGGCAAATTCTCGACTTCGCATGGCGATCACCAACGCTAAAGGCGTGAACATGCCGAAGGATCGGGTCGAAGGAGCGATCAAGCGCGCCTCCTCGAAAGATCAGGAGGCATTTCAGGAGATCGTTTATGAAGGCTATGGGCCATCTGGTGTGCCGATCGTCGTCGAATGCGCGACCGATAATCCGACCCGCACCGTCGCAAACATCCGCAGCATCCTCACCCGCGCGGGGGGAACGCTTGCCACAACCGGTGCGCTCGATTTTCTCTTCGAGCGCAAGGGCGTCTTCAAATTCCCGGCGGAAGGGCTCGACCTCGATACGCTCGAACTCGAACTTATCGACTTTGGCGCGGAGGAGGTGACCGTCGAAGAGGGTACGGATGACCGACCATCCGAGGTAACCATCCTCACATCCTTTCCCGATTTCGTCCGAATGCAAAAAGCGCTCGAAGAAAAAAACGTCCCGGTGACGAGCGCCGAGATCCAACGGCTGCCTACGGTCTTCAAAGAACTATCCGAAGCCGACGAGGAACCCGTCCTCGAACTCATCGACAAACTCGAGGAGGACGATGATGTGCAAGCGGTGTATCATAATCTGAAATAGAACCTGGATTACGCGGATTGGGAGGGATTACGCGGACGATTTTAGGATTGATCCTTTAGGTTCCATCGGGAATAAAGTGGAATGTAACCAACGACTCATTTTTGTGTTTTATCATTATGAAGAATATGGTTCGATCAATTTCCGGAGCGCTTGGAATTTCAATTGCGGCAGCACTTTTTTGCGCCGCCACGGTACACTCTCAACAGCATGTAACGTTTCTGATCGGCCCTATGGCGGACTACAATTTCGTTTCATATCGCACCGATGCCTTTCCAACTCTCGATGACTATCCTACTTCATTTCTCGTTCAGAACGGGACCGGGCGTGGGTACTTTGCAGGACTCAGCGCTGAAGATCCGCTTTCAGCAAAAATGCGTCACTTCCTCATCTTCGAAGTGGGGTATGATACTAAGCCTGCGACCTTTACGTCAATCTCCGGCGGGCCACCTGATACGATGCTCTCGTTTAACTCGACCACCCTTTCCACCGAACTCTCCTATGTCATGGTGAATGTAGGATATAAATATAATCTCCGGGCCGATAGCATTCCGAATGGCTTGGGGATTCAATTGTGTCTGAGTATTGGCATTAAGCATGAAGCGAATTTCGTGTGGGATTACTCACCTCGCCCGCCGAACTATCCTGTGGGCGATGCAACATCGATTACCGATGCCGATGCGTTACGGTTGGCCCTTCGTCCGGAACTTACGTACGATTTGCCGCTGACCGAGGCATGGATACTCACCCCATTCGTAGGATACGAAACGCCTCTTACGAAAGTTAATGCCGATGAGAATTGGACGGCAAGCGCATGGTATGGCGGACTTGCGCTGCGCTATGCGATTTGGTAGCTGCAAAAGACGGCCAGAAGGAACGAACTCTTGGAACAACGCGCCCGTTAGAAACTTGCGATGTTCCGGGAATTCGAAACAACGATTATCGACGATCAGGGCCATTTCGATATACCCCGCGACTTGCGGGAGCGAAAGGGGCTCAAAAAGGGCGCACGCGTAAAGATCGAAGAGCGAAATGCCGAACTGATAATTACGACCGCCGAAACCGAGGAGGAGCGGAAAGCACGCCAAAAGGCCGCGATTCGGGCTGCTATCGGTATCCTGCCACCGGATAGCAAAGTGGTAGAACATTTACTGGAAGAGCGAAGGAAAGAACGTGAGCGAGAAGATCGGCCCTCGGGTTTTTGATGCATTCCCGCTTCTCGTCCTATACCGCAAGCAGACGGGATGGGAGCGAATTCGTGATGTTCTCGATGAAGCCGTTGATGCGAGATTTTCCCATTTCGTCAGTCTCATCAACGTTGGAGAAGTGTACTACACGCTTTTTCGAGATCATGGCGCAAAGGCTGGCGAGGATGGCCTTGAGAGAATTCGAACATTCCCAATCGAGATTGTGAGTCCCTCCTACGACCAGATGCTGCAAGCCTCCCGGTTCAAGGCAGGCGGCGGACTTTCGTATGCCGATTGCTATACCGCGGCGCTGGCAATCGAACGCGGCATTCCCGTGCTGACCGGCGACCCCGAATTTTCCGTTGTTGAGAGCCAGGGCGTTGTCATTGAATGGCTGCCAGCGAATAGGTAGAAGCACTCTAAAAGGGGATCAGGGGAGCACACCGCTAAGTTTGGAACAGAAGCATCTGAATGCCGAAACCACCTCCTCTCAAAAGTTCACGGAAGTCTGTGCCGCCTACGCCCACGAAACGCGCGCCCAATTGGTGGCTTCCACTCGCGAGCTTGCTCATCCTCGCCTATGGTCTCTACCGCGCCATTGCACTTCGCTGGATTTCGGATGATGCCTTCATCACGATGCGTTATGTGAAAAATTTTGTCGAAGGGAAGGGATTGGTCTATAATGTTGGCGAGCGGGTAGAGGGATATACGCATTTTTTGTGGCTGATGCTTTTAGCGGCGGCGCAGGCTATCGGATTCGATCCGGTAGATGCGAGTATCTGGCTTGGTATTGCGGCCTATGCCGGCATCCTCGTCCTGCTTCTTGCAATATCCCTTCGAGAGCATAAGCAAAATTTGAAAACGCTATGGCTGCCCGTTGCGGCGGCCTTGTTTGCACTCAATTACGATACGGCGGAATGGGCAAGCGGGGGGCTGGAAACATCCTTCTATACTCTGCTTATTCTCGGTGCATTTTATATCTGGTTTTACACGAAATATTCCGAGCAGCGGAGATTGTTGCTTTCCGGGATGGTGCTTGCACTGGTTGCACTCACGCGGCCCGATGGCGTGCTCTTTACCGTGACCGCCATTCTCTTGCTTACCATTCGCGGCATTCGAGTGAAGCAGCCGCTTTTAAAAGTCTCGAAAACGATTGGACTCTTGCTTTTGCCATCCATCGTGATCGGCGTGCCTTATCTTCTATGGAAGTATTCTTATTACGGCGATATTCTGCCATTAACGTATTACACCAAATCCGCCGGCGAAGATTACTTTGGGCAGGGAATTTTCTATATCTGGCTCTACTTCCGCGTGCATTTTATCTCGGCTATCGTGCTCTTTGCTGCGATAGTGCTTCTGCTGCGAAAGCCCAACAGGGTTGAAAAATCAGACGAAATATACCCCGGATCTCCTTCCATTACGGCGCTTGTAGCCATCGCGGTGTATTTGATACTGTTTGTCGCGCGCGTCGGCGGCGATTTTATGTTCGCCCGGTTTGTCATTCCGGTGGTGCCATTCTTTTGTATTGTTGTGGAGCGAGTGATCGACCGATTGCCCGCGAGATTTGTGAAATACAGGATTGGTGTTGCCGCATTCCTTCTTGCTGCCGTTCTCGCTGAAGACAGAGTTGCTACTACCGATCTATTCCACTTAAATGATAACGGCACGCGCGAGGAGAATTGGAACCTCGTTGTCGGAGGTGAGACGCGATTCATTGCCGATGAACGGTGGTACTATTACGACCATGAGATCGGCGACCTTCCGCGCGGCAACATGGATGCGTACACGGAGATCGGGAAGTTCCTTGAACCAATCTTTAAGGGTTTGCCGATTACCGTGGCCATTCCGGGGTCTATGAACATGATTGCGTACTATGCGGACCTCCCGATGGAGATAAACGAATATGGTCTTACGGATGCCTACATTGCCCACCTGCCATTATCCAATCGCGGCCATATCGGACATGAGAAAAAAGCGCCGGAAGAGTATCTTCTCAACCGGCACGTTAATTTTGAAATGCTGAGCGTGGTTGCTAATCTACCCGATCCGGCTTATAACCTGATCGCGTTTGAGATTCCGGAACTGGGAGTCTGGCAATTAGCCCGTTTGGTTACGTACGATTCCTCGCTGATGAACGAGCTCGCGCGCCGGTTTCGTGCAGCAGGTACGCGTTGCGTGCTCCCCATATTCGAGCAGATTATTCCCGACTATCTCGCACACGAAATGCCGCAGACTCCCCTCACTCAACTCGAAGATGACTATGCGGGATTCCGGCAATACTATTTTAATCGCTATCCGAACTTGATACTCCAGAGCAAATTTGAAAAACGAATTGAGGAATTGAAGCGAGATTCGATCATGGCCCGTCCTGATTAGCGTAACACCGGTTCGGATTCGACCGCCTCTCGAATCGCACCAATGAGTTCCTCGGTGTGCTTTCGCTCGAAGATAAGTGGCGGTAACAGCCGCAACACTTCACCGGCCGTGACGTTGGTGATGATATGACGCTCGAAAAGTTTTTTCTGTACTTGGCGCGCGTTCGCGCTAAATTCGATTCCAATCATCAACCCTTTGCCACGAACATTTCGAATCAATTTCGGATGCTCTTCGCGCAAAGTTTCCAGTTCGCGAAGAAGGTAGCTGCCTTCGTGGGCGGCGTTATCCATGTAGGTCTTCTCGACCAAATCGAGTGTGACCGATCCGGCAACGCAGGAGAGCGCGTTGCCGCCAAAGGTTGTGCCATGAACACCGGCACGCATCGCCTCCGCAAGCTCGCGGCGCGTAAGAATCGCGCCGAGCGGTAACCCACCACCGACCGCTTTTGCGCAGACGACAATATCCGGCTTCATCCCATACAACTCGTACGCGAAAAATCGACCGGTGCGCCCGATACCGGATTGAATTTCGTCGGCAATGAGAAGGAACTTATGCTTCGCGCGAAGTTCCGCAAGTGCCTGAACGAATTCGGCTGGAATTTCAACGATTCCGCCTTCGCCCTGTATCGCTTCGACAATCACCGCAGCCGTCCGTTCGGTGATAATGCCCTCGAGGGCGTTCGGATCGTAGCCCGGAATGGTCGAGGCGCCCGCGACGAACGGTCCGAAATGATCGCGATATTTTCCTTTGTCCATCACCGAAAGCGCGCCGAACGTGCGGCCATGAAATCCATTTGCTATACCTAAGATTTCTGTTTTGGCTTCACTGGAAAACACTTTTCGCGCAAGCTTGATCGCGCCTTCGACCGCTTCCGTCCCGGAGTTGGTGAAGAAGGTCCGCTCCCAACCGCTCGCTCGTTCGAGCTTCTCGGCCAGGACGATTTGCGGTTCCTGCAAAAAAAGATTCGAGAGATGAAGGTATTTCCCCGCCTGCTCTCGTATCGCCGCGACGATGGCCGGGTGCGAATGGCCGAGCGCATTAACGCCAAGGCCGGCGATCGCATCGAGATACGTCTCGCCCGTTTCAGTCGTGATGTAAACGCCCTGCGCACTCGTAACGGCGCCGATAGGCAAGCGGTCGTAGGTGGGAAAAAGCGCGTTTTTCTCGCGTTCGGCAAGTGCGGTCATCGAGTGAGTAAAAGAGTTAATGAGTAAGGAATTTTGAAAGAAAAGAAAAATAGAAGGGAGTGTAACGAACTGCGTCTCGAGAAAATCCCGCTATGGATGAGCTTTAGCAGTGGTGGAATTTTTGTTATTGTCACCCGGCTCAGAGTGAGAGCGCTTGATCGATATTCGTTATCTCGTTCGCTCTGGACGCATCGCGGGAAAGAGGACGACATCGCGGATGGATGATTCCCCGGTGAGGACCATGGTTAAGCGGTCGATGCCGAAGCCGAGGCCTGCCATCGGCGGCATGCCATATTCGAGCGAGCGTAGAAAATCTTCGTCGAGCACCATCGCTTCTTCATCGCCTTTCGAGCGAAGGCGGGCTTGCTCTTCAAAGCGGGCGCGCTGATCGAGCGGATCATTTAGTTCGCTGAAGGCATTCGCAATTTCCTGGCCATTGAGATATAGTTCGAACCGCTCGACCAATCCCGGTTTCGTCCGATGCGATTTCGCAAGCGGCGACATCGAAAGAGGATAATCGGTTATGAAGGTCGGTTCGATCAAATGATGCTCGACCTTCGCGGAAAAAATCTCGTCGATGATTTTTCCCGCGCCCGAGCCGGGTTCCAGCGGTACGCTAAGCTCTTTGGCGGTGATGCGAAGCTCGTCTTCATTCATTTGGCTTACATCTCGATCGGCGTATTCTTTTATGGAATCGTACATCGAAAGCCGCCGGAAAGGAGGGGTAAAATTAACAGTCTGCGGGTCTCCTCCTTGTATTGGAGTGGACAATGTGCGTGCTACTTCCGCAAACAATTCCTCGGTGAAGGACATCATCCACTCGTAATCTTTATAGGCGATATAAATTTCCGCCATCGTGAATTCGGGACTGTGGTTTTTGTCCATGCCCTCGTTCCGAAAATCTTTGGCGATTTCATAGACGCCCTCCGCCAGGCCGCCGGCGATGAGGCGTTTTAAATACAGCTCGTCGGCAATACGGAGAAAAAGATCGAAATTAAGCGCGTTATGATGCGTAACGAAGGGGCGTGCATACGCGCCGCCATAGATCGGCTGCAGGATCGGCGTTTCGACTTCCAGATAGCCGCGCTCATCGAAAAAGCGGCGGATGCTCGAAATAATTTTCGAGCGCGCGCGAAATGTTTGGCGAATGTCCGGATTGACGATGAGATCGATATAACGCTGGCGATAGCGCTGTTCTTTATCCGAGAACGCGTCGTGAACTATTTTTTCGCCCGTGACGGGATCGGTCTCTTCTTTCACCACCGGCAGCGGCCTCAATGCTTTGGCGAGAATTTCGAATGATTCGACATGCATCGTAATCTCACCCGTTCGTGTGCGGAAAATAAATCCGCTCGCGCCAATGATGTCGCCAATGTCGAGCAGGCGAAGCAAATCGTAGCGTTCGGCGAGTTCGTTCGATTTGAAATAAATCTGAATTTTGCCGGCTTCGTCCTGAAGATGCGCGAACGTCGCTTTCCCCATTCGCCGAAAGCCCATGATCCGCCCGGCGATACTCGCGGTAGGATGCAGATCGGGATTCGCTTCCTCGAAAAGCGCGGCGGCTTCATCGGAGAAGCGTGTGCGTGCGAAGGAATAGGGGTAGGGCTCTACGCCGAGTGCGCGCAATTCCGCGAGCGAGCTTCTTCGCTCGCGCTCTTGATCGGTGAGGGCATCGGGTTGGCCAGCCTCCTCGATGTGGCGCAGCGCGTCTTTAATTTCTTCCGGATGCTCGGTCGGTGGGGTGGAGGTCATTAAAAGCAGAGTGATGATTTATGAGTGCTGAAGAAGATAATCGAATTTAACAAACATCATTTAACATTCATCATTCATCATTTGGATTCCCCGCTGCTCGGGCCGAGCGACGGGAAGCGATAATGAATATGATACTGGCGGGTAAGCTCGCGGCCTATCGTTCGAAGCGTCGCTTTTAATGCCGCAAGATTATCTGCCTTAAAATATTTTCCACCTGTTTTTTGTGTCAGCCAGGCGAGCCGTCCTTCTTCTTTTACTCGGTAGTTGATCGCAAAAAATCGTAGGTGGGCGCTCGCGAGCAATTCTTCGAGGGTTTCGATTGAAGTGCGGCTTGCATTGTCCCCGCCATCGGTGACGATGATGAGAACATCATTGCGGTTTAGCGTGTCATGAAGCCTTCGATCGTCCAGATTCGTGATGGCGGCAGCGATCGCGTCATACAGCGGGGTGAACTGCGTCCGAATAGTATCGAAAAAATGCCAGAACGCGCTGAGACTCTTTCGGCTTTCCATAAATCCATTTGGCGAAGACTGGGCGAGGAAGGTCGATGGATGTGCCGTGTAGAGATAGGAGGAACTCCGATAGGTATGATCGAAGGTGATGGCTTGCCCAATCACGCCGGGAGGAAGCTCATTTAGAATACTATCGCACAAGCGCGTAAGCGTGTCGTAAGAATGAAACATCGAGTTGGAATTATCGAGTACGAAACTGACCGCCAGCCTACTCTGGTATTTCGCGCCGATCGAATCGATAGAAAGTACTTCCGCAACACGGTGCGCGCTTGTAATATGAAGATCGTTCGGAACGAGCTTTTGGGAGGTATCCCGGCCCGAAACCTCGATCCACGCATCGCTCCAATTGGCGCTATCGACTTGAATGAGCGCGCTCGGATCCCGTGGGAGCGTGATCCTTATAGGCTGCGCGAGCGCAACTGCCACGCTGAATAGTAAGCTTGGAAAAGCTAGCCAGACGTTGAAGAATGCTTTGATAAAGGAGGAGTCACGCGAAGGTATTCCTAATGTCGAATTATGTGTTGATGATGTCATTGCGAGGAGCCTTCGACGACCGAAGGGAGTCGATGGCGACGAAGCAATCCGTTGCTTCGAGGAAGGATTGCTTCGTCGGATTTTTCTCCCTTCGGTCGAAAAATCCTCCTCGCAATGACATGGCAAAAGCTTAATCAGGCGTTTTCTATTATTCCTAATTATTTCAACCATCCCACCGGGTTCTGTTTGAACTTCCCTCTCCATACTTCGAAATGAATAAGCGGCACGCCCTCCTCATTGAGGCCACTCCGGCCAATCGTTGTTCCGGCGCGAAGATGTTCGCCCTGATGAACGCTTGTGCTTGAGAGATTCGCATAGATTGTATGCAATCCACTGGCATGTCGCAAAACAACAATCGTCCCATAACTTGGCAGCGAGGAGACGAGCGCAACTTCGCCTTCTGCGGCGGCGCGGACGGCCGAGCCTTGCGCGGCTGAAATATCGATACCCAGGTTTGTCGTGACCGTATTGAGTTCGGCATTGCGATGTTCGCCGTAGCCTTCCAGAATATGATGTCCCGTGCTCGGCCACTCGAGCGAATGCGGCCCGCGCGCCGGACCGAGCGATTCCTCGCTCTCGAATTCTTTTGAAATCGATCGCTGGCGATTTGCCGTGCCGCGTCGCCGTGGGGCGTTGCGCGAAGCTTTTTCACGAAGGACTAAATTTGCGATAATATTTTCCAGTCTTTTTTCACTTGCTTTCCTCTCCGCCAGAAGTTTTAGCAGGCGTGCTTTCCGCGCTTGAATTTGGCTAAGTTGTTTTGCCTCTTCCGCCTTTTTTTCTTCGAGTGTCCCGGCCTCACTTTGATGCTCGCCAATCTGTTCGTGCTCCGTCTCGATCGTACTGGCCAATTCACTGCTGGACGCTGCCAGCGATTGCTTCATCGAATCGAGCCGCGTTCGGTTCATGGCATGGGCGCGCGCAATAACTTCCGCATAATAAGACATGCGGACCGGATCCGATGCAGGATCGAGGATGCTTGCGGAAGGAAAAATCATAAGATTGTTCGCATCCAGCGGCGCGAGTGAGTTATGGATATATAGCTGCCGGCTGCTACGGGCATACGCATCCTTCAACGTATCCAGTGTGCTGCTTGTAACGTGGAGGGAGCGATCGACCTGCGTCTTTGCCGACTGGAGTTTTGCGGCTTCCGCTGTGAGGCGGGCGATGGTTGCTTTCAGGGTGGCCGTGCGTTGCTCGAAGGCTCGTATGTTTTTCTGCGAACGCTGCTCCCGTTTTTCATGATCCCGAAGCTCGGACTCATATTTGGCAATCTCCTGTTGCAATTTGACGAGGGTCTTTTCATTCGCGGACCGCTCGGTGCGAAGATGGGATGACGCCGGATGTTTTCCAGGACGATGCTTTGCTGCCGCTGGAAGCATGCCTGTCGAAAGCAGGACGGTCAGGACGGCAAGTCCTGCCAGTGTGATTTTTAACAAGGTCCGGAGTTGATTCAAGGTACAGGCATGACCAATCATGCGTTAGATCGCTAAGTTTCCAGTTTCCTAAACGCGGACATGCGCGAAGTCGTCTCCCCATTCACGAAGAGCAAACCGCCACGAGCGCCCGATGCGCCGCTGCGATGGGTCGACCCTGCGCAAAAGAAACGGATAAGACTTTCGCGAGCGCTTCTTCTTTTCACTTTTCTTTTCGCCGGAATCACTCCATCTTCGAGCGCAAAGAATACCTGGAAGCTGATAAAGCAATTCGATAAGCCTATCGGCTGTGCCTATTTTTTCGATGCGGATCATGGGCTGATCGGTTCGGGCGTTAGACCCTATTCCGGTTATAACCGATACATCGGAGCCGTTCTCGTAGATCAGGGCGAGAACGTTTCGATCTATAGAACGACCGATGGAGGCAATACGTGGATGGAAAGTGCCGTCCCCGCACATTTTCCCGGCGCGATTACGCAAATCTGTATGATGGATTCAATGAATGGATATGCTTCAGTTTTCAGCGACATCGAGTTCGATTTTACACACACATTTGGCGCATCGAGCATCTGGCAAACGACCGATGGCGGTTCGACGTGGTTCGACCATCTTCATCTCGATCATGTTGCAACCTCTGTCTATGCACAGAGTGGACTTCTCGTGTTCACTAAATGGGACCTTGTCGATCAGAGCTTATATATTTCGCCAATCGATCGCTTTGGAGGTGCTTGCTCTTATGATAGTGGTGCAACATGGACTCCGAATTTTCGTTGGTGCAACGATGTAGCATTCTCAGATAGCATGAATGGAGTTGTGACCGAAATGAATCAACAAGCGCCGGGCAACAACTTTTGGGTTACGATGGACGCGGGCCGTACTTGGCAACCAAGCTTTAGCAATCAGTATGAAGCATGGTCCGTCTATGCTGTGCCAGGCAAACGAATATATTTTTGCTCGAACGAATCGCAACCATATTACGGCTTGCCCTACACGAACATCAACTGGTCCACCGACGGAGGCTTCACGTGGAGCGTGCGCGACTCTTTTCCGGTAATGCACTTTACTGGGACGATCGCTGGAGCCGGGAATACGCTTTACTTCCAAACCGACTCGACCGACTATGGCGATTCCTACCAAACCGGATTATACCGCTCCGACGATCTCGGTGCAAATTGGCATTGGATCGGCGGACCATCGAACAGCCGGGACACACGGTTCGCGGTGACAGGCTGCGAGGGACAGGTTGTCTATGCCTTCGATGGCGTGGGAGGAGCCTGGAAGACGACCGACGGCGGGGATGGAACTTTGAGCGCGTCAATGGGGCTGAGTTCGGATACGATTCTCTGGGTGCCGAACCCTTGCGGCGATACGCTCCATTTCGATGCATATTGTTCGAGTTGCATTCCTATAACCATTGATTCCGCGCGCATTGTTTATGGAACGGAGTTACTTCCTTTGCCAGATTTAGGAATATGGCCGGCCGCTCTCATGCAAAATGATAGCGCGCAAATTTCACTTCTGTATGTTCCGTCAGTTGGCGGCGAAAGTCTTTCGCTCGTTCGCGTTTACGCGCATTCCGGAGAAAATGTGTTTTGGCGAGACATCACAATCCGTATTGAAAATAGCGCATCTAATACGCTTATGCTTTCCGGGGACACGAGCAATCTTAGCGTAATGAGTTGTGGGACTGCGGCGGATAGTATCGAGATTGTTAACCGCGGCTGTCTGGGGCTGGTAATAGATTCTGTTATTCTTTCCTCTTCGGAAGTTACGGTTGCCGATAGTCTTCCTTCTCTTATTTCCGATTCGCTTCCATATCCGCTTCGATTTTTATATCGGCCCGATAGCGCGGAAAATCAAACCGTGCTTGCTCATATTTATGCCCATCAAGGGAAGCGATCGTACGACACCGTTGTGATTATTCATACACAATCCACAGTGGCGCCACCCAGCTTTGCGCTCGATAGCACCACACTTGCTTTCGAGACTCGGTTCTGCCAATCCCAAAACGCAAGACTCCGTTTCCAGGCGATTAGTTGCGATAGCATTACAATCGATTCCATCACCTCTTCGAATTTCGGTTTTGTACCCTCCAGTACACTTTCCGAGATTGCTCCACGCTTGTGGGACAGTCTCAACGTTTCCTACGTGCCGGATTCTGCTGGACCGACTTCCGGAATGATCCGAATCTATGCACATGATGGTTTGAAACGGTTCGATACAACTATTGCAGTTAGCGGTATAAACTATGCGGTACCACAATCGGTCACGCTGTCCACAGGCCGCCTTTCGCTTGCGACCATAGGTTGCCAGCCCATAATGGACACCCTTTTACTTAGCGATCAGGGTTGCGACACGCTTTATCTCGATTCGGTCATTACCAATGGCGATAGTGAAATCAGCGTGAGTTTCGATTCCGCATCGCTGCCGCTTTATAGCAACGACAGCCTTCCGCTACATATTATTTATAGTCCGCAGGATGGTTTGTCAAAGACGAATGCCGTCCGGTTGCTGCTGCATACTTCCTCGCGTCGGATAGATACAACGATAGCCCTCAGCACTTCGAATAGCATTCCCTCCGATCCACTTGCGATTTCGAGCGATTCGCTTTACCTCTTCACGAAGTATTGTCAGCCTGTTTCCATGCCGTTTGAGATCTCAAATCTTGGATGCGAAGACATGTCGATTGATTCCGTAATTATTCTGGGCGATACGCTGAGTGAGTTCTCGAAACGCGATTCCACGCAACTCATCGCGGCGGGAGGGCGGAATACAACAACCGTGACATTTGCGCCCGCTGGGGAAGGCACATGGTCCGCGAGGATGGAGGTTTTTCTCCATATGGGATCAAAAGCGATCGACACGACGCTATCGATTTTTGGAAAAAACCTTACCGCGCCCACACCCTATATCCCGCAACTGCCCTCGCTTGCGGCGGGCAGTATGCTGAGCATTCCAATTATGCTCGAACCGACACTGGATACCTTTTCGATTCACAGTTATGCTTTCCATCTTTCGTTTAATACCAATCTCCTGACACCGGTCGGTCTCGAATTTACAAATACCTGTTCCCAGCGCGAACGTTCATACACTTTCGATCCCGAGCCGGGAAGTGGATGTTCCGGCCGTATATTTTTGCACGATACCATTTCGGATACCTCCCAACTTTCGCTCCCGCTCGTATCGGTGCTTGCCAAGGTCTGCCTCACGCTGGACACGATGACGGCGGTCACGCTCGATTCTTTCGTGACCGACCGAGAGCCAGCATTCGAATGGTGCAGCCTCCCCGAACAGCCATTTTATCTATCGCAAGTCTGTGGAGATCCGCTGTTGCTCGATTTGCTAAATGCCCGGACGCTGAATTTTAATGTTATTTCCATTACGCCTAATCCGGCCGCGTCGGGAAGTTGGGATCTCGATTATGCAGTGTACGGAGCTTCGCCAGCGTTACGACTCGATCTTTACGATGCTACCGGTAGCCCGGTGTATCATTCCGAAGCTCTCGGAAGTGCGGTGGGCGAGCATACGGCGCGCATACCCGTTCCAAGTGCCGGCGGAGACTATTTTATTGTGCTTGGAAATGGAAAAGAGCAAACGGCGAGAAGCGTGAGCGTGATACGGTAGCAATTATAGGATCACGGCATAATTCCAAGCAACAGCGTCTCCATCAGCAGCTCATCGTTCGTATGCTTGCCGCGTGTTTGGGCTTCGGCTTCGACGAGTGCGCGAAGCGCCATGTCTAATTTCTCGCGTGAGTATCGCCTTGCCTGCTGGATGATCTCTTTCGCGAAATAGGCCGCGCCACCGCGAAGTTCGAGCGCCTCGGCGATGGCGCGCTCGTGTTCCCCTTTGGCAGAAAGTTCTCGCGCAATCGTAAGCTGTTCGATAAAGCGATTGAGCATAACAAAAAGAAATTGTCGCTGGTCCTTGCCCTGATCGAGCATTTTAAGAGCAATTTCCGTGGCGAGCGGTTTGTTGCCCGCGCCAATCGCTTTCGTGAGTTCGAAAACGTTATTCTCCCGCGAGGCGCCCACGACTTGCTCGACATCCTTCACCGATATTTCTTTCTTTTCGCTTGAACGATCCTGTACGCCGCAATAAATTACGAGTTTTTCCAATTCGTTGGCAAGGGTTCGGAGCGTGACACCGAGATAGGCTGTCATGAGTCGAGCGGCATCGGAGGTAAGGGATGTTCCCAGCGACTTGGCACGCGCCCGAATCCACTCGACCGCCTCGCCTTCCTTCATGACAGGGAATTCCACCACCTGTGCTTTGTCATTCAATTCGCGGAATGGCGATTGGTTGCGCGCGCCAAATTTATCGAGGTCGAAAATAAGAACGCAACCTGGATTAGGTTGCAGAAGATAATGGAGCAACGGGTCATCATTCTGTTTTTTTCGGCCTTTGGATGTGCCGGCGGTGGCCGGTTTGGCTCGAAGAATGCGGTCCGCCTCGCGAACGACCACTAATCGCCGTTCCGCCATCATCGGATAGGAGCGGGCCATGGTGATGACCTGCTCCATCGAAGTTTCCGCGCCATAGAGCACATCGCAATTAAACGAGCGGGTCGACTCATCGGGCACCATTAGGTCGGGTGCCTGGGCCAGAAGTTCGCTTCGAAGAAATTCTTCTTCACCATGGAGCACCCAGACTGGCGTGGTGGACCCGGATTTCCATTTTTTCAGAATATCATCGAAAGGAGTCATGCGTGTGGGCGCGATTGCAAGAGAAGTTTGATTCTTTTTTCATACCAATGCTGAAATATAAGCATTTTGAATAGAGTTCTCCTTAAAACAGTGAAAATTTCGACTTAAAATTATTATTTCACGCGAGGAGCCAAAAGTTTTATTAGTTTTGTGTTCCGGCAATGGTGTAGCGCAGGACCGATCGTGCTGATTTCTTCGAATCGGAGCGAGCGGAGTGCCAAACAGCATCGATGGTTATTCCTCTATTTGTTGCAATTTTATGACTCAACCGTAAGCGGGCACACGAAGTGCTTCGGTGTAATTCGGCACGGCAGAACCTAACAAAATAAAAGCGATCTTCAACACAAAAACGATTATGCATTTTACAACCGATCAGCGAAATACCAAGACAATCTTCCGGCTTAAGGAGGAGCGGCTCGATTCCCGAAACGCCGGACACCTAAAGGCCGAATTCCTTATCTTGGCCCAGCCGGGGACCAACGCGATTATTGTCGATCTGACCGAGGTGCAGCACGTCGATAGTGCCGGTCTTTCCGCGCTATTACTGGGGCAGCGTCAAATGCGCCTCAATGGTGGTGAACTTCGTCTTGCGGGACTTAATGCTTCGGTCCGCTCGCTGCTTGAGATCACACAGTTAAATCGAATGTTTCCGATTTTCGCTACCGTGCCCGAAGCCATGAACGCAAAGTTTGGATTCTTCCCCGATACCGGAGGATCGAATACGTTTTTCGATGACGATGACGAAGAAGATGAGATCGAGGGAACGTTAGGCAATGTTTCCGGGATGAGCAATTCGTTGGGACACAGTGCCGGCGACTCGTTCACCGATGGAATCGCCGGCGATGCCTGGAGCGATCTTCCGACTATAACCAGCCATGTAGAACTGATGGATTACGCCGGATCACTTGGACCCGGGGCGCCCAGCGCGAAGGCCATTCGTGCCGGTGCGATTGCCGCGGGCGGGTCCTTTGGCGCAGCCGCCTTAACCAACATCATGATGACCCCTGATACTTTTGAATTGAACGATCTCGCGTTGCTCAACCTCGGGGACGAGGAAGAGGACGAAGAGGAAGACCACGATCTCGACGACATCGACGATCTCGAACAAGATTTCACCGATGATGACGACGACGATGATGACCTCGATGAAGAGGACGATGTCGAGGACGTTGTTGAGGAAACCGAAGACGCCGCCGAGGTGGAACCGGTCGAAGAAATCGAAGACTTAGATGAAGACTTCGAGGACGATGACTGGGATGAAGAGGAACTGGAAGAGGACGAGGAAGAAGATTACTAAAAGCAGCTTAAGAGGAATAGCGAGGCCTGAAGGGTTAAACCCCTTCAGACTCCGTTTCCGTATGGAATGAAGGCGGGGGCTTTCGTAAGATATCTTTTCTCTTCATTCTTAATTAATCCCGGACACCTTTTCCCTTCCGGATGGAGTTGGAAGGTCCATGACGAATCCTCGCTTGTCCCGATACCGGGGTAAGGCATTTACCCGGTCTCTACGGCAAAGCATTGCCCGGCCGCGCTGGCGCCGTTCGAAACGGCTGCGCTGGTCGATCGGCATAGCGCTTACACTGGCCGTGGCGGCGCTGTTCCCAAGCGCTCATACGATGGCCCTTTCCGGATTTTCCATCGGTTCACTCTGGACCAATGAGGAGGTAACGGCTCCGTTTACGTTTCCGGTTTATAAAGATGCCGTTCGCTATAACGAGGATGTACACAAAGCCCTTTCCAGTGGCCTCTACCCCGTTTTTATACCCGATACCAATGCAGCAGAACAAAGCATACGGAGTCTCCGCAATTCCTGGGACCACCTGACTGTCTTTCTTTCCGAGGCTCGAAGCATGAACGATCCTTCACAGAGTTCTCCGAACGAGGGCTCCCTCATGGATTCGGCAAAAGCGATTGGACTGTCATCGGAAGATTGGACTGCGCTTTCAGAGTTTGCTGTGTCGAAAAATCAAAAGCAATTCGACAGGAGCCAACGCGAGCTTACCGATCTGGAATCCGTTTTACTTCGGGAAATAGGCGCGCTGGAGTCCTCGCGATACATCGTGGCTGGCGCGGATGAAGAAGCCGTAGCTGCCCGAGCGCAAAGCGCGGAAAATTTCTTTGCTTTACGGCTTCATCCTACACAAGAGGCGATTATTTCACGGGACACCGTGCTTCCCCTTCAAGCGGCTTCCAACCGCATTTTTGTTAGCCTCGAAACTCGTTTGAAGCGCGATCCCTCTCTGCTTCGCTCTCTCTCAAAGCTTGCAATGGGTGCCTTGCTGCCGAATATTGCATATAGCCCCACTCTCACCGAAGCAAGTCGTCAGGCGATCATGGACCGTGTTCCCCGCACCGACGGCATTGTTATCGAAGGCGAAAAGATTGTATCGCGCGGGGAGATCATTACGCCAAAGGTCAAAGCGTCCCTCGAAAGCCTTTCGAAGGCGCGGCTCGAACGCGGCGGAATGGTGGCCGAATTCGGACGCTTTGCCGGGACGGTCGGTCATGCCGGTTTGCTCGTCCTCCTGATCGTGCTTTATCTTAAGTTTATTCGACGTAAGATATACAACGACAACGCGCAAATTCTGCTGCTCGCCCTTGTCGTGTTTTTTCCCGCCGTGCTGGCTTATTTCTCCGTTTGGATCCCGGTCGATTTTCCGCTCCAATACTTTATCCTGATCCCGGTGGCTTCGATGCTGCTCACCGTGCTCTTCGATAGCCGGACGGGATTTTATGGCACGGTGGTCGCATCGCTTATCGTCGCAGGCATTCGCGGAAATGATTATTCGATCGCGCTGGCTGGGCTTTGCGCCGGAGCATTTGCGGCCTATACGGTGCGGGATCTTCGCAATCGCGCGCAGCTTTTCACAAGCACGGGTTACATTTTTTTTGGATATTTAATCGCGATCGCCGCGCTCTCGCTCGAACAGGGAACCCCAATGTTGGACGTTGGGTATGAACTCATTGCCTCGCTCGGCAACGCGCTGATCTCACCGGTACTTACGCTCGGCATTCTCTACGCGGTCGAGATAACCTTTGACACGATGAGCGATTTGCGCCTTACAGAATTCGACACGATCAATCATCCCTTGCTTCGCGAACTCGCGTTGCGCGCGCCCGGAACCTATCAGCATACCATGATGGTGGCACAACTTGCGGAAAATGCAGCCATTGCGATCGGCGCGAATGCCACGCTTGCCAAAGTCGGCGCCTATTTTCACGATGTCGGAAAACTTTCCGCCCCTCAATATTTTATCGAGAACCAGGCGAGCGATTCGAATAATATCCATGAAAGCCTTAGCCCGGTCGAAAGCGCCGAGCGAGTGAAGAGCCATGTCGAGCAAGGAATTG
>Ga0207664_10000311_pt1 | contig 36120 bp, 35 predicted proteins | sample LARL83metaG_FD_184349 | JGI IMG/M metagenome (GOLD analysis project Ga0207664, IMG submission 184349) | Corn, switchgrass and miscanthus rhizosphere microbial communities from Kellogg Biological Station, Michigan, USA - LAR L8-3 metaG... | ecosystem: Host-associated > Plants > Roots >... | reverse complement strand
TTCGTCGTCGGTGTCCAGGAAGACGGTGCGCAGCCGGGCGGCCAGCAGCGGGCCGATGGTGGACTTGCCCGACCCGGGCGGCCCGACCAGGATCGCCGCGGGCCCGGTGCCCGTCATGTGATCACCAGTGAGTCGAGGTACCCCCGGAGGTTGCGGCGCGTCTCGGTCAGCGAGTCACCGCCGAACTTCTCGGCCGCCGCGTCGGCGAGCACCAGCGCCACCATCGCCTCGGCCACCACCCCGGCCGCCGGGACCGCGGTCACGTCGCTGCGCTGGTTGATCGCCTTAGCCGGCTCGCCGGTGCTGATGTCCACCGTGTCCAGCGCGCGCGGCACGGTGGAGATCGGCTTCATCGCCGCGCGCACCCGCAGCAGCTCTCCGGTGCTGATCCCGCCCTCGATCCCGCCGGACCGGTTGGTCCGCCTGCGCACGCCCGGGCCGGCCGGCTCGATCTCGTCGTGCGCCGCCGAACCGCGGCGCGCCGCGGTCTCGAATCCGTCGCCGATCTCGACCCCCTTGATGGCGTGAATGCTCATCAGCGCGCCGGCCAGCCGCGCGTCGAGCTTCCGGTCCCAGTGCACGTGGCTGCCGAGCCCGGGAGGCAGGCCGTAGGCCGCGACCTCGACGACGCCGCCGAGAGTGTCACCGTCCCGGCGCGCCGCGTCGATCTCCGCCACCATCTTCTCGCTGGTCGCCGGGTCCAGGCAGCGCACCGGATCGGCATCGGTGCGCTCGGTGTCCCCGGGGCCGGGGACAGTGCCCTCGGCCACGGTCACCTGGCCGATCGCGATCACGTGACTGACGATCTCGACGCCCAGCGCCTGCCGGAGGAAACGCCGCGCGACCTCGCCCAGCGCGACCCGCGCGGCCGTCTCGCGGGCGCTGGACCGCTCGAGGACAGGCCGGGCGTCGTCGTGGCCGTACTTCTGCATGCCCACCAGGTCGGCGTGGCCAGGGCGCGGCCTGGTCAGCGGCGCGGCCCGGGCCAGCCCGTCAAGCTGCGCCGGATCGACGGGATCGGGCGACATCACCGTCTCCCATTTCGGCCATTCGGTGTTGGCGATCCTGATGGCCACCGGGCCGCCGAGCGTGCGGCCGTGCCTGACCCCGGCCGTGATCTCGATCTCGTCCTGCTCGAGCTTCATCCGTGCGCCGCGGCCATAGCCGGCCCGCCGCCGGGCCAGCGCGGCCGCGATGTCCGGGGTGGTGACCTGCACCCCTGCGGGCACGCCCTCGATGATCGCGACGAGCGCGCGCCCGTGCGACTCCCCCGCGGTCAGCCAGCGCACCATGTATTCGATCCTTCCACGTCGGTCGGGCCGACTGCGCATTCCTGCTACGCATTACGGCTCCACCGGGGCCAGTTGAGTCGGTATGTTGCGATACGAGAGCTTCTCGCGTCGGGACCGCCGTCGGACTCAGGGGAGATGCGTGACGCAGCTCGGTCATGAGCCAGTGCCCGTCGGTCAGGCGGCGTCTTCGCGTGCCCCGGTACCGTACGGGCCGGGCGTGCCGGTCCGGATCCAGGCGGGCACGCTGATGCAGAAGCTGGTGGCGCAGCATCTGGTGGAGCCGTACCTCAGCACGCAGCGTTCGGTGATCTCCGGGTTCGTGCACCGCGAGGAGGATGGCATGCTCCCCGGCCCGTCCTGGCTGCGCGCGGCGCACGACGCGGGGAAAGTGACCGGGGCGCACGCACGGGAGACCGATGACTTGTGGGTGCTGCGCTGGCGGGCCCTCGACATCCAGACCTACCTGGCCGCCAGCCCGGTGCCGCCCGACGGTGACGGCGGGCCGTTGCCATGGGGCGAGCCGTACGGCGGGCGGGGCCATCCGGCTTTCGAGCTGTTCATCGCGCCCGGCCCTATCCCGATCGGCACCGAGATGTACCGGATCACACCGGCCGGGGAGGAATTCATCGCCCGCTACGACGGGCAGGCCTGGCTCCAGATCGGCGCGGGGAGCTGACCCATGCGGTACCGGCTGATGGCGACGTACCGCGGTGCCGCCTACGAGGCAGGGGTCGGGCCCACCGACAGGGACGTCACCCTGTTCGCGGCGCTCCCGCCGCCGGAGGAGCTGGGATTCCAGCCCGCGACGGGCCACTGGCGCAAGGCGGTGAGCCGGGCGGAGGTGGACGCCGTCTGGGAATCGCGCCCGTCCGGCATGTTCCGCGGTGAGCCCTGCCTGGTCCTCGACGACCTGGGCGAGCACCTGCACATCAGCTACCTCGGCCATGATCTCGCCCGCGCCGGGCGGCTCGGGTACTCCGAGATGGAGCCGGGCGTGTTCGAGCTGCTGGCCGATCGCGAGGACGTGACGGACATCACCGAGGACCGCGTGGATCACGCCTTCCTGCCGTGGCAGGAAGGCTGGCCGGGCAGCGACGCGGCGGACGCCGCCGACGGCCACCTTGCGACCACGGCACCGACCCCTGCGGTCGGGTACCCGGAGCCGGAGTCCGACCCGGCGGTCATGTACCAGGGGCCGGTGCGCGATCTTGCGGCTAAGCAGCCGGGACCGAGGCCCGACCCGGCGGCCACGTACCCGGGACCGGTGCCCGACCCGGCGGCCACGTACCCGGGACCGGTGCCCGACCCGGCAATCACCCACCCCGAACCGAGGCCCGACCCGGCGGCCACCCACCCCGAACCGAGACCCGACCCCGCGATCACCCACCCGGAACCGAGGCCCGACCCCACGGCCACCCACCCCGAACCGAGGCCCGACCCCACGATCACCTACCCCGAACCGAGGACCGACCCGGCGATCATTGGCCTGGATCCGGGTGCGGAGCTCGACAGGCGGCAGCGCCGCGCGGCGCGCCGGCCGCCGCGCGCGCAGGCCCGGCAGGTCTTCGCCGAACTCGCCAGGCTGGCCGCGCTGCCGCCGGATTCCTACGCCGTGGATGAGGCGGTTGACGGCGCCATGTGCCTGGTCAGCACCGACACCGGGTTCGAGGTGTTCAGCGCGTCGGACGGGGTAAAGCGGGAGGCGCGGCTCTTCAACGACGAGGAAGCCGCTTACTTCTACCTGTTCGGCCTGCTGGCGGCCGAGGCGGTCCGCGACGGCCGGCTGGTGCCACCCTGGGCCGCTCGGGCATCCGCGCACCTGAATAGCTACGGAGAGTAGCTGTGAAGCCTGGGAAGTTGCCTCAGGGTTAGTGAAATTTGCACTTCACCTACCCGGATGTTGGTTATGGTGCAAGTGTCGGCGGGGCTAACGGTCCCCCGCTCCCCAGCAGCCCCGCCGGCACACCCTCGCCGGTACCGTGGCTGGCATGACGGCTGTTGTCAGCCCGCGGCCGCTGGTCGTGGCGGGCACCGCGAGCCTGGCGGTCCGCCAGCCGCTCGCCGGCCCGCGTCGCCAGGCACGAGTGATCGCGGCCCGGCCCGACGCGGTCTACCTGGAACTTCCGCCGTCGGCGGCCGAACCCCGCGTGCTCGTGCTGACCGCGGCCGGCATGTCCCGGCTGCCGAACGCGGTCACCGTGTCCACCGGGCTGGACGGGCTCGTTCCCGAGGCATCCGGCGAGTCCTGGGTCGGCCGCGGCGTCGTGCAGGCCGACCAGCTCACGGTGCGCGTGCTGCGCTGGTGGGATCCCTCCCCCGTGCTCGGCCCGCTGTCCCGGGCCCGGCTGGAACAGGGCGCGGCCGCCCTGCACCGGGCCTGCCTAGCGGCTGACCGCGCACCCGGCCTGGCCGGCCACGATGCCCCGGCGACGCTGGCCGCCAGCTGCGCCGACGGCGATCTGGCCGGTGCGGTGGAGGCGGCCGAACGGATGACCGGCCTCGGCCCGGGCCTGGCGCCCAGCGGGGACAACATGATCAGCGGGCTGCTGCTGGCGCTGCGGCTGCTGGGCGGCGCGATCCCCGGCGGGACGCGGGCGGTCTGGCTAGCGGACTGGCTGGGCGCCGCGGTCACCTCCGACGCCTCGCGGCGGACCACGTCGTTGGGGGCCACGCTGCTGTATTGCGCCGCACACGGCCAGGCCACAGAAGAGGTGTCGGCCGTGTTGCGCGGCCTGGCCGGCCAGGAGCCGCTGGCCGCCGTGACCAGGATGCTGCTCGCGAGCACCGCGCCAGCCGCGGGCGCCGACCTGGCCTGGGGACTGGTGGCGGGCTGCCGCGCCGCGCTGGTCCTGGCGGTGTCCGCGCGCTGACCCGGGCCCTCCCTGCACCGGCCTGGCGGGCATCAGCCCCCCGCACCGGCCGGGTCCGACAGAATGGGGCCATGCCTACAGCGCTCACCGGTACGCAGTATGAGATCTCCGCGGGTGACTACACCGCGGTCGTGACCGAGCTTGGCGCGGGCCTGCGCGCGCTGCACCATCGAGGCACGCCGCTGCTGGCCGGGTACGAGCCCAACCAGCTTCCGCCGGGCGGCGCGGGGCAGCTGCTCCTTCCGTGGCCGAACCGCGTCGACCGCGGCCGGTACTCGTTCGGCGGCTCGCAGCTGCAACTCGACCTCAGCGAGCCCGCCGCGGGCAACGCGATCCACGGCCTCACCCGGTGGGCGACCTGGGTTGCGGTCGCGCACGACCCCGACCGGGTAATGCTGTACCAGCCGCTGCGAGGGCACGTCGGCTATCCGTTCTGCCTGGACATCGAGGCGGAATACCGGCTGGACCCGGAGACAGGGCTGCGGGTCGACATCATCGCCCGCAACTCCGGCCACGCCCCTGCCCCGTACGGAACGGGCTCGCACCCGTACCTGACCGCCGGGACGCCGCTCATCGATGATTGCGAGCTGACCGTGCCGGCCGCGCGCTGGCTGCCGATCGGGGACCGCGGCATTCCCTCGGGACCGGCCGAAGACGTCGGCGGCACCCGGTACGACTTCCGGGACGGGCGTCGGCTGGCCGACGTCCGGCTCGATCACCCGCTCACCGGCCTGGACCGCGGCGCCGACGGCCGGGCCTGGGTGCGGCTGGCGGGACCGGAGCGCGGCGTCAGGCTCTGGGCCGGCGAGGGCTACCCCTGGCTGCAGGTGTTCACCGGCGACCCGCTCGGCGCGCCGCATCGCAGGCGCGCCCTCGCGGTCGAGCCGATGACCTGCCCGCCGAACGCCTTCGTCACCGGCACCGATCTGCTCATCCTGCAGCCGGGTGAGACCGTCCGGCACGCCTGGGGGGTGGACGTCAGCCCGGCGGCGTCCTGAGTGACCGCACCGCCCTGCTGACCCGCTCCAGGTCTTCGGGCGTGTCGACGTCGTCGGCGCTGCCGGTATCACCGCATTCGATCAGGGTGACGAGTTCCGGGCTCGAGCGCAGGAATGCGCGCGCGCCGCTGTCGCCCACCGCGGCCGCGATCACCTCGGGCCAGTACGGGCGGGCGATCAGCACCGGGTTGCGCGGCTGGCCGTCGTAGCCGGCCACGGCCACGCTCGCGCCGTGGTCGTAGGCGGCGATCAGCCGCCGCACCGCCTCCGGCCCGACCAGGGGCTGATCGGCCAGGGCGATCACCGCCGCCTCGGCGGCGCCAGGCAGCGCGGTCAGCCCGGCGGCCAGCGACGATCCCATGCCAGTGGGCCAATCCGGATTGTGCACGATCAGTGCGCCGGGCGGCTCGGCAGCGGCCGCGCCGGTGACCACCACCACCGGGGCCGCGCCGCCCGCCCGGAGCAGCGCCACCCCCCGATCGGCCAGGCTCTGCCCGGCGATCTCGACCAGGGCCTTGGGACGGCCGAGCCGGGATCCCTCGCCGGCGGCCAGCAGCACCCCGGCCACACGCGTCCGCACGCCCGCCAACCCTACCCGGAACCCCGCCATCGTGGTCGATGCGCCATCGCCGACGCTATCGGGTAGGCGATGTGCCATCGACCACGATGGCACCCCGGAGCGGCCTTACCTGGCGAGTGCCTCGTCGATGATCTGCGCCAGCGAGCGATCGCGGCCCTCGGCCAGGGCCTGCTCGCGCTCGCGCTGGGTGAGGGCGGCCACGCTGGAGTCGAAGAGCCGATCGTAAATGGGTTGATCGATGGGCATCAGCGGCCCGCCGCTCTGCTCGCGCAGCGCCTGCGCCGCGCTCAGATAGGTCAGGGCGGCCCGGTCGTTGCCGGTCAGGGCGGCCGCGGCGGCGAGCCCTTCCAGGTCGTAGGCCATGCCGCGCTTGCTGCCGGTTTGCTGGTGGCCGCGCAGCGCCTGGCGGAACAGATCCCGGGCCCGGTCCGGCTCCCCGGCGTCGCGGGCCACCTCGGCCAGGCTGGCGCGCACTGTCGCGGCGCCGTCGGGGTCACCAGCGACCTCGAAGGCCCGCAGCGCCAACTGCAGCTGCGCGGAGGCGTCACGATAGCGGCCTTCGTACCGGCTGACCTGGGCCAGCATGTTGCGCGCCGTCGCCTCGGTCCACGGGTCACGGGCGCGAGCGGCCAGTTCGAGCTGGCTCTGGAAATGCGGCTGGGCGGCGCCGAGGTCTGCCTGGGCCAGGGCGGCCTCGCCCAGGTAGCGGTGCGCCCACGCCTGGCCCCGCAGGTCACCGAGCTCACCGCAGAGTTCCAGGCCCTCGCGGGCCAGATCGGTCGTGGCGGGAAAGTCGCCGCGGAAGCAGGCCAGCGCACAGGCTTCCAGGACCGCCCAGGCTCGGGTGGCCGGGGTCGCCGCACGGTGCCGGGCGTCGATGGCCAGCAGGCGCTCCAGGTGCAACGCGCCCTCGGCCAGGGACCCGCGGCGGCGCCAGAACGGCGCCGCCGCGGTGGCCAGGCGCAGCCCATCTTCCAGGTAGCTGCCGTCCGCCTCGGCCCGGGACCGGGCCCAGTCCAGGGCCGCGCGGATGTTCGCGAAATCGGCTTCCAGCCGGTTGAACCAGTCGGCCTGCTCTGGCCCGTCCAGGCCGGCCCGGGCCCGGGTCGCCAGCGCCAGGTAATGACGCAAGTGCCGCTCCCGCGCCGAGTCGGCCTGCCCGGATTCGGCCAGCCGGGCCAGCGCATACTCGCGGATCGTCGCCAGCAGGCCGAACCGCGGACTCAGGCCGGGGGTCACCTCGAGCAGGCTGTGCTCGGCCAGCTCGGCCAGCCGCTCGGTCATCGCCAGCGGATCGGCGACATCGCAGACCGCTGCCGCGGCGGCGGCATCGAACGAGCCGGCGAATACCCCCACGCGGGCGAACAGGTCCCGGGCGTCGGGAGACAGCAGGGCGTCACTCCAGTCGAGGGTGGCGCGCAAGGTCTGCTGGCGCAGCGGCAGGTTCCTCGCCCCCCCGGTCAGTAGCGGCAGCCGTGCCTGCAACTGGGGCAGCAGGGCCTGCGGCGGGTACAGCCGGATCCGGGCGGCGGCCAGTTCGATCGCCAGCGGCAGCCCGTCCAGCGCGGAGCAGATCGCGGCGGTAGCAGCCAGCGTCTCCCCCTGCGGGTCGAACCCCGGATCCAGGGCCCGGGCCCGTTGCACGAACAGCTGGACCGCCTCCGAGCTGGCGGCCTGGCCATCGTGATCGGGCAGCCGCAGCGGCGGCACCCGAAGCTGCTGCTCTCCGTACAGGCCCAGGCCGACCCGGCTGGTGACCAGCAGGTGCAGCCCGGGAGCGGCGGCCAGCAGCCGGCTCAGCAGCGGCGCTTGCTCGATGAGGTGCTCCATGTTGTCGGCGATCAGCAGCACGCGCGCCGGACGCAGCGCGGCGGCGAGCTGGTCCTCGGCCGTGTCCGCCGCCTGCGGCGTCAGGCCCAGCGCGCGCACCAGCGTCACCGCGACCAGTTCGGGATCGCTGACCGGCGCCAGGTCGGCGAACGCCGTCCCGTCCGGGAAGCGGTCGGCCAGCTCGGCAGCCGCCTGCAGCGCGACGCGGGTCTTGCCGGTCCCGCCGGTTCCGGTGAGCGTGACCAGCCGGCAACCGGGCACCACGGTGGTGACCGCGGCGACCTCGGCGGTCCGGCCGACCAGCGGGGTCAGCGGCACCGGGAGCGGATCCGGGGCCGGACGCCCCCCGCCGGGGTTCGTGGCGGGCGCTGGCTCCGGGGTGGCTTCGCCGACTTGGGCAGTCGGCCCGGCGGCCGGCGGGTCGTGGGGCAGGGCGCCCAGCGGCGCGGTAGTCCATGCCTGGGCCGGGACGGCGTGCTCGGGCACTCCCATCAGCGCGAGCAGCGCGCGCGCCTCCGAGGCCGAGCCGACCGTGCCCCAGTCGGCCAGGGCGGTGACGATGGCGATGACATCGGCGGCGTTCAGCCGCGCGCCGCGCTCATGCAGCTTATGGCTCAGCACGTTGGGGTGCAGACCGACAGCCCGGGCGAGCTGCTGCTGCGTGCGCCCCGCCGCGCGACAGCGCTCACGCACCGCCGCCCGGAACCCCGCCAGATCCTGCATCCGGATCCCCTGGGCATCTGAGCCGGACGGACCGCTGTGTAACCGCACTTTTGCAGCACCTTTGCCGCATTCAATGGCTGGTGTCCACGCCACTGTGGAGCCTAGCCTGCACTCGGGCCGCTGGGAAGCGGCCCGTGGTGACGTAACGGAGTGAAGGCGAGCAGTCATGGACCATGAGGTGACGCTGACGCAGCCGCTGGCGGCGATCTTCGGTCACCTCTCCGCGCCTGCACGGCTAGCCGACTGGCTGCCAGAGGTGGCCGGTGTGCAGGTCGGCGCCGGGCAGCCGGCCGGGATCGGGGTCACGTTCGGGCTGCGGCTGCGCCACGGCGACGGGGACATCTGTGGCTCCGGCGAGCTGATCGGCTACGAGCCGCCGTGGAGCGTGGCCTACCGGCTGGTGGCCGGGCCCCATAGGTACGTGCTGCGGCTGACTTGCGTGGCCAGCGACGACGGCACCAGGGTGCGGATCCGCCAGGCCGACAGCGCCGTCCCGCTGGCCGTGGACCTGGGTCGGCTGCCAGAACGCATCCGTGTCAGCGCCGCCGGCCCGCGGCGGGCTGGGGAGCGGTGGCCGACCTGGTGAAGAGAGCGTCACCACTCGCTGATCCCGCTATCCGTCCCGAGTGAGCCGGAACCGCGGCCGCCGCCCACCGCCGACTGCGCCCCCGCTGGGCCCTCGGCTGACGTGAGCGGCGGCAGGGCCGCCACGACGGTCGTCCCGCTACCGTTCCGGCACCGGGACGTCCTCCCCAGCCCGTACCGCGTAGGCGCGGACGGGGCCACCGCCGTGACGATCCTGTGTCTTAGGCCGGCCTGGGAGCAGGCCCGCCGGCCACCGCCGCTGCTAGCCCGCGGGGCCAGGTCGCGCTCTTGTGGCCCGTGGCTTTGCCTCGAATTTGCCTGCTCATCGAAACTGTAAGCGGGCCCCCCGACCGACTGCCAGGGCGGTTGCTGCGGCAAACGTGCGGAGAAGATGCGGCTAAAGTGCGGCAGAAGTGCGCGGCGCCGCCGCCCTCGGCCGTGTTCGTACGAGGTCCAGCCCGGGTAACGACGCGGAGCGGTCAGCCGTGGTGGATGCGGCCGGCGGTCTGGGTGAGCGGCCGGCCGGAGCCGCCCCAGCGGAGCTGGATGAGCTCGGCCGCGACCGACACCGCCGTTTCCTCGGGGGTGCGGGCGCCGAGGTCGAGGCCGATGGGTGACCGCAGCCGGGCCATCTCGGCGTCAGTGAGGCCCTGGCCGCGCAGCCGTGCGATCCGGTCGTCGTGGGTCCGCCGGCTGCCCATCGCCCCGATGTAGGCGGCGGGCTTGCGCAGCGCCACCTCGAGTAGCGGGACATCGAACTTGGGGTCGTGCGTGAGCACGCAGATCACCGTCCGGGTGTCGGTGTCCACGCCTTCCAGGTACCGGTGCGGCCAGTCCACCACCACATCGTCCGCGTCCGGGAACCTGGCCTGCGTGGCGAACAGGCCGCGGGCGTCGCAGACCGTGACCCGGTAGCCGAGGAACTTGCCCACCCTGGCCACGGCCGCCGCGAAGTCGATCGCGCCGAACACCAGCATCCGCGGCGCAGGCGCGAACGAGTTGACGAACACGCTCAGCTCGTCACCGCGGCGCTCCCCGTGCGCGCCGTAACGCCGCACCCCGGTCAGGCCCTGGGCTAGCATGCCGCGGGCGTCGTCGTCCACCGCCGCGTCCAGCCGGTCACCCGCGCCGAGGCTGCCGCCCGGCGCCCGGGCGTCGGCCGGCCCCCAGATCACCCGGCGCGCGCCGATGCGGCCCGGCCCGGCGATCACGGTGGCCACCGCCACCGGGTCGCCGCGTTCCACCGACGCGGCTACCTCGCCCAGCTCGGCGAACTCTGCCTGGCCGAGCCGCTCGACGAACACGTCGAGGATCCCGCCGCAGGTCAGGCCCACCGCGAACGCATCGTCATCGCTGACGCCGTAGGTCTGCAGGACCGGGACGCCGGTCTCGATCACGTCGCGGGCGAGTTCATACACCGCCCCTTCCACGCAGCCGCCGGAGACGCTGCCGGTGACCTCGCCTTCGCCGGATACGGCGAGCGCGGCCCCGGGCTCCCGAGGCGCGCTGCGGAACGTGCGCACCACGGTCGCCAGCCCGAAGGTTTCACCAGAGTCCCACCACTTCGTGATGGGGTTCAGGATGTCTCGCACCCCCCCAGGTTAACCCGGTAGTTGAGCCTCGCTATTCGACGATCTTGGAGATCGGGATCTCCAGGATGTCCCGCGCCCCGGCCGCCTTGAGCGCGGGGATCAGGGTGTTCACCCCGGCCTTGGGCACGACCGTCTCGACCGCGTTCATCTCGCCGCGGGCCAGCGTCGTGATCGTCGGGGACGACATGGCCGGCAGCATCGCGGTCACCGCCCCCAGCCGGCCGGCCGGGACGTTCAGCTTGAGCAGCACGTTGCCCCGGGCCTGGATCGCCCCGCGCAGCAGCAGCGCGATGTCCTCCATCGCGGCTCGCTTGCCCTCATCGGCGTGGGCATCGACGTTGGCCGCGAGCTCGGTGTAGCTGGTCACCACGGTCTCCAGCACGCGCAGCCCGTTGCGGCGCAGCGAGGATCCGGTCTCGGTGAGGTCGACGATCGCGTCGACGATGTCCGGCACCTTGGCTTCGGTGGCACCGTAGGAGGGCACGACCGTCGCCTTCACCCCGTGCGCGTCCAGGAAGCGCCGGGTCAGCGACGGGAACTCGGTGGAGATGCGCACCCCGTCGGGCAGGTCGGCCACCGACTGCCAGGGCGAGCCGTCCGGCACCGCCAGCACCACCCGCACCGGCTGTGAGGTCGCCTTGGAATACTGCAATTCGCCCAGCGAGACGATGCTCGCCCCGGTCTCCTCGATCCAGTCCCGGCCGGTGATGCCCGCGTCGAAAAGCCCGCGCTCCAGGTACGTCGGGATCTCCTGGGGCCGCAGGAAGCGCACCTTGTCGATCCGGGGATCGTCGATCGAGGCGTGGTAGTCGCGAGCGGAAGACCGGCGCACGGTCAGGTCGGCGGCGTCGAACAAGTCGAGCGTGGCGCTCTCCAGGGAGCCCTTGGGCAGCACGAGGGACAGCAACTCAGCCGCTCCTCACCGACCGCAGCAGCAGCGCGGTGTCCAGCGCGGCCACGGCGGCCTCCCATCCCTTGTCCTCATGGCTGTCCGGCAGACCGCAGCGGTCCCGGGCCTGCTCCAGGCTGTCACAGGTAAGCACGCCGTTGCCGATGGGGGTGCCGGTGTCCAGCGCCGCCCGGGTGAGGCCGGCCGTGACCGCGTCGCACACGTACTCGAAGTGCGGTGTGCCGCCCCTGATCACCGCGCCCAGGCAGACCACCGCGTCGTACCGCCGGGCCAGCTCGGCCGCGACCACCGGCAGCTCCACCGCGCCGGCCACGCGGATCACTTGCGGCTGCTCGATGCCGCAGGCCCGGGCCGCGGCTACCGCCCGCGCGGTGAGCGCGTCGGTGATCTCCGCGTGCCACCGGGTGGCCGCGATCGCCACCGACAGGCCCGCGGCGTCGACGGTGGTCGCGCCGGGGCGGCCCTCTCCGCTCACCGGGCTTCCGCTGGCTGACCGGTCGGGGCAGCGCCGTTAGGGAGGGCCAGGTTGTCGAGCTGATGCCCGAGGCGATCCCGCTTGGCGGTGAGGTAGCGGAGGTTCTCCTTGGTGACCAGGACAGGCAGCGCGGAGCGCCCGGCCACCTCGATGCCGAATCCGGACAGGCCGTCAACCTTCGCCGGGTTGTTGGTCAGCAGCCGGATCGAGCGGATGCCCAGGTCGAGGAGCATCTGCGCGCCGGTGGAGTACTCCCGCGCGTCGGCGGGCAGGCCCAGCTCGAGGTTCGCGTCCACGGTGTCGGCCCCGGCGTCCTGCAGGTTATACGCCTGCAGCTTGCTCAGCAGCCCGATGCCGCGGCCTTCGTGCCCCCGTAGGTACAGCACGACGCCGCGGCCCTCGCCGGCGATCGCGGCCATCGCCGCGGCGAGCTGGGCGCCGCAGTCGCAGCGCAGGGAGCCGAACACGTCGCCGGTCAGGCATTCGGAGTGCACCCGGGTCAGTACCTGCTCGCCGTCGCCGAGCTCACCCAGGACCAGGGCGACGTGCTCGGTGCCATCGACGGAGTTCAGGTAGCCGAACGCCTGCCATTCGCCGTAGGCGTTGGGCAGCTTGGTCTGCGTCACCCGGTGGACCATCTGCTCGGTGTGCCGCCGGTACTCGATGAGCTGGGAGATCGAGATCAGCGCCAGGCCGTGCTCGCCGGCGAACTTGCGCAGCGCGGGCAGCCGGGCCATCGAGCCATCGTCGTTGACCACCTCGGACAGCACGCCGACCGGCTCCAGTCCGGCCAGCCGGGCCAGGTCGACCGCGGCCTCGGTGTGCCCGGGTCTGCGCAGTACGCCCCCCTCGGTGTAGCGCAGCGGGAAGATGTGACCGGGGCGGACCAGCTCGTTGGGCTCGGTGGCCGAGTCCACCAGGACCTTGACCGTGCGGGCGCGGTCGGCCGCCGATATCCCGGTGCTGACGCCGTCCCGCGCGTCCACGCTGATCGTGAACGCGGTCCGCATTCGCTCGTTGTTCTCGGTGGTCATCAGCGGGATCTGCAGCCGGTCCAGCTCGCGGCCGGGCATCGGCACGCAGATGACCCCGCTGGTGTAGCGGATCATGAAGCCGAGCAGCTCAGGGGTGGCCTTGGCCGCGGCGAAGATGATGTCGCCCTCGTTCTCCCGGTCGACGTCGTCCACGACCACGACCGGCCGGCCGGCCGCGATGTCCGCGACGGCCCGCTGCGGGGTATCCAGCGGGGTGCCGTCCGCGGCTTCGGTGGCCACGGCGGTCATGACCGGACGCTCCTGCCGAGTAGTTTCTCCACGTACTTGGCGATCACGTCGACCTCCAGATTGACCGTGTCGCCCGGCTGCTTGCGGCCCAGCGTGGTGCGCCGCAACGTTTCCGGGATCAGGCTGACCTCGAACCAGGGCGGGCCTTCGGCATCGGAGGTGGCGGTGACGGTAAGGCTGACGCCGTCCACGCCGACCGAGCCCTTCTCCACCACGTACCGGACCAGGCCCTCGGGCAGCGAAATGCGCACGACGTCCCAGTGCTCGGCCGGACTGCGGGAGATGATCGCGCCGACGCCGTCCACGTGCCCCTGGACCAGGTGCCCGCCGAGCCTGCCGTCCGGGCGCACCGAGCGCTCCAGGTTGACCGGGCTGCCGGGCCGCAGGTCACCCAGGCTGGACCGGCTCAACGTCTCGGCCATGACGTCGGCGGTGAAGGTGCCGTCATGCGCGGCGGTGACGGTGAGGCAGACCCCGTTGATGGACAGCGAGTCGCCGGGGGCGGCGTCGCTGACGACCAGCGGGCCGCGCACGGTGATCCGCGCGGCGCCTTCGAGGTGTTCGAGCCCGACGACCTCGCCCAGCTCTTCTACGATCCCGGTGTACATCCCGCGGTTCCTCCTCCGGCGCCGTCATGCCTGTTCGGCTCCGGGGAGAACGCGCTGCCCACGCGCGGAGGCGTGGGCACGGCCAGGGCGGCCGCGCGCGTGCTTCCTCCCATCCGGACTTTCACCGTCGGTCCCGGGGTTCCACCGGGTCAGCCGGCTGCGGCCTGCTGCGGTCCCGCCTGGGCGGGTGACGCGGCACGCTGCGGCCGGGTCGCGGACTATCACCGCCGGTTCGGAATTTCACCGACCCCGGAGCACGCATTTTGCTCGTCTTAACCAGTGTGCCATGAGTGCTATTCCGAACGCATCGTGGTATTCCGGGCGGGTCGGATGTCCGGGTCGTACGTCTGGGGCAGCCGGCCGGGGTCAGCGCGGCGGCCGGGTCAGCGCGGCGGCGGGGTCAGCGCGGCGGCGGGGTCAGCGCGGCCAGTCGGGGGCCCGGCCGAGCAGCGCGACGATCTGGTCCAGCGCGCCTGCCGGAACGGGCGCAGGCACGGCGGGCCGGAACGCGGAGCCGGGCTCGAGCCGGCCCGGCCCGTCCGGGACGGCCTGGGCGACCTTCAGCGCGACGGCCAGAACCTCCGGGTCGGGCTCGAACCCGACACCGAGACAGCGGGCGACATCCCAGCCGTGCACCACATAGTCCACGAGGTGGAAGGCCATCGCCTGCCGGCCGGGGAACGTCATCGCGGTGGCGATATCGGGCAGCGCGAATTGCCTGTCGGCCGCGCCGCCGATGGCGAACGCCGCGATCACGGCGTCGGCCGCCGCCGCGTAGGCGCCGACCGGATCTGCGGCCAGGGGCCCGGCCTGCCACACGGCGAGGTCCGCGCCCCGGCCCGCGGCCGCCGCGGCGAAGCCGCGATGCTGGACGGTCATGTGCGCCAGCAGTTCGCCGAGCGACCACTGTGAGCAGGGCGTGGGCCTGCCGAGGTCCCCGGGGTCGACCTGGGAGACCACCTCGACGCTGGCCTGCACCGCCCGGCGGTTCAGTTCCCTGATGTCATGACGCGGCATGGTCCGCTCCCGCACTGCCCGGTTTCCGCCCCGGCGGCTTCGGCTCCGGCTCCGGTGTCCCGGCGCGTCTCCAATCGTATGTGCTCGCTTACGATAGGCGCGAGTATATTTTTATGGGCATCGACGAGCACGATGCGCCCCGCCGCCGGGACCTCGCGGCGATGATCGTTCCGCTGGGCCGGGCCCTGATGGCCGCGGAACTCCCCGTGCTGCGTGCGCACGACATCTCGATGTGGGGTTATGCGGTGCTGCTGGCGCTGGGTGAGCGCCCGACCCGGAGTCAGGCAGCGCTGGCCGCCGCGATCGGCGCGGACAAGACCCGGGTCATCCCGGTGCTGGACGAACTGCAGGATCGCGAGCTGATCGAGCGCCGTCCCGATCCGGCCGACCGGCGGGCGCATCTGCTCTCGGTCACGCCGAGCGGGAAACGGCTCCGCGAGTCGGTGCAGCGGGACATTCAGCGCCGGGAGGAGCGGCTGCTTTCGCGGCTGCCTCCCGGCGACCGGGCCGCCTTCCTGCGCTCCCTCCAGACACTCTCCGATTTGTCGCCGCGCAGACCCGACAAGGCGAAGACTTAGGCGTGCCAGAGCAGGGCTAATGCTCCGGGTTAACCGGGAGCGGGCGGTCAGCGGGCCCGGAACGGGGCGCTCACCGGGCCCAGAGGGCGTGCGCGGTGGCCCGCTCGGCCTGCCGGCGCAGGGCCTGAACGGCCGCGGCCCGGTCGTCGGCGCCATAGACAGCGGATCCGGCCACGAAGACATCCGCGCCGGCCTCCGCGCACCGCTCGATGGTCTCCTCGTCGACCCCCCCGTCGACTTGCAGCCAGATCGAGCCGCCGTTCCTGGTGATCAGGTCCCGGGCCTGGCGCAGCTTGGGCAGCACCAGGCCGAGGAACTCCTGGCCGCCGAACCCCGGCTCGACCGTCATCAGCAGCAGCATGTCCACCTCGGGCAGCAGGCCGGCGTACGGCTCGACGGCGGTACCCGGATTGACCGCGAGCCCAGCCCTCGCACCGGCCGCCCGGATCGCGCGCAGCGTCCGCACCGGGGCCCGCGCCGCCTCCGCGTGGATGGTGACGTTCCGCGCGCCCGCCTCGGCGAACTGCGGCGCCCACCGCTCCGGCTCCTCGATCATCAGGTGGCAGTCGATGGGCAGGCTGGCGTGCTTGAGCAGCGACTCGACCACGGGCAGCCCGAGCGTGAGGTTGGGCACGAAGTGGTTGTCCATGACGTCCACGTGCAGCCAGTCGGCCGCGCTCGCGACGGCCTCCGCCTCGTCGGCCAGCCGCGCGAAGTCGGCCGACAGGATGCTGGGCGATATCTGAACAGCCATGTCCGTAGCGAGTCTAGGGCGCCGGGAGCCGCGGCACCTCTCCGGTCCGGGTGGTAGCGGCCACCGGCCTCACTTATTGCGGTACGGCGCCCAGCGGAACCGCCAGACGGCGAAGGCGCACGCGGCGACGCCCCAGATCGCCACGATGAGCAGGTCGTGCCACGCCCACGGCGACGCGCCCGGGTTGAACGGGGCGAAGACCGCCACGATGAAGTGCCGGATGGGAAAGAAGCTGGAGAACTGGGCCAGCCCGGACCCGGCCTTGATCGGGAACCAGAGCCCGGCCAGGAACAGCAGGACGAAGAACACCACGTTGGTCACCGGCCCGGCAGCGTCCGGATTGGGGATCAGCGTGCTGATGGCCGCGCCCAGCGCGGTGAAGCTGAGCCCGCCGACCACGACGGCGACGACGAACGCGCCGATGTTGGTCGGCAAGTGGACACCGAACCCGAGCCTGCCCACGGCGAGCAGCACGATCACCTGGACGAACGCCACCAGGAGGGTGCTGGCGAAGACCGACCCGAGTAGCGCCCAGGTGGGCAATGGGCTCAGCCGGAGCCGTTTCAGCAGCCCTTCCTCCCGCCGGTTGACCAGCACGATAGCCAGCGTCGTGAAGCACGCGGACATCACGCCGAAGGCCACGAAGCCGGGCACGTAGTACTGGATCAGCTTGATGTTGCCCAGGATCTTGACCCGGGACGATCCGGCGGACGCGCCCAGCAGGATCAGGAAGACCAGGGGGAAACCGATGGTGAAGACGGCCCCGATGGGGTTGAGCCAGAACGACAGCTGCTCGTAGTAGATCTGCTGTCCGACCAGCCGCAGATCGCTCAGGCCGTAGAACCGGCGGGTCTCGGTCGGGTCGGTCATCTGCATGCTGATCATCGCAGCTGTTCCTGCCTGGTCCGGCCCGTCTCGTCCGGATCCCTGGTCAGCTGGAGGTACACGTCTTCGAGCGTGACCCGCCGGACGGTGAGCCCGGGCAGGCCGACGTGCCGGCCGAGCGCCCATCCGGTCAGCGTGTGCAGCACCGCGACCTCGTCCTCGGTCCGGATCTCGATCTCGCCGTCCTGGGCCGGCTGGCCGGCCACCGGGAGATCCGCGGCGGACACGCCGTCGGGCAGCCGGAACCGGATCGTCGCCACGCCCGTGTCCCGCCCGCCGATGGAGTCCGGGGTTCCGCTGGCCACGATCTGACCGCCGGCCAGCACCACCACCCGGCCGGCCAGCGCCTCGACCTCGTCCATGTAGTGGCTGGTGAGCAGCACCGTCGTGCCCTCGCCGCCGAGCTGCCTGATCAGCTCCCAGGTGGCCCGCCGGCCGGAGGGATCCAGCCCGGTGGTCGGCTCGTCCAGGAAGAGCAGCTCGGGCTGGCCGATGATGCCCAGTCCCACGTCCAGCCGGCGCTGCTGGCCGCCGGACAGCGTCTTGACCCGGGCGCCGGCCTTGTCGGCCAGCCCCATCATGCCCAGCACCTCGTCGACCGGGCGGGGATCCGGGTAGAACCCCGCGCTGCGGGTGAGCACCTGGCGCACCGAAAGGAAGGGCTCGACCGCGAGCTCCTGCAGCACGATGCCCATCTGCGACCGCAGCCAGCGCTGCGTCCTGCGGTTGTCCGGATCGACGCCGAGCACCTCGACGACCCCGGCGTCCCTGCTCCGGAAACCCTCGAGTATCTCGATCGTGGTGGTCTTGCCCGCGCCATTGGGGCCGAGCAGGGCGAAGACCTCGCCCGGCTCGACCTCGAAGCTCACGTCGGCCACCGCCGCCAGCGAACCGTAGGACTTGCGGAGATTTTTCACGCTGACAGCCGGCCCTGCGTTCTTCCGCACTTCCCGGATTGTTCCATAGCGAGGCACAATCGGGACACTTAGTTTGATCGCAGTCGTGTCACGGGGTGGATGGTGGTGACCGGATGACGACCGTATCCGAGCTTGACCTGCCCGAGCTCGATATCAGCTCGGGTGCGCTGGCCGGGGACGGCTACCACGTGCGGTTGGCCAAGCTGGCCACCGATGGCGCGTTGCCCTGGCTGGCGAAGTCGCCGCTGGCGTTCATCGTGCTCGACCGCGAGTCCGGCGAGTTCTTCCTGCGGTCGCGGGCGACGGCCTTTCCCGGCCGGCAGATCGCCGACCTGTTCGGCGTGACCACGGGCAGGCTGCGGGAGCAGATCGACGCCAACATCCTCAATCAGCAGGGCCAGCAGCACCGGCGGCTGCGGGCTCTGGTCGGACCAGCCTTCACGCCGCGGGCGGCGGACCGCTGGCGCCCCGCGATGCGTCGGTTCCTGGCCCGGCTGTGGAGTGAGCTCGGACCCGGCACTCGCTCGTGCGAGTTCGTCGCCGCGGTGGCCAAGCCGTACCCGGCGCTGACCATCGCCACCGTGCTGGGCGCGCCGCAGGCCGACGCGCCGCGACTGCACGAGTGGTCCGACTGGGTGCAGCGGCAATTCGACATCCAGGCGCTGACCAGCCAGGTGCCGCAGATGGAACGCGCCGTGACCGAGGTGTACGCGTACGTGGAGGCGCTGCTGACCAGGCGTCGGGCCGAGCCGGGCGATGACCTGCTGACCACGCTGCTGGCCGCCGAGGAGGCCGGCGACCGACTGTCGCACGCCGAGTGCGTCAACCTCGTGCTCAACGTGATCGCCGGCGGGATCGACACCACCCAGGCCCAGCTCAGCCAAGCGATGCGGCTGTTCGCGGCGCATCCCGGACAGTGGCAGGAACTCGGCCGCCGCCCCGAGCTGACCGGGCGCGCGGTCGACGAGGTGCTGCGCGCCGAGCCGATCACCCCGTTCACCGCGCGGATCTGCCTGGAAGACGTGGAACACCGCGGTGTGCTCTTCCCGGCGGGCACGATCGTCGCGGTATGCGCCGAGCGGGCCAACCGGGAGCAGGCGGCGGGCGAGGAGTTCGACATCACCGCGCCACGGGACGGGCGGACCCTCACCTTCGGCGCCGGCCCGCACTTCTGCCTGGGCGCGAACCTGGCCCGGGCCGAGCTGGAGGAGGCCCTGACCTTCCTCGCGCCGAGGATGCCGGGGCTGGCCGCCGACGGGCCCGCGGTACTCGGCGGCGTCGAGGGAATCTACGGGGTCGAGACGCTGCCGCTGCGCTGGTCCGTGTAATCCCTGGCCCGGGCCCGGAAGATGCGGTACATCTCGCCGGCCGCGCGCGCGGGCGAGCCGGAGCGCAGCCGCTGGATCGCCAGCTGGACCTCGGTCGCGTCATCGGCCAGCGGGCGCCAGGTGATCACTCCGCTCAGCTCCAGCGGGTCGCCGATCAGGCTGAACTCGGGCAGCACGGTGACGCCGAGCCCCTCGGCCACCATGACCTTGCCCATCTCGGCGCCGTCGGTGGAATAGGAGAACCCGGGGATCTCGTCGGCCAGCAGGCGGTGCACGTAGCGGTGCATGAGATAGCCGGAGCGCATGCCGATCAGCGGCACCGACCGCAGGTCGGCGACCCGCACGGCGTCCCGCGCGGCCAGCGGGCTGTCCGGCCGCATGCAGACCACCGCACGGCCGCGCAACAGCGTCGTGGTGTCCAGCTCCGGCGGCCTGTCGTCACCCTCCAGATAGTTGACCAGCCCGAGGTCGAAGCTGCCCTCGAGGATCGCGCGGTGGATGTCGGCCTGCTGCGCGACGACCACCTCGACCTGGGTGCCGCGGTTCGCCTCGCGGAACTCCCGGATGGCCGGGGCCAGCAGCGGGGCGGTGGCGGTGCTGACCGTGCCGATCCGGACCAGGCGGGCGCTGTGGTGCAGCTCGCCGGCCGCCTGCCGCAGCCGGTCCACGGAATCGAGCACGGCGAAGATGCGCGGCAGCAGATCCCGGCCCGCGCGGCTGGCCCGCGCGCCGTGGCGGCCGCGCTCAAGCAGGTCGACGCCGAGCTCCCGCTCCAGGCTGCGCACCGACTCGCTCAGCGCCGGCTGCGAGATGTGCAGCGCCTCGGCCGCCCGGCGAAACGACCCGAGGCGGGCCACCCCGGCGATGTACTCCAGCTGTTCGATACGCACTGCTGCCCAGGCTAACCCATTTTCCTGGTTAATCAGTTGATTTAATAGGAAATACCTATCGCCCCCTCGTGGATCCGTATTGGACGGCACCCGCAGACCCTCCGCATCCTGGGCTTGTCCGTAGCCCCGCGTCCGGAGGCGAGCGTCCATGGCGATGACCCTGCACTGGTTCCTGCCGACCAACGGCGACTCGCGCACGGACCTGAGCCTGGGGAACGCGGTCGGCGCGGCAGGCAGCCGGGTCACCTCCGACGGCACCGCGCGGGCGCCGGACATCGGCTACATCGGGCAGATCGCCCGGTCCGCGGAGCAGCTCGGCTTCACCGCCGCGCTGACCCCGACCAGCTCGTGGTGCGAGGACGCCTGGGTCATGACGGCCGCGCTGACCCAGGTCACCACCCGCTTCCGGTACCTGGTCGCATCCCGGCCCGGACTGATGTCCCCCACGCTGGCCGCGCACATGGCCGCCACCTACCAGCGCATCTGCGGCGGCAGGCTGCTGCTGAACATCGTGACCGGCGGCGACGACGTCGAGCAGCAGCGGTTCGGCGATCACCTCGGCAAGCACGACCGGTACCGGCGCTGCGCGGAGTTCCTGCACGTGCTGCGGGAGCTGTGGACCGGCGGACCGGTCGACTTCCGCGGCGACTACTACGACATCCGCGGCGCGCGGATCGTCCCCGCCCCGGTCTGGCCCGACATCTACCTGGGCGGCTCGTCCGGCGACGCGATCGACGTCGCGGCGCGGTACGCCGACGCGTACCTGACCTGGGGCGAGCCGCCCGCCGCGGTGGCGCAGAAGCTTGACCGGGTGCGCGAGCAGGCCAAAGCGGCCGGGCGCGAGCTGCGATTCGGCATCCGGCTGCACGTGATCACGCGGGACACCGCCGCGCAGGCCTGGGCCGAGGCGCAGCGGCTGCTCGACGGGCTCGACCCGGCCGCGATCGAGCGAGCCCAGGCCGTCCAGCGCTCGTCCCAGTCCGAGGGCCAGCGACGGATGGCCGCGCTACACCGCGGCCGGACCGACGCGCTCGAAGTGTCACCGAATCTCTGGGCCGGCGTCGGCCTGGTCCGCGGCGGCGCGGGCACCGCGCTGGTTGGCAGCCACGACGAGGTCGCCGACCGGATGGCCGAGTACCACGCGCTCGGCATCGACGAGTTCATCCTGTCCGGCTATCCGCACCTCGAGGAGGCCTACCAGGTCGCCGAGGGGGTGATGCCGGTGCTGCGGCGCCGCGGACTGCTGGCCTCACCCGACCACAGCTAACGAACGCATGGAGGCTATCGTGACCACCGACCCGACCACCGAGCCGCTGCGGTTCGCCTACTGGGTGCCGAACGTCAGCGGCGGCCTCGTCACCAGCACGATCGAGCAGCGCACCGACTGGTCGTTCGGCTACAACCGCAAGCTGGCCCGGCTGGCCGAGCAGGCCGGGTTCGACTATGCGCTCAGCCAGGTGCGCTACACCGCCAGCTACGGCGCCGAGTACCAGCACGAGTCGACGAGCTTCAGCCTCGCGCTGCTGCTCGCCACCGAGCGGCTCAGGCTGATCGCGGCGGTCCATCCGGGGCTGTGGCACCCGGGCGTGCTGGCCAAGTGGGTGGCGACCGCGGATCACCTGTCAGGCGGCCGGGTGGCCGTGAACATCGTCTCCGGCTGGTTCGCCGACGAGTTCCGCCAGCTCGGCGAGCCCTGGCTGGAACACGACGAGCGCTACCGCCGCACCGCGGAGTTCATCACCGCGCTCAAGCGGATCTGGACGCAGGACCACGCCAACCTGGCCGGGGACTTTTACCGGATCCGGGACTTCAGCCTCAAGCCCAAGCCGCTGTCATGGCCGGGGCGGCCGCACCCGGAGATCTTCCAGGGCGGCAACTCGACCGCCGCGCGGCGCAACGGCGGCCAGCTCTCCGACTGGTACTTCTCCAACGGGAAGGACTTCGACGGGGTCCGCGAGCAGCTCACCGAGCTGAGGCAGAACGCCGCCGAGGTAGGCCGGACCGACGGGCCGCGGTTCGGCCTGAACGGCTTCGTGATCGTCCGGGATACCGAGCGCGAGGCCCGGGAACAGCTGCGCGAGATCATCGCCAAGGCGCACGTCGAGGCGGTGGAGGGCTTCGGCTCCGCGGTCAGGCAGGCCGGGCAGTCCACCGGCGACAAGAAGGGCATGTGGGCCGACTCCGCGTTCGAGGACCTGGTCCAGTACAACGACGGCTTCCGCACCAGGCTGATCGGGACCGCCGAGCAGGTCGCGGAGCGGATCATCGAGTACCGCAAGCTCGGCGTGGACCTGATCCTGACCGCGTTCCTGCACTACCACGAGGAGATCGAGCAGTTCGGCCGGGACGTGCTGCCGATCGTGCGCGAGCTCGAGGTGCAGGCCGGCCTGGACCCGGCGGCGGTGCCCGACCCCCTGGCCGGTCTGACCGCCGACGGGCCCGGCCTCGCGCTGTCGGTGACCGGATGACCGCCGTAGTCGCTCCCCCGCTGATCGGCTCCGGCGCGGAAGCGATCGCCATCGCCAGCCGGTACGCGGACTCGATCGCCGACAGCGTGATCGACCGGGACCGGGCCGGCGCGGTGCCGGCCCGAGAGCTGGCCGCGTTCGACGCCAGCGGGCTGCTGTCGATCACCGTGCCGCGCGCGCACGGCGGAGCCGGGCTGCCTGCTTCGGTGCTCGCCGAGGTGGGCCGGCGCATCGCGTTCGTGGACCCGGCGATCGCGCAGGCGCCGCAGTCGCACTTCCTGTTCGTCGACGTGCTCTCGGTCTGGGGCAGCGACGAGCAGCAGCGGCGGCTGTTCGGCGACGTGCTGGCGGGCGGCCGGCTCAGCAACGGGATGGCCGAGCGCAGCGGCCAGCACGCCCAGGATCTGGCTACCCGGCTGCGCGGGGGCGCCGCGGGCCTCCGGCTGCGGGGCCGCAAGTACTACTGCACCGGCGCGATCACGGCTCGCTGGATCGGGGTCAGCGCGCTGGACGAGGCCGGCCGCCTGGTGCTCGCGTTCGTCGAGCGCGACGCCGAGGGTGTCAAGATCGACGAAGACTGGAACGTGATGGGCCAGCGGGCCACGGTCAGCGGGACCGCGACGTTCCACGACGTGGCGGTGGACCCGGCGCTGGTCGTCCCGTACCAGAGCGCGTTCGCCGTCCCACAGCAACTCGGCGCGCGCGCCCAGCTCTGGCACGCCGCCATCCAGGTCGGCATCGCGGGCGGAGCGCTGCGCGACGCCGGCGCGTTCGTCACCGGCCGGGCCCGCCCGTTCTTCGAGGCCGTGCGGGCCGGCTGGGCGGACAGCGCCAGCGCCGACCCGCACACGATCCGCCGCTACGGCGAGCTGGCCACCCGGGTGCACGCGGCCGAGGCGCTGCTCGCGTCGGCCGCCGCCACGCTGGACGAGGTGACGCTGCACCCGCGGGACGGCCACGCGGCGGCCCGCGGCTCGGTGGCGGTGGCGCAGGCCAAGGCGTTCGGCAGCGCGATCGCCTGCGAGGTGGCCAGCGACCTGTTCGCGCTGAGCGGCGCCAGCGCCGCCGACGAGCGGCACGACCTGAGCCGGCACTGGCGCAACGCCCGCACGCACGCGAGCCACGATCCCGCCGACTGGAAATACCACCATGTCGGCAACTTCCTGCTCAACACCGTCCCGCCCCCCAACCACGGACAGATCTGATGACGATGACAGCTCTCGATCAGCTCACCGCACCGGTCTCCGCCGCCGACCTCCGGCACGCGATGGGGCACTTCGCCACCGGCGTCACCGTGGTCACCTCCGTCGGGTCCGACGCCAGGCCGGTGGGAACGACCGCGAACGCGGTCACGTCGCTGTCGCTGGACCCGCCGCTCGTGCTGGTCTGCTTCGACCGCGCCAGCGTGACCCTGCGGGCCGTCCTCGCGCACGGCGCGTTCGCGGTCAACGTGCTCGCCGCGCCGCAGCGCCATCTGTCAGCCAACTTCGCCCGGCGCGGCCTGGCCGCGGTCTGGGACGAGGTGCGGCACCGCCGCGGCCCCACCGGCAGCCCGCGGCTGGCCGGGGTGCTGGCCGCGGTGGAGTGCACGGTGGAGCACTGCATGCCGGGCGGAGATCACGAAATCGTGGTCGGCCGGGTCCGCGAGGTGGAAACCCGCGACGACGAAGCCGCTCCGCTGTTGTTCTGGCGGGGCGGCTACGCCTCGCTCGGCCGGTCATGACGCCGCCGAACGGTCACGGCAGCGCCGTTCGGATAACTGCCCTGATCGGGAATCCGCGGCCGCGGTCCCGGACCCATGGCCTGGCCCGGACGCTGGCCGCCGAACTGGCCGGGGTGCTGCCGGGCGCGACCGCCGGCGAGGTGGACCTGGCCGAGCTCGGGCCGCGGGTCCTCGATCCCGCAGACCCCCATGCGGGGGGGGCCGTGGCCGACGTGCTGGGCTCCGATGTGCTGGTCGTGGCCAGCCCGACCTACAAGGCGTGCTATTCCGGGCTGCTGAAGGCGTTCCTCGACCGGTTCGCCACCGGCGGCCTGGCCGGCGCGAGCGCGGTCCCGATCCTGCTCGGCGGCACGCCCGACCACCGGCTCGCGGTGGATCTGCACTTCGCCCCGCTGCTCCTGGAACTGGGCGCGAAGGTCCCGGCCCGGGGGTTGTTCGTGCTGGAGTCCGAGGTCGAGGACTTCGGCTCCTTCGCAGCGGCCTGGGCGGAAGACCACGCACCCGCGCTGCTGGCCGGGCGCGCGGTCCCGGCGCACTCACGCTTGACCACCCGAACGACCGTCACAACCGAGAGGACACTGCCGTGACTACCACCGAAAGCACCGCCGCGCCGATCGCGGGCATCGCCCCGGAAGATCCGCTCCGGGTCGCGGAAAGACTCCGCGACGAGTTCCGCGCCGGGGCGGCCGAGCGCGACCGGGAGCGGAAGTTCCCCTACGAGCAATGCGCGGCCTTCCGCGCCTCCGGCCTGCTCGGCCTCATGGTTCCGCGCGAGCACGGGGGCTACGGGGGGTCCTTCACGGAACTGATGAAGGTGGTGATCACCATCTCCGCGGGCGACTCCAACATCGGCCAGATGTACCAGCTGCACACCGGGGGCATCCGGCTGATGCAGGAGTTCGCTTCCCCGGCCGTCCAGGCCAGGTGGCTGCCGCGGTTCGGCCGCGAGCTGTGGATCACCAACGCGTACTCCGAGGTCGGCACCAAGAGCGTCAACGACTTCAACACCACGGTGACCCGGGACGGGGGCGGCTGGCGGCTGAACGGCCGGAAGTTCTACTGCACCGGAAGCCTGGCCGGGGATATCACCTTCGGCCCCTGCCAGGTCGCCGGCTCCGACGAGGTGCGCGTCTTCTTCACGCCGACCACGGCCGACGGGGTGACGATCTACGACGACTGGACCGGGTTCGGCCAGCGCACTACGGCCAGCGGCACGACCGAGTTCCAGAACGTCTGGATCCCCGACGAGCTGTGCCTGGGCAGCCCCGACACCGAGGGCGGCGGAGGCGGCGCGGTCACCTCGCTGAACTACCAGGCGGTGCACACCGGCGTGTTCGTAGGCATCGCCCGCAACGCGCTCGACGACGCCGTCGAGTTCGTGCGGACGCGGGCGCGGCTATGGTACGAGAGCCCCGCCGACCAGGCCACCAATGACCTCTATACCCAGCTGCGGGTGGGCGAGATGAAGACGGCGGTCGACGCCGCCGAACTGCTCTCGCTGCGCGCCGCCGAGCTGTGCGACGAGGCCGTCGCGCATCCAGGCGACGCGCACATCCGGGGCGAGGCGTCCGTGGTGACCGGCCAGGCTCGCGAGGCCGCGGCGGAGGCCGCGATGTTCGCGGGATCCACGCTGTTCAAGGTGTGCGGCGCGGGCAGCGTCCTGGAGAAGTACGGCTTCGACCGGCACTGGCGCAACGCCCGCACGCTCTCCCTGCACAACCCGCTCGACTTCAAGTCCATGCACGCCGGCGACTACCTGCTCAACGACGCGCTGCCTCCGGTCGACTCGTACAACTAGGAGGGCACGATGTCCGATGTAGGACTGATGTTCGTAGGGGCGGTGCTGTTCGTCAACGGCCTGCTCCTGCTGGGCAAGATCGACGCCAAGGGCGCGGCCACGTTTAACCTGTTCGTCGGCGCCCTGCAGACCGCGATCCCGTTCTACCTGATCGCCACGGCCAAGACGACGGACGACATCCTGCTGGCCTCCGGCATCTTCCTGTTCGGGTTCACCTACCTGTACGTGGGGATCGCCAACCTGGCGGGCCAGGCGCCCGTCGGCCTCGGCTGGTACTCGGCCTGGGTGGCGATCATGGCCACCGCCTTCGGCATCACCAACATCGTCAGGTTCCACGACCCGACGATCGGCCTTCTGTGGCTGCAGTGGGCCGTGCTGTGGGCGCTGTTCTGGCTCGTGCTCGGCCTCGGCATCACCCGCCTCACGCCGCTGACCGGCTGGCTGACGCTCATCCTGTCGTTCACCACGTGCACGATTCCCGGCTACCTACTGCTCCTCGGGGAGTGGGGCCACGTGCCCACCTGGCTGGTGCTGGTCGTCATCGCGGCGACGGCAGTCGTCCTGCTGCCGGTCGGGATGCGGAGCCTGCGCAAGCCTGCGGCCACGGCCGGCCAGGCCGAAGCCGGGATACCGGTCTCGGTGTCGTAATCGGCGGGGCCCCGGCCCCGGGCCAGCTCCGGCCCGGGGCCGGGCCCCTCACCGTGCGGCAGATCTAGCCGGCCGGGCCCCCCGAGGCGTGCAGGAAGGCGTCGGTCAGCCAGCCGCGCACCTGCTCATCGACCTCGCCGGGCTCGCGCAGGAAGATCATGTGCACCACGCGCGGCGCTCCCGGCCCGTACACCTTGGCGATCCGCGGATCACGGACCGGCCTGGGCAGGTACAGCGCCAGGGACACGTCCCGCGACCGCGGCCTGACCTCGGCCAGCTTGCGGTCCCGCTTCAGGAACACGCCGACCGAGACGGCATCCTCGTGCACCGGTCCCAGGCTGGCCAGGTGATCCATGATCGCGTCGTAGACCGCGCGCAGCCGCGGCAAGTGCCCGGCGAACGCGGCATCGACCGTTCCGCCGGGCACGCAGGTGTGCGACTGACGCGCGCGGCCGAACTCGCGATCGCAGCGCGGGCAGGTCCACCGGGCCATCACACCATGGTGGCCGGCCCGGCCGTGACTATGAGGTTGACCGGCCCGGACCGGGCGCGAGCACGCCGTAGACGGCCGAGGTCCAGACCTCGGTGAGCGCATCGACCAGGCGGCCTTCGTCGGTGAAAGCCGGGTGGCCGATCGCGGCCAGGTAGTAGGCGCGTTCGCTCATCCAGCACAGCGCGGTGGCCAGCGCCCGCGGGTCGTCGTCGCGAGCCGGGGCCCGGCCGGCCGCCCGGTCGGTCAGGATGCGTTCGGTCGCGACGGTGGCGAACCCGTCTATCATCTCCGCCCACAGCCCGGCCAGCACGGGGTCGGACTGCCAGTTCTCGACGATCGCCCGCAGCACGGGCGCGTGCGCGCGCCACAGCCGTGCCCCCTCCCTGGTGCCCTGGCGCAGCGCCGCGCCGGGCGAGTCCGACTCGTCGGCGGTCCACACGTCCGCCGCCTCGCGAGCGCCGCCCACGGCCCGGCGGACCAGCTCGGCCAGCACAGCGTGCTTGTTCGGGAAGTAGAAGTAGAAGCTCCCCCGGGAGACCGCGGCCGCCTTGAGAATGTCGGCCACGCTCAGCGACTCGAAGCGCTGGCCGGCCAGCAGCCGCTCGGTCGCGTCCAGAATCAGGGCCCGGACGTCACGCCCGTCCGCCCGCCCGGGCCGCCCGGGCTGTCCCGACTGTCCGGGCTGTCCGGACTGTTCGGGCTGTCCGGACTGTTCGGCCCGCCCGGGCTGCGGCATGTCACGGCGAGGGAGCCCCACGCCCACCCACCGTCCCATCCCCGGTCGCACTGAGCAAGGTCAGCCGGGCCGGGCCGCGCCGAACACCCAGTCACCGGCCCCGTCGATGAACGAGGCCGGGAAGCCGACGTCGAACTCCGCGGCGGATTCCAGTCGCTTGACCGCGTCGGCGGGCAGCTCGACATCGACCGCGCCGAGGTTGTCCAGCAGCTGATCGACGCGCCGGGCGCCGACGATCGGGTGGATCAGCGGCGACCGCGCCCTGGTCCAGGCGATCGCGACCTGGGACGGGGTCACGCCCAGGTCGTCGGCTACCGACGCCACGGCGCCGGCCACATCCCGCTGCCGCTGCGTCAGCGACGCTGGATCGACCCTGGTCCCCTTCTCCGCCCCGCCGGGCCGGGTGAACTTGCCGGACAGAATCCCGTTAGCCAGCGGGCTCCACGCCGTCACCGTCAGGCCGAACGACTCGGCCATGGGTAGCAGCTCGCGCTCGATGTCGCGCTGCAGCAGGCTGTAGGGGACCTGCAGACCGGCGAACGGCGCCCAGCCGCGCCACTGCGCGAGAGTGTTCGCCCGGGACACGATCCAGGCCGGGGCGTCGGATATGCCCGCGTACAGAATCCGCCCGGCCCGGACCTGATCATCGAGGGCAGCCATGGTCTCCTCGACCGGGGTGTGCCGGTCCCACATGTGCACCCAGTAGATGTCGAGGTAGTCGGTGCGCAGCCGCCGCAGGCTGGTTTCCAGCGACAGGCGGAGGTTCTTACGGTGGTTGCCCGCCGCATTGGGGTCGGCCCGGTCCCGCGACACGGTGTACTTGGTGGCCAGCACGAACCTGTCGCGCCGCCCGGCCAGCAGCTCGCCGAGTATCTCCTCGCTCTGGCCGCCGCGGTAGTTGATAGCCGTGTCGACCACGTTGCCGCCGGCATCGGCGTAGGCGTCGAGGATCCGGCGGCACTCCTCGGGCGGCGCGCCGACGCCGCCCTGCTCGCCGAACGTCATCGCGCCGAGGAACAACTCGGCCACCCTGAGCCCGGTCGGGCCGAACGTCCGGTACCGCATCAGTCGGTGGCCTGATCGGGATCCTGGGTTACCAGGTGGCTGGTCAGGTCGGGATCCCGGGTTACCAGATGGCTGGTCAGGGTCCCCATGGATCGCACTATACAGAGTGTCTAGACAGATTGTCTATTTTGCCTTGGATGTTTGGCTGGTGGCAGCGGATCGACGAGTGGGCCGGCCAGAACCGCCCGGCGTCGGAAACTGTCCGCCCGGCAGCGTAGCTTCCCGATACTGTATTCGACATCGTCGACCGGGAGACCGCGAGTGATAGCCGACACCCCTGGCGCGCTGCTGGAGCGGGTGCGCAAGCTGCTAGCCAAGGCAGAAGCCGAGGGCGTTACCCCTGCCGAGGCGGAGGCGCTCACCGCCAAGGCGGCCGAGCTGATGGCCCGGTACGGGATCGACCGGGCGCTGCTCGCGGCGGCCAGGCCGGACACCGACCGGCCGGCCAACCGCATCATCGACGTGGACAGCCCGTGGTCTGGCGTGAAGGCGCACCTGCTCGGCGGGCTGGCGTCCGCGATCCGGTGCGCGTGCGTCCAGCTGCCGCGCACCGGGCCCGGCGCCAGCACCCGCATCCACGTGTTCGGCTACGCCTCCGACCTGGAGCGAGCCGAGATCCTCTATACCTCACTGCTGATCCAGATGGCGCACGGCCTGGCCGCGACCGAGGTGCCGGCTGGCGCACGCAGCGTCCGGGCCTACCGGCGGAGCTGGCTGCTCGGCTACACCTCGGCCGTGGTCACGCGGGTGCGGGAGGCCGAGGCCCGCGCGGCCGCGACAGCGCGGCACGAGCCGGTCACCGGCCAGAGCACCGCCCTGGTCCTTGCGGGCCGCGAACACGTGGTGCAGCGCGAGTGCCGGCACGCCTACCCGGTCACCCGCCGGATGCGCGTGACCTACACCGGCACCGGCTACCGGGACGGCTACACCGAGGGTCAGCGGGCCGACGTCGGCGCGAGCCGGGTCCGGGGCGCGGGTCGCGCGCTGACCAGGTGAAGCGAGTCAGGCCAGCCGCTGGATCAACGCCAGGAAGATCGCATCCGTGCCGTGCCGGTGCGACCAGAACTGGGCATATTTTCCGAACGGGGCGGGGCAGCTCAGGCCGGCTACCCCGGCCAGCAGCGCGGGGGCGTCTAGCACCTCGGTGTCCTGCCTGCCGTCCAGCACCGCGGCCAGGACGTCCCGCGTCTCGGCTACGTGCGGCGAGCACGTCACGTAGCCGACCACGCCACCCGGACGGACCGAATCGATCGCGGTGGCGAGCAGCGCGCGCTGCAGCCGGGCCAGCTCGGTCAGCTGGCGCGGGGACCGGCGCCAGCGCGACTCCGGCCGGCGGCGGAGCGAGCCCAGGCCGCTGCACGGCACGTCGGCGAGCACTCGGTCGAACGCGGCAGGCCGCCAGGCCGGGGCCGTCCCATCGGCCGCCACGGCAGCCGCGGACGGCACGCCGGCCAGCGCGTCCGCGGCCAGGCTGGCCCGGTGTTCCCGCACGTCGGAAGCGAGCAGCCGGGCACCCCGCGCGGCGGCGAGGCCGGCGAGCAAGCCCCCCTTGCCGCCGGGGCCTGCGCACATGTCCAGCCAGAGACGGTCCGGGCCGGTCAGCTCGGCCCGGCTGACGGCGAGCGCGGCCAGCTGGCTGGCCTCGTCCTGCACGATGGCCCGGCGCTCGCGCACCGCGGGGATCGACGCCGGGTCGCCCTGGGCCAGGTAGACGCCGAACGGGGACCAGCGGGCGGGCTCGCATCCGGCCGTACCGGCCAGCTCACCCGGCTCGGACCGGCCGGGAAGCGCGCACAGGGTCACCCGGGGCGCGACGTTCCCCGCGGCCAGCGCGGCCTCGGTCTCGGCCAGGGCCGTCCGCGCCGCCGCGCGCGCGGACTCATCCCCCACACCGGCAAGGGCCGTCCGCGCCGCCGCCCGCGCGGACTCGTCCCCCACACCGGCGAGGGGTGCCTCCGGGGCCTGGTGCGGATCATCCGCGAGGGCCTCGCGGAACGCGGCGACGATCCAGCGCGGGTAGCTGTGCCTGATCGCCAGGTACCCGGCCGGGTCGGCGCGGCGGTCCGGTGCCACGGCCGTCACCCAGGCCTCGAGATCCCGGGTGGACACCCGGCGCAGCACCGCGTTGACGAAGCCTGCGGTTCGCGAGCCGGCCACGTCCTTGGCCAGGTCCACCGAGGTCGCCACCGCGGCATGCGCGGCGATCCTGGTGCCGAGCAGCTGGTGGACGCCCAGCCTGAGCACCTCGCGGACCGGCGGGTCCATCTTGACCACCGGGCGGTCGCTGCACGCGTTGAGTATCGCGTCGTAGCTGCCCTGGCCGCGCAGCGTGCCGTAGCACAACTCGGTGGCGAGCGCGGCGTCCCGGCCGCTCAGCTGCCGGTCGCGGAGCACGGACGGCAGCAGCAGGTTCGCATAGGCCCCGCGGGTCGCCACGGCGAGCAGCACGTCGCACACGGCCCGCCGGACCGGATCCGCGCGGGGCGTGCGTCGCTGCCCGGCCGAAGCGGCATTCCGGGCGCGGCGGGCGGTCCGGCCGGCCATCTCAGCCCGGTCCTCGGCCGGGGAGCGCGGGGCCCAGCCGGACGGGTTCGCCGGCACCAAGGTGCAGACCACGGGCCCACTCTCCGGCGGTCATCCGCCGCTTGCCCGCGGGCTGCACCTCGCCCAGCCGGACCGGCCCGGTCCCGGTGCCGGCCAGTACGCCGGACCGGTCCACGCGCAGCTCGCCGGGTCCGAGCCCAGGCGTGCCGGGCTCCCCCGGGCCGGCGGCCTCGGTCACCGGGCCGAGCTTCAGCCTGCTGCCGTCGAGCTCCGTCCAGGCTCCGGGGCTCGGCGTGCAGGCGCGGATCAGCCGCCCGATCGCGATGGCCGGGCGGGCCCAGTCCACCCGCGCGTCTTGCACGCCGATCTTGGGTGCGAGGCTGATTCCGTCCGAGGGTTGAGGCTGCGGGCGCAGCTCGCCCGACTCGATCCCGTCCAGCGTGGCGACCAGCAGCTCGGCCCCGGACACGGCGATTCTGCCGAGCAGATCGCCCGCGGTGTCATCCGGCCGGATCGGCTCGGTGACCACGCCGAACACCGGCCCGGCGTCCAGTTCCTTCACGATGCGGAAGGTGCTCGCGCCGGTGATGTCGTCACCGTGCAGCACCGCATGCTGCACCGGGGCCGCCCCGCGCCAGGCGGGCAGCAGCGAGAAATGCAGGTTGACCCAGCCGTAGGGCGGGATATCGAGCGCTGACTGCGGCAGCAGGGCGCCGTAAGCGGCGACCGGGCAGCAGTCGGGCGCGATCGCGCGCAGCTGGTCCAGGAACTCGGGATCGCGGGCGCGGGCCGGCTTGAGCAGCTCAAGGCCGGCCTCGGCGGCACGCTCGGCCACCGGGCTGGCGGCGGGCCGACGGCCGCGGCCGGCGGGCGCGTCCGCGCGCGTGATCACGGCCGCGACCTCGTGCCGCGACCGCAGTATCGCCTCCAGCGACGGCACGGCGGCGCGCGGAGTACCCGCAAACACGACGCGCATGAGTTACCCGGTCCTATTGCTTAGTAGGCCTCGCCGTGGGTCAGGTGCGGCGACACCTGCACCTGCTGGAGCGATTCACCCCACCAGTCGGCCGAGCGGATCGCCTTCATCGCGAGCTTGCGCTGGTCGGGATCGAGCCGGTCGATGAACAGCACCCCGTCCAGGTGGTCGGTCTCGTGCTGGACGCAGCGGGCCATCTGATGCGCGCCCTCCAGGGTGACCGGCTCGCCGTGCATGTTGAAGCCCGCGGCGACGACCTGGACCGACCGCTTGGTGGGGAAGGCGAGACCGGGGAAGGAGAGGCAGCCTTCGTCGTCGGTCTCCTCTTCCGCGGACAGCTGGAGCGACGGGTTGATCAGGTGCCCGAGCTGATCGTCCACGTAATAGGTAAAGACTCGCAGGCCGACGCCGATCTGCGGGGCGGCCAGGCCCAGCCCCGGCGCTTCCATCATTGTGTCGGTGAGGTCCTGGACGAGCCGGCGAAGCTCGGCATCGAAATCGTGCACCGGCTCAGCCGGGGTGCGCAGCACGGGGTCGCCGAAAAGGCGGATCGGCCTAACGCTCACCAGGATCCTCCGAAACACGTGACACGGTGATGGTCGGCGCAGCGTCACTCATCAGTGAATCTTTTCATCCTCGCCGCGATGGTCAGCGTATCCAGTGCGGGAGGGCGGACGAAAAGGTTCAGTCTGCACCGGGTGGATGTTCAGTCTATGGCCGCCGCCGCCCGCGATCGTGCCTTGAACGCCGCCTTGCGCGCGGCCTTGGCCACCGCGGGATCATGGTGGTGATCGCCGAGCGCAGTGAGCAGCCCGATCAGGTGCGGGTGGGCAACCTGCCACAGGCTGGCCACCAGGTTCGCCTGGCCGGCCGACGGCAGGTCGGGAAGCAGCTCGGCCACCACGTCCTCCGGCTGCGCCTCCTCGAGCAGGCCCGCGCCGAGATCCACCAGGAGCCACTCCTGGTCCCCCCGGGCCAGGTCGGCCTGTTCCCCGTGATCGTGCAGCCACACCGCAGCGTGCGGCCGGAGCACCGGATCGGCCAGCGCCTCCCGCACCGGGGGGATGGCCTCGTCGCCCACCCGGTCGAGCACGGCGAACGCGGCACCGCGAAGCCCAGGTGAGCCTCCGCTGGCCGCCTCCATCAGCTCGGCCGCGGCCTCTGTAGGCCCGCGGTGAGCCAGCCAGGCCGCGATCTCGGCCTCGCCTTCTTCCGCGTCATAGTCGGCCAGCGCGGCCAGCAGCACCGCCGCGCGGTCCTGCGCGAGCTGCCCGACCACCGGGAGCTGCCAGCCTCGGGCTCGTAGCCGTCCGTGCACGCCCCAGGTGCCCAGCCGGGACAGGACCACGGTGAGCACCCCGGCCTCCTCGTCGCTGCCGAGATCGACCACGCCGAGGTCGGCTAGCGTCTCCAGGGCCGCGGAGAGCGCCACGACGTCGGGCGGGCCGCCGCCCTCGGTGGCCGCCGGAGAGGCGAGTACCCGCGGGACGGAGTCGCTGGGCGGAGCCTGCCGCTGGGCGGTCTCGTACGCCTCGAACAACGCGTCGATCCGGACCGGGCCGCCGACCGTGTAGAGCGCGGTGACCAGGCCCTCCAACTCCGCGCTGCGCAGCGTCACGCCCAGCGCGTCATTCCACAGGGCGAGCACAGCGTCCGGGTCCCCCGCGGCCAGGATGTCCGCGCGCTGGCCGATTCCGGCCGGGTCAAGCAGCCGGGCGCCTTCGGCTACCTGCCAGGCCGCCTCCAGCTCTTCCCCGGTCAAGTCGAGGTCTTCGGCCGCCGACACGACGTCCGGCGCCGTGAGGCCGGGGCCGTGCCGCGTGACGGCCCACCGGGCCAGGTCGCGCGCGGCGCGCAGCAGCGGCGCCACCCGGGCGGCCGCCGCGAGCTCGGCCCTGGGCGCGAGCCGTACCACGGGCGGGCGCGGGGTGCCACGCGCGGTCCTCGGCGAGATAGCCACCCATGCACCATACGGCGTCCAGAGCGTGAAGCTGTCCAACAGCGACCCCTAAATAAGGTCAACGGGGTCCATATGCACTCGAACCGCGCCGACGGCTTTGCGCGCGCTGCGCACCGCTTGAGCAGCCTGGAGGGCGCGGGCCAGGTCGGCTCCGTACGTCCGCGAAACCCGGAAGAAGACGCGTACCTCCCCGTCTTCGGCGTCGTCGGTGCCGGGTGCCCCGGACGCGGCGGGAACCGGGCCGAGGACGTCGGCACCGGGCGGCAGTTGCGCGGCCTGCACCAGTTCGGTGACCGCCGTCGGCGGTCCGAGCGCCGCGCCCATCCTGACCGACGGCGGGAACCTCAAGTGCTCGCGTTCGGCGACCTCCCGTTCGGAATGCATGACGGGATCCCAGCGGATCAGGGCCTGCACGGCGGGCAGCGAGGCGTCGGCCACCGCGATCACCCGACCGCCCTCGGCGGCCGGCCGGACCAGCGCCGCCGCGTTCAGCCACCGGCGCAAGGCCTCGTCCGCCGCGCGCAGGGTGGCCCGGCCGGCCAGGATCCAGCCATCGAGCAGCAGGGCGGCCGCATACCCGCCGCGGGCGGCAGGCTCGGCGCCAGGGGTGGCCACCACCAGGGTCGGGGTCTCGGGCACCGACGCGATCACGGCCTGGCCGCGCGAGGTGCGCACCGGAACCGAGGGAAACGCGCGGCCGAGTTCCTCGGCGGTTCGCGCGGCGCCGGTGACGATCGACCGCAGGCCGGCGTGCCCGCAGCGCGAGCATCGCCATGCCGCGGCCAAAGCTCCGCACCAGGCACACTGGGGCGGCGCGTCCGCGGTCCCCAGGGCCAGCGGTCCGCCGCATACCGCGCAGCGGGCCGGCTCACGGCAGCGCCCGCAGGCCACGGCGGCGAGGTAGCCGCGCCGGGGCACCTGCACGAGCACCGGGCCGCGGCCGAGCGCCTCCCGGGCCGTGCGCAGGGCCAGGCTGGGCAGCCGGGCGGTCGCCGCGGCCTCGTCCCTGGCCAGCTCGGCCTCATCGCCCGTGCCGCGGATCAGCGGGGCGAGCGTGCGCACGGCGGGCCTGCTGGCCACGATCGGGTGCGCCCAGCCGGCCTGGACCAGCTGCGTCGTCTCCGCGGTCCTGGCAAACCCGCCGATCAGCGCGGCGGCCTGCTGGCGGTGCGCGCGCAGGGCGAGCACCTCTCGTGCGTGCGGGTACGGCGCGCGCCGTTCGGAGTGCAGGTCGTCGCCGTCGTCCCAGATCACGACGAGGCCCAGGTTACGGACCGGCGCGAACATGGCCGCCCGCAGACCGGCCACGATCCGCGTCTCGCCGCGCAGGACCGACAGCCAGCGGCGGTAGCGCTCGGCCGGCCCGAGACCGGCCGCCAGGCTGACGTGCTGCCCCTCGCCCAGCAGCGCGGTGAGGGCCGCGTCGACCTGGCCGAGGTCCCGGACATCGGGCACGACGATCAAGGCGCCGCGGCCGGCCGAGGCGGCCGTGGCGGCGGCGCGCGCGATCTCTTCGGCCCAGAGCGACCCGGGCAGGGCCGACCAGGCCGCGCGGGGCGCCCGGCCGTCGGCCAACGCGGCCAGGAACGCCTCG
>Ga0207664_10000310_pt1 | contig 36142 bp, 29 predicted proteins | sample LARL83metaG_FD_184349 | JGI IMG/M metagenome (GOLD analysis project Ga0207664, IMG submission 184349) | Corn, switchgrass and miscanthus rhizosphere microbial communities from Kellogg Biological Station, Michigan, USA - LAR L8-3 metaG... | ecosystem: Host-associated > Plants > Roots >... | reverse complement strand
ACGGTCGTCTGCATCGCCGGCGACGGCTCGATCCAGATGAACGCGCAGGAGCTCTCCACCTGCGCCCAGAACGGGATCCCGGTCAAGGTCGTGATCCTCAACAACGGCTACCTCGGCATGGTGCGCCAGTGGCAGGAGCTGTTCTGGGACAAGCGCTACTCGCACGTCGACATGGGCCGGTTCCCCGACTTCGTCAAGCTCGCCGAGGCGCACGGCGCGACCGGCGTGCGGCTGACCGACAAGGCCACGCTCGTGGACGACCTGAAGGCCGCGATCGCGACCGACGGCCCCGTGGTCGTGGACGTGCGCGTCACCGCCGAGGAGAACGTGTACCCGATGATCCCCGCCGGCCAGGCCGCGCGGGACATGGTGGGCTGAGCGATGGGCGAGCCAGGCACGAAGGAGCTGATCAGCCTCGACGAGCTCGAGGCGGCCGGCAACCTGCGCACGGGGCGCAAGCACATCCTCTCGATCCTCGTCGAGAACAAGCCGGGCGTGCTGACGCGCGTCGCCGGGCTGTTCGCGCGGCGCGCGTTCAACATCGACACGCTCGCGGTCGGCCCGACCGACGACCCGTCGATCTCGCGCATCACGCTCACGCTCGACGGGGCGATCCATCCGATCGACCAGGTCACCAAGCAGCTCCACAAGCTCGTCAACGTGCTGAAGATCCGCGACCTTGAGCCGGAGGAGACGCTCGCGCGCGAGCTGGCTATGTTCAAGCTTGCGGTCGACGGGCCGCAGCGCGCCGAGGTCTTGCAGCTCTGCGGGATCTTCGGCGGCCGGGTCGTCGACGTCGCGAAGCGCTCGCTCGTCGTCGAGCTGACCGGCAGCGACGACAAGATCGAGGCGTTCGAGGCGCTCGTGCGGCCGTTCGGCCTGATCGAGATGGCGCGCACGGGCGAGATCGCGATCGCGCGCGGGCGCGGCGAGACCTAGCACGGCGGGGTAGAACCACCGCATGTCGTTCACGCGCACGCGGCCGGGGGAGCGACGGTGGCTTCACCCGGCCGCGCGCGAGCTGCTCGCCGCGCGCCTGGAGACGGCGGTGCGGCGCGCGCGCTCGGCCGGCGAGGCGCTCGCGGCGCTGACGGTCGCGATCCCGCCTGCGCGCGCCGGCTCGCGCGCCGTCGATCCGAGCGCGCTCGTCGTCGCCTCCCGCCGCGCCGGCGAGCCGTGGTTCTGCTTCGAGCAGCCCGACCGCGACGGGGCGGCGCTCGCCGCGCTCGGCTGCGTGCGCGAGATCGAGGCGTCGGGCGCCAAGCGCTTCGAGGACGTCGCGCGCGAGTGGCGCGCGCTCGCGGCGGCCGCGATCGGCGACCCGCCCGACGGCCCGCCGGGAGCCGGACTCGTCGCCATCGGCGGCTTCGCGTTCGCGCCGCACGGCACCGGCGCGCCGCAGTGGGAGGGCTTCACGCCCGCCTCGCTGCACGTGCCCGAGCTCGCGGTCGCGCGCCGCGGCGCCGACGTGCGCCTGACGGTCGCGGCGCTCGCGACGCCTGACGACACGGCCGAGGACCTGCTCGCGCGGATCGACCTGCGGCTCGCGGAGCTGCGTCCCGACGTGCCGCTGCCGCTGCTCGACCCGGCGCCCACCGGCCGCTACCGGGTGGTGAGCGCCATGCCGCCCGAGCACTACGAGGGAGCGGTCGCGCGCGCGGTCGAGCGGATCCGCGCGGGCGCGCTGGAGAAGATCGTGCTCGCGCGCGAGGTGCAGGTGCACGCACCGCGCGCCCACGAACCGGGGGCAGTGCTCGGCGCGCTGCGCGACGGCTTCCGCGAGTGCTACGTCTACGCGGTCGGGCGCGGCGAGGCGACGTTCCTCGGCGCGACCCCGGAGCTGCTCGTGCGGCGCGACGGGGAGCGCGCCTCGACCGTCGCGCTCGCCGGCTCGACGCGCCGCAGCGCCGACCCGGCGGTCGACGACCACCTCGGCGAGGCGCTGCTGCGCAGCGACAAGGACCGCGAGGAGCAGGGGATCGTCACGCGCCGGATCGCGCGGGCGCTGCGTCCGCACGCCGTCTGGGTGACGGCGGCGCCCGAGCCGGTCGTGGTGAGGATCGCGAACATCCAGCACCTCGCGACGCCGATCCGCGCGCAGCTTTCGCACCCGCTCGGTGCGATGGCGCTCGCGGCCGTGCTGCATCCGACGCCGGCGGTCGGCGGCGAGCCGTTCGCCGCCGCCGAGCCGCTGATCCCGCAGCTCGAGGGCTTCGACCGCGGCTGGTACGCCGGTCCGGTCGGCTGGACCGACGCGAACGGCGACGGCGAGCTATGCGTCGCGCTGCGCTGCGCGCTGCTGCGCGGCACCGTCGCGCACTGCTACGCGGGCGTCGGGGTGGTGCGCGACTCCGTCCCGGCGGCCGAGCTGGCCGAGACGGAGATCAAGCTCCAGGCGCTGCTGCCGGTGCTGGCGGGCTGAGCGGCGACCTACGCGCGACGCGACAGCGGTACGCTGGCGTTCGACCGACGATGCCCGACCTTCGTGTCATCGAGCCGCCGCCTCCGCCGCCGCCTCCGCCGCGTCGGAAGGACACGCGCACGCGCCTGCTGCGAGCCGGCACCGAGACCGTCGAGACGGGCGGCTACGCGGCCGCGTCGGTCGCCGCGATCGCGGAGCGGGCAGGTCTCGCGACGGGCACCCTGTATCGCCACTTCGCCTCGAAGGCCGCCCTGTTCGTCGAACTGTTCCGCACGATCGGCGACGCCGAGCTGACGGCGATGGCCGACGCCGCCGCTCCATCCCGCAGCGCCGGGGAGGAGCTCGACGCCGTGATCGCGACGTTCGCGGGGCGCGCGATGGCGCGTCCGCGCCTGGCGTGGGCGCTCGTCTACGAGCCGCTCGACGAGGAGGTCGACGCCGAGCGGGTGCGCTACCGGCGGCTGTACGCCGCCCGCCTGGCGCGCTTCATCCGCGAGCGGGTCGAGAACGGCGAGCTGCCCGACCAGGATCCCGACACCACGGCGGCCGCGCTGGTCGGCGGGATCGCCGAGGCGCTGGTCAGCCCGCTCTCGCCGGTCGCCGCCGGCAACGCCGACCCGGACGCGGTGATCGCCGCCTTGACGGCCTTCTGCCGGCGCGCGATCGGAGCGGACGAGCCGTCCGCGCTGCGCGCGGCGAACGGTTAGCCGCGCGCCAGCGCCACGGTCACCGCATCCCAGACGCGGCGGTGCAGCGCAACGTTCGCGGCGCGCTCGGTGTGGACCTCGAGGATCGTCACGCCGCCGGCGCCGAGCGCGTGCGCCAACTCGGCGCGCAGCGCCGCCGCGTCGCGCACGGGGACGTGGCGCGCGCCGTAGAGCGCGGCGGCCGCGGCGAAGTCGAGCCCCGTGGGCGTGGCGACGTGCTGCTCGAAGTCGTCGCCCTCGCGCGCGACCGCCAGGAAGTCGAAGATGCCGCCGCCGCCATTGTTCACGAGCACGATCGCCAGGTCGAGCCCGAGCCGGCGCGCCGACAGCAGCGCGCTGAGGTCGTAGGCGAGCGCGACGTCGCCGATGTGCAGGACGACGGGTCCGTCGCCGGCGGCCGCCGCGCCGAGCGCGGCCGCGACCGTGCCGTCGATCCCGTTCGCGCCGCGGTTGGAGAGGACCCGCGGGGCTTCGTCGCGCGCCGCCGCGAACGTCTCGAGGTCGCGGATCGGCATCGAGGCGGCGACGAACAGCGTCGCCTGCGGCGGCAGCGCGGCGACCAGCTCAGCCGCCACGCGCGGCTCGCTCAGGTCGTCCCCGAGCGTCGCCGCGATCGCGCCGGCGGCGGCGCGATCGGCGGCGCGCCAGCGCTCCAGCCAGTCCGGGTCGCCGGCGGCGCGGTGCGCGGGCGTCAGCGCCGCGAGCGCGGCGCGCGGGCTGACGGCGAGCCGCGCGCTCACGACGCCTGCCGGGTCCTGCCAGGCGCCCTCGGCGTCGAGCGCGACCTGGGGAACGTCGCCGAGCCCGGCGAGCCAGGCGCGCAGCGGCTTCGACGTCGGCAGGTCGCCGACGCGCAGCACCAGCTCCGGACGCAGCGCCGCGGCGAGCGCGGCGTCGCGCAGCAGCGCGTCGTAGTGGGCGATCGCCGCCGGCCCGCGACGAGCGCCCGACAGCGGATCGGCGAGCAGCGGGTAGCGGGCGGCCTCGGCGAACGCCGCGAGCGCCGCGCCGAGCGCGGGGTCGCGCTCGTCGCGGCCCGCGACGACGACTGCGCGCGGCGCGGGCGCGACCGGCACCTGCGGCGGCTCGGCCGGCGCCGGAAGCGCTCCCACCCGCCCATGCGCGACCCACGGCCGCCCGTCGGCGCGTGCGGGCACCGGGTCCGGCGGCAGCGGTTCGTCGAGCACGAGCGGCTCGCGCAGCGGCACGTTGAGATGCACCGGCCCGGGACGGCCGTCGAGCGCGGTCCAGACCGCCCGGCAGGCGAGCGCGCGCATCCAGCGCACGCGCTCCGCGCTCGCCGCATGCGTCCCCACCTCGACGAACCACTTGGCGGCGGCGCCGTAGAGCTTGAGCTGGTCGATCGTCTGGCCGGCGCCGACGTCGCGCAGCTCCGGCGGCCGGTCCGCCGTCAGCACGATCAGCGGGACGCGCGCCTCGGCGGCCTCGATCACCGCCGGCGCCAGCTCCGCCGCCGCTGTCCCCGACGTGCACGCGATCGCGACCGGGCGCCCGCTGCGCTTCGCGAGCCCGAGCGCGAAGAAGCCGGCGACCCGCTCGTCGATGTGCGACCAGGCGCGCAGGCCGGGCGTGCGCGCCAGCGAGAGGACGATCGGCGTCGAGCGCGAGCCCGGCGATGTGCACGCGTCGGTCACGCCGCAGCGCACGAGCTCCTCGCAGAAGGCGCGCAGCAGCAGGTGGGCGTCGGCGGCGCTCGGCGCGGCCTCGGTCGGCGCTCCGGCAGGCGGCGTGTCGGTGTCGCTGGCGGTCATGATGCGGGGGATGGCGCCGCCGACGATCGTCCTGCTCCACGGCTTCACGCAGACGGGGCGAAGCTGGGAGCCGACGGTCGCGGCGCTCGGCGAACGCTATCGCGCGCTCGCGCCGGACATCCGCGGCCACGGGACGGCGGCCGGCGCGCGGCCGGTCGACTTCGCCTCCGTGCGCGCCGACGTGCTCGCGCTCGCGCCGGAGCGCTTCGCGCTCGCCGGCTACTCGATGGGCGGGCGGCTCGCGCTCGGCCTGGCGCTCGCGGCGCCCGAGCGCGTCTCGCGCCTGGTCCTGGTCGGGGCGTCGCCGGGGATCGCCGATCCCGCGGAGCGCCGCGCCCGCCGTGCCGCCGACGACGCGCTCGCCGATCGCGTCGAGGCGGAGGGGATCGAGGCGTTCGCGCGCGCGTGGGCGGCGCTGCCGCTGTGGGACGGCCAGCCGTCGGCGGTCGCGGCCGCGGCGCACGCGATGCGCCTGGAGCAGTCGCCCGCCGGGCTCGCCGCCGCGCTGCGCGGGCTCGGAACCGGGGCGATGGAGTCGCTGTGGGAGCGCCTGCCCGAGCTGACGATCCCGGTCGCGCTCGTCGTCGGCGAGCGCGACGCGAAGTTCCGCGCGATCGCGGAGCGCATGGCGCCGGCACTGGCCGACGTGACGCTCGACGTCGTCCCCGGCGCCGGGCACGCCGTCCAGCTCGAAATGCCCGCGGCGCTCGCCGCGATCCTCGCCCGCGGCTGAGCGACCGGCCCTGTCCGTCGGCGGACACCCGCCGAGTGGAATCGCGTTCGTTCGGGTTCGAAGCCTGTGCAGTTGCGTCCGCGCGCAGTCGAGGGGCAGCGGACCGGAAAGGGCTCTTCCCGGAGCCAGACACAGCTCGATCGCTTGAAGCCCTTGCGCATGCTCAGCAGCCGCACGCCCGATCTCCCGCGTCCCCGCGCCGCCGCGCTCGCCGCGCTGCTGGCGCTGCTGGCGCTCGCGCAGCTCGGCGGGCCGGCGCGGGCGACGCTCGCTCCGAACCCCTTCGGCACCGCTCCGGCGCCGCCGAGCGCCAATCCGCTCGCGGGCGCGCGCTGGTTCGTCGATTCGCAGTGGGGTCTCGCCGCGCGGCAGGCGCGCGCCTGGAGCGGCTCGCACCCGGACTGGGCGCGTACGATGGAGAAGCTCGCCGCCCAGCCGGAAGCCAAGCGCTTCGGCGGCTTCACCGCCGACGTGCAGCGCACGGTCCGCGCCTTCCTCGTGCGCGCGGCGCAGCAGGGGCCGGGCACGGTGCCGATCCTCGTCATCTACCGCCTCAAGCACGTCAGGTGCGGGCGCTACGGCGACTCCTACGGCGAGCGGCTCGCCTACCGCCGCTGGATCGACGCCTTCGCGCGCGCGGTCGGCGGCTACCGCGCGCTGATCTTCCTCGAGCCGGACGCGCTGATCACGGTCGGCTGCCTCAGCGGGAGCGGGCTGCGCACGCGCATCGGCGAGCTGCGCTACGCCGGCGCGAAGCTCGCCGCGCTGCCGCACGGCGTCGTCTACCTCGACGCGGGCGCCGCCGACGCGCTGTCCGCCGGCTATGCGGCGCACCTGCTGCGGATGGCGGGCGTCGCGCGCCTGAACGGCTTCTTCCTCAACGCGACGCACTACGACTGGACCGGCGACGAGCTGCGCTACGGCAATGCGATCTCGCGGCGCGTCGGCCTCAAGCACTTCGTGATCAGCACGGCCGTGAACGGCAACGGGCCGCTGGTGCCGAGCAGCCGCGTGCGCTACGGCAACGAGGTGCTCTGCAACCCGCCCGGCCGCGCGCTCGGGACGCCGCCGACGACGAACACGGGCAGCCCGCTCGCGGACGCCTACATGTGGATCGGCGATCCCGGCCGCTCCAGCGGACCGTGCCATCCGGGCGACCCGCCGAACGGCTCGTGGTTCCCGCGCTACGCGCTCGGGCTGGCGGAGCGGGCGCACTTCTGAGCCGGGCGGCGCGCACGCCGTCGGCCGGCGGGCCGCCGGCCGACGCGCCTCACTCCGCCGGCTCGCCGGCGAAGTAGTCGAGCTGCGGCTCCATCGCGAGCAGGTACGAGACGGCGTCCGGCGTGCCCCAGGCGCCGGCCTGCGCGGAGACCTTGCCGCTGTCGGGGTACTCGACCAGGTCGGCGGGCGCCTTGGAGCTGAGCATCAGGAAGCGCGCGGGCGTCTCGCCGCGGTTGATGAGCTGGTGCGCGCCGGCGCGTCCGCGCGGGCAGACGACGACCTCGCCCTCCGCCAGCTCGCGCTCGCCGTCAGGCGTGCGCAGCGTCGGCGTCCCTCGCAGCACGACGACCGTCTCCTCGATCCCGTGGTGCGCGTGGTAGGGCATGTTGCGCTTGCCGGGCGCCAGCTCGTAGACGGTCATGCCGGCCTCGGTCATCCCCGCCGCGGCGCCCACGCGGGTGCCGCGCACCGCGAACGGGCCGTGCTCGACCGTCCGCTGCCACTCGTCGCTCCAGATGTTCGGCCGCTGCTCGCTCATCGCCATCCTCGCTCGCTCGTCGTCATGTCCGCACGCCCAGCCCGGGTCCGTTCGGCACACGCATGAAACCATCCGCGACAGCGAGCGCCGGGTCGAGGCGCAGGTCGGCGAACGCGTCGAGCGTCGCGAGACCGCACGGACGCGCCGGGCGCAGCACGGCCGCCGCGTGCAACGCGCCGGCGATCCCGAGCGGGCCGTCGAGCGTCGAGGCGAGGTAGACCTCGCCGCCCGCCGCGCGCACCGTCTCCGCCGCCTCGAGCACGCCAGTGATGCCGCCACAGCGGCTGAGCTTCAAGCATACGATCGGCGTCGCGCCGCTCGCCAGCGCGCCCGGCGCGACCGCCGTCTCGTCCATCGCGATCGGCACGGCCGCCTCCGCCGCGATCGCCTCCAGCTCGGCCACGCCATGAGCCGGCTCCTCGCAGCACTCGATCCCGCTCGGCGCCAGCGCCCGCAGATGGGCGAGCGCCTGCTCAACGCTCCACGCCCCGTTCGCGTCGATCCGCAGCGCGACGTCAGGGCCGACGGCCGCGCGGATCGCCGCGATCCTGCCGGCGTCGTCGCCGATCCCCACCTTCGCCTTCACGCAGCGGAAGCCGGCCGCCACTGCCGCGGCGGCCTCGCGCGCCGCGCCGGCGCGGTCCTCCGCGGACAGCAGCGCGTTGACCGCGACCGGCGGCGGGTCCGGATGCGCGCCGAGCAGCCGCCACACCGGCGCGTCGGCGCGGCGTCCTTCGAGGTCCCACAGCGCGAGGTCGATCGCCGCGACCGCCTGCGGCAGCACCGCCGCCTTGCGGCATTCCGCCAGCACCAGCGCGCGCGGCAGGCCCTCGGCGTCGTGCACGATCGGGCGGCAGTCCTCCAGCGCCGCGCGCACGTCGTCGAGCGTGACGCCGTCGTAGGAGGGGAGGGGGGCGGCCTCGCCCGCGCCGGCGACGCCGTCGGCTCCGAGGATCAGCACGTCGAGCAGCTCGCGCTCGGCGACCGTCCCGTGGGCGGTCGCGAGCGGCGTGCGCAGCCGCAGGCGGCGGGGGGCGATCTCGAGCCGCACGCCGATCCGCTCCCGCGCCGTTCAGCTCAGCAGCAGGCCGGCGCTGAGCAGCACGCAGAAGATCAGCTCGAGCCGGCCGGCGCCGGCGAGCGCCTCGTTCAGCGACGGGCCGTCGGTGCGCGTACGTACGGCGCGCACGACCGGCGCCGCCAGCGGCAGCGACAGCAGCGGCAGCAGCAGCCACGCCGACAGCGGCCCGAAGATCCACGTGACCGGCGCGAGCAGGTAGGCGCCGTAGACCATCGCGGCGAACAGCCCGCGCGTGCGCTCGCGCCCGAGCCGCACCGCGAGCGTGCGCTTGCCGGCGCGTCTGTCGGTCTCGAGGTCGCGCACGTTGTTGACGACGAGCACGGCGCTCGCGAGCAGCCCGACCGGCACCGCGAGCGCGAACGCCTCCCACACGAGCCGCTCGGTCTGCACGAAGTAGGAGCCGGCGACCGCGACGATCCCGAAGAACAGGAACACGAACAGCTCGCCGAGTCCCTCGTAGCCGTACGGCCGCGGGCCGCCGGTGTAGAGCACGCCGGCGACGATCGAGGCCGCGCCGACGAGCAGCAGTTGCCAGCCGGCGACCGCGACGAGGTAGACGCCGCAGAGGATCGCCAGCCCGAACGTCACGTAGGTCGCGATCAGCACCTGCCGCGGCGGCACGAGACCGCCGGCCGTCACGCGCACCGGGCCGAGGCGGTCCTCCGTGTCGGCGCCGCGGCGGGCGTCGGAGTAGTCGTTGGAGAGGTTCGCGCCGACCTGGATGAAGAGCGCCCCGAGCAGGGCCGCCGCGAAGCGCAGCGGGTGGAAGACGCCGGCCGTGCCGGCGAGCGCGGTGCCGACGAGCACCGGCGCGAGCCCGACCGGCAGCGTCTTCGGGCGCGCGGCCATCAGCCAGATGCGCGTGACGCTGGGCGATGCGGTCGCCGACTGCATGGGAACAGCCTACGGCCGGCGCGGGAAGCGCGAGAAGTCGGGCTGGCGCTTCTCAAGGAAGGCCGTGCGCCCCTCGGTCGCCTCCTCGCTGCCGTAGAGCAGCAGGTTGGCGTCGTGCGCGAGCTGCTGGATGCCCGCGTAGCCGTCCTCGTGCGCGTTGAAGCTCGCCTTCACGAGCCGCAGCGCGAACGGCGACAGCGCGAGCATCTCGCGGCACCACGCGACCGTCTCCTCCTCCAGCCGCTCGAGCGGGACGACCGCGTTGACGAGGCCCATCTCGAGCGCCTGCCGTGCGTCGTACTGGCGGCACAGCAGCCAGACCTCCTTCGCCTTCTTCGTCCCGACGAGGTCGCGCAGCACGCTCGCCCCGAAGCCGCCGTCCCACGAGCCGACGCGCGGGCCGGTCTGCCCGAAGCGGGCGTTCTCGGCGGCGATCGTCAGATCGCACACGACGTGCAGCACGTGGCCGCCGCCGATCGCGTAGCCGGCGACCATCGCGACGACCGGCTTCGGCAGCCGGCGGATCTGCACGTGCAGGTCGGTGACGTGGAAGCGGCCCACGCTGGCGGTGCCGCCGACTCTGTAGCCCGACTCGCCGCGCACGCGCTGGTCGCCGCCGGAGCAGAACGCCAGCTCGCCCTCGCCGGTGAGGATGATCGCGCCGACCGACGTGTCCTCGCGCGCCCGCTCGAACGCGTCGGAGAGCTCGATCACGGTCTCGGGCCGGAAGGCGTTGCGCACCTCCGGGCGGTCGATCGTGATCTTCGCGATCCCGTCGCCGCTCAGCTCGTAGCGGATGTCCTCATACTCGCCGGCAGGCGTCCACGTCACGCTCACGTCTCACGTCTCCTCGCGATCGGGTCCTGACGGAAACCCTATTGCGCGTAGCCTTACACGAGATGGACCTCGATCCCTGGATCCTTCGGGCCGCGGCCCTGAGACCGCACCACGCGGCGGTGATCGATGCGGCTGGAGCGGTCACGACCTATGCGGAGCTGCACGCGGCCGCGTGCGACGCCGCGGCGGTGCTCCAGGGCAAGGGCATCGAGCGGGGAGACCGGGTGGCGCTCGCCATTCCCGCCGGCGTCTCCTTCCTCGCCGCGCTCCATGGCGCGCTGGCGATCGGCGCGGCGATCGTGCCGGTCGACCTGCGGTCGGGGGCCGACGAGCGGGCTCAGCAGGCGGCGACCGCGAAGCTGACGGTCGAGCAGCCCTTGCGGCGCGACGGCGAGCCCGACGCGCCGCCGCTCGACCGCCTCGACCCCGACGCTGCGGCCGTGATCGTCCACACCTCGGGCACGACGGCGGACCCCAAGCCGGTCGAGCTGACGGTCGGCAACTGGCTCTGGAACGGGCTCGGCTCGGCGCTCGCGCTCGGGATCGACCCCGACGACCGCTGGCTCTGCACGCTGCCGCTCAGCCACGTCGGCGGGCTCGCGATCCTGATCCGCAGCGCGATCTACGGCACGACGGTCGTCCTGCACGAGCGCTTCGAGACCGAGCCCGCGCTGGAGGCGATCGAACGCGACCGCGTGACGCTCGCCTCGCTTGTGCCGACGACGCTCGAGCGGCTGCTCGACGCCGGCCTCGGCATCGGCGGCACGCTCTCGCTGCGCGTCGCGCTGATCGGCGGCGGCCCGCTGGCGCCGTCGCTCGCCGCGCGCGCGCAGGAGGCCGGCGTCCCCGTCGCGCAGACCTACGGCATGACGGAGACGTGCTCGCAGGTCGCCACCTCGCTGCCCGGCGAGCCGGAGACGGCGGGACGCCCGCTCGTCGGCCAGCGCGTCGCGATCGGCGGGGACGGCGAGATCCTCGTCGCCGGTCCGACCGTCGCGCCCGGCGCGCTCGCCGCCGACGGCTGGCTGCACACGGGCGACCTCGGCGCGCTCGACGCGCAGGGACGGCTGATCGTCACCGGCCGCAAGGCGGACACGATCGTCACCGGCGGCGAGAACGTCGCGCCGGCCGAGGTCGAGGCCGCGCTGCTCGCGCATCCCGCCGTGGCGGATGCGGGCGTGCACGGGCGTCCGGACGCGCGCTGGGGCGAGGCCGTCGTGGCGACCGTCGTGCTGCACGACGGCAGCCACGCGGAGGCGGAGGAGCTGCGCGCGCACGTCGCCTCCCGCCTCGCGCGCTACAAGGTGCCGAAGGAGGTCGCCTTCGCCGAGCACCTTCCGCGCACCGCCTCCGGCAAGCTGCTACGGCGCGAGCTGCTGCGCGACCCCGCGACCCGATGACCGACGAGCCGACGATCGCCGACCCCGACGAGCTGCGCGCCGCCGTGCGCGAGCGCTGGGAGCGCTCGGCCGACGGCTGGCGCGCCCGCAACGAGCGCTTCCAGGCGGCGGTCATGCCCGTCTCGCACTGGCTCGTGCAGGCGATCGACCCGCAGCCGGGCGAGCGCGTCCTGGAGCTGGCGGCCGGCGTGGGGGAGACTGGCTTCCTCGCCGCCGAGCTGATCGCGCCGGGCGGCGGGACGCTGATCTCCAGCGACGGCGCCGAGGCGATGCTCGCGCATGCGCGCGCGCGAGCGACCGAGCGCGGCATCGCGAACGTCGAGTTCATGTCGCTCGAGCTGGAGTGGATCGACCTGCCGGCGGCGAGCGTCGACAAGGCGATCTGCCGCTGGGGCTACATGTTCGCGCTCGACAAGGGCGCCGCGCTGCGCGAGAGCCGGCGCGTGCTGCGGGCGGGCGGGCGGCTCGCGCTCGCCGCCTGGACGGGGGCCGAGCGCAACCCCTTCTCCGCGATCCCGCGCCGTGCGCTGGTCGGCGCCGGCCTCGTCGACGGCTTCGACTACACGGCCGGCCCGGGCATGTTCGACCTCGCCGATCCCGACGCGCTGCGCGAGCTGCTGGAGGATGCCGGCTTCGCCGAGGTGCGGATCGAAGCGCTGCCCGTGACGTTCCGCTATGACGACGTCGAGGACTACGTCGCCGCGACGGCTGATCTCTCGCCGGCGTTCGCGGACGTCGTCGCGCCGCTCAACGCGCGCCAGCGCGACGATCTGGTCCAGCGGATCGCCGCCGCCACCGCCCCCTACGCGACCGACGACGGTTCGCTCGCGCTGCCGGGGCTGGCGCTCGTCGCCGCCGCGGAGGCCTGAGCGCGCGCCCGCGCTGAGCCGGGCAGCGGCGGAAGCTGCGGCGTCGGCCTGCCGCGCGCGAGCCGCTCGCGCTCGGTGCGCTCCACCAGCGCGAAGCTGCGCCCGCAGCTCCCCCGCCGCAGCGACGCGGGCGCGAGCGCCCGCAGCGCGCGCAGCGACGCGACCGCGAGCGGGAACGCGCGCGCCTGGAGCGGCGACCACGACAGCCCGTACAGCTCGCGAACGCGCGGCGGCAGCGAGCCGAGCATGACGAGGTCGTGCAGCCGCTTCGCCGGCTGGTCGATCGCGGGCATCGGGATCTCGAACGCGACGAAGCGGCCGGTGTCGCGCGCCTCGTCGGTCAGGTGCATCGCGTCGCTGGCAAGCTGCTCGTCCCACCACGCGGCGAACTCCGACCACGATCCGGGCGCGACCGCGCGCGGCATCCCGAACAGCTCGCCGAAGCGGACGTAGTCCCGCCAGAAGGCGTCGCGCTCGGCGGCGCTCAGCGGGCGCACGAACAGCTCGTAGAAGTACAGCGCCGACTCCGCCGTGACCGCGACCGTCCACAGCATCAGGTGGGGGTCGAACGCGTCGTACGGCGTCCCGGCGGGGAACGGGCCGGCGGCGTGCGGCAGCTCGCCGCGTACGCGCGCGTGCAGCTTGCCCACCTTCGCGAGCACGCGGTCGGCCTCCGCCCGCGTGCCGAAGTAGATCGCCTCGAAGTCGAGCGCCGTCCGCGTGAGCCGGCGGAAGGGCCGCTCGCGCCCGCCGGTCGACCGCGAGGTGCCGGTGTAGTTGACGGGATGCAGCGCGCCGATCGCCAGCGCGCGCTGCCCGAAGAAGAGGCCGACGAGGCGCTCCTCGTGGACCTGGCGCAGGACGGAGCGCCCGCGCGGGAAGTAGCCGTCGTCGATCGCCGGACTGGCCATACAGCCAGTCTCGCCGACGCGGCGGCGGCACCGCGCCGGTTCACGCGCCGGAACCGGACCGCGGCGCCGCTTCCGGTAGCCTGCCGCGCCATGTTCTACGACGACGACGCTGACCTCACGCTCCTCGACGGCAAGACCGTCGCCATCATCGGATTCGGCTCTCAGGGCCATGCCCACGCGCTGAACCTCAAGGACTCCGGCGTGAACGTCGTCGTAGGCCTTCGCACCGGCTCGAAGAGCGTCGAGAAGGCGAAGGCGAACGGCCTCGAGGCGCTCGAGCCGGTCGAGGCCGCAAGCCGCGGCGACGTCGTCGCGCTGCTCGTCCCCGACGAGCTGCACCGCGACGTCTACGCCGAGATCCGCGACGGTCTCGCGCCCGGCAACCTGCTGCTGTTCGGCCACGGCTTCTCGATCCACTACGGCGAGGTCGAGCCGCCCGCCGACGTCGACGTCGCGCTCGTCGCGCCGAAGGGCCCCGGCCACCTCGTGCGCCGCCAGTTCACCGAGGGCAGCGGCGTCCCCGGGCTCGTCGCCGTCCACCAGGACGCGACCGGCAACGCGCTGAGACTCGCGCTCGCCTACGCGAAGGGGATCGGCTGCACGCGCGGCGGCGTGATCGAGACGAGCTTCAAGGAGGAGACCGAGACCGACCTGTTCGGCGAGCAGGCAGTCCTCTGCGGCGGCACCACCGAGCTGGTGCGCGCTGGCTACGAGACGCTCGTCGAGGCCGGCTACGACCCGCGTCTCGCCTACTTCGAGGTCCTGCACGAGCTGAAGCTGATCGTCGACCTGATGTATGAGAAGGGCATCGCCGGGATGCGCTACTCGATCTCCAACACGGCCGAGTACGGCGACATCACGCGCGGCAAGCGCATCATCGGCGCCGAGTCGCGCCAGGCGATGAAGGACATCCTGAAGGAGATCCAGTCCGGCGACTTCGCGCGCGAGTGGATCGCCGAGGTGCGCGCCGGCCAGGAGAACTTCGACCGCATGCGCGGCGAGCAGGCCGCGCATCAGGTCGAGGTCGAGGGCAGAAAGCTGCGCGAGATGATGTCCTGGATCGACAGCGGCGACTTCGCCGCCGGCTGATCGGCGCGTCCTCGCTACCCTTGCCTCGCCGCCGATGACGACGATCAACGCGTTCACGAAGCAGTACCTGATGACGGCCGGCCCGACGCCCGTGCCGCCGCAGGTGCTCGCGAAGATGGCCGAGCCGGTGCTCTACCACCGCGCCCCGGCCGGCGTGGAGCTCTACGCGCGCGTGCTCGAGCGTCTGCCGCAGGTCTTCCGCACGCGCAACGACGTGCTCATGTTCGCCGCCAGCGGCTCGGGCGCGATGGACTCGGCGGTCGCGAACCTCGTGCGCCCGGGCACGCAGGCGCTCGCGTGCTCGGCCGGCAAGTTCGGCGAGCGCTGGATCGAGCTGTGCGAGGCCTACGGCGCCGACCTCGTCAAGTACGAGCCGGGCTGGGGCGAGCGCCTCGACGCGCAGGAGATCGGCCGCCTGCTCGACGCAAACCCGGGGATCGAGGTGGTCTTCGCGACGCTGTCGGAGACCTCGACCGGCATCGTCCACGACGTCGAGGCGATCGCGGCGGTCGTGCGCGAGCACGGCGCGCTGCTCGCGGTCGACGCCGTCTCCGGCCTCGGCGCCGCGAAGCTCGAGCAGGACGCGTGGGGGGTGGACGTCGTCGTCGCCGGCTCGCAGAAGGCGCTGATGATTCCGCCCGGCCTCGCCTTCGCGTCCGTCTCGCAGCGCGCGCTCGACGCCGCCGCCGCCAAGCCCGGCGGCCGCTACTACTTCGACTGGGTGCAGACGGCCAAGCAGCAGCGCAAGGACCCGCCGAACAGCCCCTTCACGCCGCCCGTCACGCTGCTCGCGGCGCTCGACGTCTCGCTCGGCATGATCGAAGCGGAGGGGATCGAGAACGTCTGGGAGCGCCACGCGCTGCTCGCGCGCGCCACCCGCGCCGGCGTCGCCGGCCTCGGGCTCGAGCTCTACGGGGACCCGGACGAGCGCTCCAACGTCGTGACCGCGATCGCGCTGCCGGAGGCGATCGACGGCAAGGCGGTGCCGAAGATCCTGCGCGACGGCTACGGCATCACCGCCAACGGCGGCCAGTCCCAGCTCGCCGGCAAGATCCTGCGGATCGCGCACTGCGGCTACTTCGGCGGCTTCGACATCCTCACGTCGCTGTCGGGCCTGGAGATGACGCTCGCGCGGCTCGGCCACCCGGTCGAGCAAGGCGCCGGCGTCGGCGCCGCGCAGAAGGTCTTCCTCGAGGCCGGCGTGGCGGCGGCCTCGGCCGCATGAGCGACAGGCCCCGCATCCTCGTCAAGGAGCAGATCGCCGACTCCGGCGTCGAGCTGCTGCGCCAGCAGTTCGACGTCGACCTCGGCGTCGACTGGAGCGACGAGCAGCTTCGCGAGCGGCTGCCGGACTACGACGGCATCCTGATCCGCTCGGCGACGAAGATGACCGAGGAGCTGATCGAGCTCGGCACGCGGCTGAAGGTCATCGGCCGCGCCGGCGTCGGCGTCAACAACGTCGACGTCGCCGCCGCGACGAAGCGCGGGATCGTCGTCGTCAACGCGCCGCAGTCGAACGTCGTCACCGCCGCCGAGCACACGCTCGCGCTGCTGCTCTCGCTCGCGCGCAAGATCCCGCAGGCGCACGCCTCGCTCACCGCGCACAGGTGGGAGCGCTCGCGGTTTAACGGCGTCGAGGTCTACGAGAAGACGCTCGGGATCGTCGGGTTCGGCCGCATCGGCCAGCTCGTCGCGCAGCGCGCGCGCGGGTTCGGCATGTACGTCGTCGCCTACGACCCCTACGTCTCCGCCGACCGCTACCGCGAGCTCGGCGTCGAGAAGGCCGAGAGCCCGGCCGAGGTCTACGGCAAGGCCGACTTCGTCACGATCCACCTGCCGGTCACGCCCGAGACGCGCGGCTTCCTCAACGCCGAGGCGTTCGCGCAGATGCGCGACGGGGTGCGGATCGTCAACTGCGCGCGCGGCGAGCTGGTCGACGACGCCGCGCTTAAGGACGCGCTCGACTCCGGCAAGGTCGCGGGCGCCGCGCTCGACGTCTTCCCGTCGGAGCCGATCACCGACTATCCGCTGTTCGACGGCTACGACAACGTCGTCGTCACCCCGCACCTCGGCGCCTCGACGGTCGAGGCGCAGGACCGCGCCGGCACGCAGACGGCCGAGCAGATCATCGCGGCGCTGACCGGCGGCGTCGTCACGACCGCCGTCAACATCCCGGCGATCTCGCCGGCCGACATGGAGGTGCTCGGGCCGTTCGTGCCGCTCTGCCGCCAGCTCGGGCGCCTCGCCGTCTCGCTCGCGGAGGGCTCGTCGATCGACAGGGTCGAGGTCGAGTACCTCGGCCACATCGGCGAGCGCGACACGCGCCTGTTGTCGGTCGCCGTCCTGATGGGCGTGCTCGCCGGACACGTCGAAGAGGACGTCAACTCCGTCAACGCGCCGGGTCTCGCCGAAGAGCGGGGGATCGACGTGGCCGAGACGAAGCGCACCAGCGCGCGCGACTTCACCGACCTCGTCCGCGTGACGATCGCCAGCGGCGAGGCGCGCATGCGCGTCGTCGGCACGACGTTCGGCCGCCTGAACCGCCCGCACCTGCTGGAGGCGTGGGGCCAGCGCTTCGACCTCCAGCTCGAGGACAACATCGCGCTCTTCCGCTACCGCGACGTGCCCGGGATGATCGGCCGCGTCGGCTCGGTCTTCGGCCAGCACGGCGTCAACATCGTCTCGGCGGCGGTCGGTCGCGAGCCGGACGAGGACGGCGCCCCCGGCGACAGCCGCAACGCGGTGATGGCGATCACGACCGACGTGCCGGTCCCGAGCGCGGTGATGGACGAGATCGTCGCCGGCGAAGGCTTCGTCGCCGGCCGCGCGGTCGCGCTGTAGCCCGTCGCGCCGCTCCGCGGCGCCGGCCGACGCTCGGCGACGTTGTACCCGGAGGACAACCGCGCCGCGCGATTCGCGCCTCGATGCGCGCCACATCGCTGACTCGGCGTTCGTCACGAGTGCCACAATGGCGCAGCATCCGTTCGGACGAGGAGGCTCAAGTGGAGAGCGCTGCGGTGTCCCAGCCGGTCGTGGGCGGTGAGCCCGCGAAGCTCAAGGAGGGGGCGCTCGGCTTCCTCTCCAACGTCGTGATCGGCGTCGCCTCGACGGCGCCCGCCTACTCGCTTGCGGCGACGCTCGGCTTCATCGTGGCCGTAGCCGGCGTCGGCATCCACGCGCCCGCGGTGCTGCTCGTCTCGTTCGTCCCGATGCTGTTCGTCGCGGCGGCCTACCGCTACCTGAACAAGGCCGATCCGGACCCGGGCACGACGTTCTCCTGGGTGCGGCGGGCGATGGGCACGCACCTCGGCTGGCTGAACGGCTGGGCGATCGTCATCGCCGACATCATCGTGATGGCCGCGCTCGCGCAGATCGCCGCGAAGTACACGTTCCTGCTCTTCAGTTGGAACTCGGCGGCGAACTCGAACTGGGCGCAGATCGGCATGGCCGTCCTGTGGATCGTCGTGATGACATGGATCTGCTTCCGCGGCATCGAGCTGTCCGCGATGACGCAGCTCGTGCTGCTCTCGCTCGAGATCACGATCCTCGCGATCTTCGCGGTCGTCGCGTTGGCGAAGGTCTACGCCAATCACCCCGCCGGTTCGATCACGCCGCACCTCAGTTGGTTCAACCCGTTCGACATGGGGTGGGGGGCGCTCGTCGACGGCATCCTGCTCGGCGTCTTCATCTACTGGGGCTGGGACTCGGGCGTGACCGTCAACGAGGAGTCGGAGGACAAGCGCGACGGCCCCGGGCGCGCCGCGGTGCTCTCCACGATCATCCTGCTGCTGATCTATCTCGTCGTCTCGGCCGCCGCGCAGGCCTATCACGGCACGACCCTGCTGGAAAGAAACTCCGAAGACGTCCTGAGCGTGCTCGGCACGAGAGTCTTCGGCTCGCCGTGGGACAAGATCCTGATCTTCGCCGTGCTGACGTCCGCCGCGGCCTCGACGCAGACGACGATCCTGCCGACCGCGCGCACGACGCTGTCGATGGCGCGCCGGCGGGCGATCCCCGCACGCTTCGCCGACGTCCACCCGCGCTATCTCACGCCGGCGTTCTCGACGCTGTGGATGGGCGCCGTCTCGATCGTCTGGACGATCCTCGTGATGGCGTTCAACCCGGCGCAGAACGTGCTCGGCGACTCGATCTCGGCGCTCGGCTTCGCGATCTGCTTCTACTACGGCTTCACCGGGCTCGCGTGCGTCATCTACTTCCGCCGCGAGCTCACGAAGAGCGTGCGCAACTTCCTGCTGGCGGGCGTCGTGCCGTTCCTCGGCTTCCTGATGCTGGCGTTCATCTTCGGCAAGGCCGCGCACGACTACTCGCAGGAAGGCTTCAACTACTCGAAGCCGCTGCTCGGGATCCAGACGCCGATCGTGATCGGCATCGGCTCGCTGCTGCTCGGGATCGTCGTGATGCTGTTCGCGCTGGCGCCGTACCGCACCTACTTCAGGCAGAAGCCGTACACGGAGGTCTCGGAGCCCGGGCTGCTCGAGCGGCCCGTCGAGCACGCGCCGCTGCACTTCGAGGGCAAGGCCTGGTAGGCGCGGCGGCCGCGCTCGCCCCCGCGGAGGCGCCTGGTAAGCTGGCGTGGCAGATGTCGCGCCAGCTCGCCCTTCGACTTCTTCTCCTCCCCCTTCGGGGGGAATAGCGCGTGGCGGCCGCAGCTAGCCGCAAACCGACTGAGAAGAAGCGAAGTTCCGAGCCGATAACAGAGGTGGCGACATGACTCCCAGCGAGCAGGACCCCAACCGAGTACTGATCTTCGACACGACGCTGCGCGACGGCGAGCAGTCGCCCGGCATCTCGCTCAACACCAGCGAGAAGCTGGAGATCGCCCACCAGCTCGCGCGGCTCGGGGTCGACGTGATCGAGGCCGGCTTCCCGATCGCCTCGCCCGGCGACTTCGAAGCCGTCCAGGCGATCGCGCGCGAGGTCAGCGGCCCCGTGATCGCCGGTCTCGCCCGCATCCACGTCGGCGACATCGACGCCGCCTGGAACGCCGTCAAGGACGCGGAGCGCCCGCGCATCCACACGTTCGTCTCGACCTCCGACATCCACATCGAGCACCAGATGCGGGCGACGCGCGAGGACGTCAAGGGCTTGACGCGCGCAGGCGTCGCGCACGCGAAGGCCTACCTCGACGACGTCGAGTTCTCGCCGATGGACGCGACGCGCGCCGACGTCGAGTTCACCGCCGAGGTCTGCCAGATCGCGATCGACGAGGGCGCCACGACGATCAACATCCCCGACACCGTCGGCTACACGATGCCGGACGAGTACAAGGCCTACCTGACGCGCCTCTACGAGCTGGCGCCGGGACTGAAGGACGTCGTGCTGAGCGTGCACTGCCACGACGACCTCGGCCTGGCGGTCGCGAACTCGTTCGCCGGCCTGGAGGTCGGCGCGCGGCAGGTCGAGTGCGCGGTCAACGGGATCGGCGAGCGCGCCGGCAACGCGGCGCTCGAGGAGATCGTGATGCTGCTGCACACGCGGCACGCGGACGTCGGCCTGCGCACGGGCGCGGTGACGACCGAGATCGCGCGCACCTCGCGGCTCGTCTCGCGCCTGACCGGCTACGTCGTGCAGCCGAACAAGGCGGTCGTGGGGCGCAACGCCTTCGCGCACGAGTCGGGGATCCATCAGGACGGCGTGCTGAAGGAGCGTACGACGTTCGAGATCATGGACGCGACGACCGTCGGCCTGGAGGCGAACTCGCTCGTGCTCGGCAAGCACTCCGGCCGCCACGCGCTGAGACAGGCGCTCTCCGAGCTGGGGATCGAGGTCGACGGGCAGGTGCTCAACACCGCCTTCAAGCGCTTCAAGGAGATCGCGGACAAGAAGAAGCAGGTGACCGCGATGGACCTCGAGGCGCTCGTGACCGACGAGCTGCGCGAAGAGATCCCGGCGTTCACGCTCGAGTGGTTCGAGGTCGAGGCGTCCTCGAGACGACCGCCCCACGCGACGGTCGGCGTCACGCTGCCCGACGGCGGCGAGGCGACCGGCTCGTTCACCGGCGACGGCCCGGTCGACGCGGTCTTCCACGCGATCAACGCGGCGACCGGGGTCGAAGCCAAGCTCCGCGAGTTCCGCGTCGACGCCGTCACCGGCGGCCAGGACGCGCTCGGCGAGACCTCCGTCGTCCTGGAGCTGGGTGGCGTGACGGGCGCCGGGCAGGGCGTCTCGACCGACATCATCGAGGCCGCCGGCCGCGCCTACGTCCGCGCGCTCTCGAACGCCGTCCGCCGCCGCTCGATCGCCGACCAGGCCGCCGATCTCACGGCCGAGGCGGCGAAGGTCTCCCGCATCTCGACGCCGTAAAGAGTTCCGCACGTTCGCCGCCGAATCGGCACAGTCCGCGTCTGGCGCTGTCGCAGGCATCCCGTCGAGGATGCCTGCGTGACGATGACGCCTCCTCTCCCGAGCTGTCGGCACGGAGCCGACCGGCGGCTCCTCGACCGAGAGGAGGAAGCTATCGCTGAAGCAGTGATAGCGCCTGCGATCGCGCTGCTCCTTGCCATAGTGGTCATCGACCGCCTGGCGAGGCAGCAGCACGACGCAAGCACCACCGTCACAAAGCTCCGGGCGGGCAGTCGGCTCCGGTGCTCGCCCGGAGCACCTTGAAAGCAGGCGCCGCGAAGGCTAACCGCCTCGCGCGTCCCGCTCAACACACGATCAATGTGATCCTCCAGTCATACGCACGCGGCGCGCCTGCTCCGACGCTGCAATACACTTGTACGTGATAACGTACGAGGCGCCATGAGCGACACCGACGCCACCTTCGTCGCCGCCATCGGCGGTCGCGTGCGCGCGCTGCGGGAGGCGATGGGCCTGTCGCTGCGGGACCTCGCCGAGCGCTGCGGCGTGAGCGCGCCGATGCTCTCGCAGGTCGAGCGCGGCGAGACGAGCCCGACGCTCCAGGTCGCCACGCGCATCGCCGCAGGCCTCGACCTGCGCCTCTCCCAGCTCCTGCGCCTCGACGAGGACGGCGCGGTCACGATCGTGCGCGCGGGCGAGCGGCGACAAGGCCCCGCGAACGTCGATGGGCACCGCTACGAGGTGCTGACCGCGCCGCTGCCGGGCCAGCGGGCTGAGCTCTCGCGCCATGTGCTCGCGCCCGGCGCCGCGACCGGCGGCCCCGGCGATCCGCCGATGCACGAGCCCGGCAGTCGCGAGACCGCGCTCGTGGAGCGCGGTCGCGTCGTGCTCCATTGCGACGGCGCCGCGCACGACCTGGCGACCGGGGACTGCGTGACCTTCGACGCCGACCTGCCCCACCGCTTCGAGAACCCCGGCCCCGACGAGGCGACGTTCCTGGGCGTCGTCTCCGCGGGCCTCCGACGCAGTTGAGGAGTCCACCGATGCCGAGCACTTTGTTCGACAAGATTTGGGCCGCCCACGAGGTTGCCCCCGGCCTGCTCTACGTCGACCTGCACCTCGTGCACGAGGTCACGAGCCCGCAGGCGTTCGACGGCCTGCGCCTCGCCGGCCGCAAGGTCCGCCGCCCCGACCGCACGCTCGCCACCGCCGACCACAACACGCCGACGGACGGCACGCCGGTCGCCAAGCTGATCAAGGACGAGCTCAGCCGCGTGCAGGTCGAGACGCTCGAGCGCAACTGCGCGGAGTTCGGCGTGCCGGTCTACTCGCTCGGCTCCGAGCGCCAGGGGATCGTGCACGTGATCGGCCCCGAGCTGGGCGTCACCCAGCCGGGCATGACGATCGTCTGCGGCGACTCGCACACCGCGACGCACGGCGCCTTCGGCGCGCTCGCGTTCGGGATCGGCACGAGCGAGGTCGAGCACGTGCTCGCGACCCAGTGCCTCGTCCAGCACAAGCCGAAGTCGATGCTGATCCGCTACGAGGGCGCGCTCGGTTTCGGCGTCACGGCCAAGGATCTGATCCTCGGCACGATCGGACAGATCACGACCGCCGGGGCGACCGGCCATGTCGTCGAGTTCGCCGGCCCGGCGATCGAGGCGCTCTCGATGGAGGGCCGCATGACCGTCTGCAACATGACGATCGAGGGCGGCGGCCGCGCCGGCATGGTCGCGCCCGACGAGACGACGTTCGAATGGGTCGAGGGCCGGCCGGGGGCGCCGCGGGGCGCGGACTTCGAGGCGGCCGTCGCGCACTGGCGCACGCTGCGCACAGAGGAGGGCGCGACCTTCGACACGGAGGTCGTCGTCGACGCCGCCGCGCTCTCGCCGCAGGTCACCTGGGGCACGACCCCCGACATGGTCGCCGCCGTGACCGATGCCGTGCCCGAGCCGCGGAGCGAGGGCCACGAGCGCGCGTTGCAGTACATGGGCCTCGCGGCCGGTACGCCGATCGAGCAGATCAAGCTCGACCGCGTCTTCATCGGCTCGTGCACGAACAGCCGCATCGGCGACCTGCGCGCTGCCGCCGAGATCGTCAAGGGCCGCAAGGTCGCCAGCGGCGTCGACGCGATGGTCGTTCCCGGCTCCCAGCAGGTCAGAGCGCAGGCCGAGCGCGAGGGGCTCGACGAGGTCTTCAAGGCGGCCGGCTTCGACTGGCGCGTCGCCGGCTGCTCGATGTGCCTCGGCATGAACCCCGACATCGCGGCGCCGGGCGAGCGCGTCGCCTCGACCTCGAACCGCAACTTCGAGGGCCGTCAGGGCCGCGGCGCCCGCTCGCACCTCGTCTCGCCGCAGATGGCCGCGGCCGCGGCGATCGAGGGGCACTTCGTCGACATCCGCGACTGGAGCTAGGAGCCGGACCTCATGGACAAGATCACCAGAATCTACGGGCCGGTCAGCGTGCTCGACCGCGACGACGTCGACACCGACCAGATCATGCCCAAGCAGTTCCTCAAGCGCGTCGAGCGGACCGGCTTCGGCGAGTTCCTGTTCTACGACTGGGCCAAGGAGGACGGCTGGGACCTGCCGCGCCGCCCGATCCTCGTCACCGGGCGGAACTTCGGCTGCGGGTCGAGCCGCGAGCACGCGCCGTGGGGGCTTCAGGACTACGGCTTCCAGGCGATCGTCGCTGACAGCTTCGCGGACATCTTCTACTCGAACTGCACGAAGATCGGGCTGCTGCCGGTCGCGCTGCCGGAGGAGCAGCGCCGGGCGGTCGCGGCGGCCGGCGAGGCCGAGGTCGACCTCGTCGACCAGGTCGTGCGCGCCGGCGGCCGGGAGTTCCCGTTCGAGATCGACCAGGAGCTCCGCCACCGCCTGCTCAACGGGCTCGACGACATCGCGATGACGCTCCAGAACGCCGTCGAGATCGAGGCCTACGAGCAGGAGCGCGAGCGCTCCGGACCTGTCACCACCGCCCTGTAGACCCGAGGAACCCGCCCACATGACGAAGACCATCGCGCTGCTTCCCGGCGACGGAATCGGCCCCGAGATCACCGCCCCGACGGTCGATCTGCTCAACCGCCTCGGCGACTTCGCGTTCGAGGAGCACCTCTTCGGCGGCGCCTCGATCGACGCGCACGGCACCGCCCTCACCGACCACGTCCTCGACGCCTGCCGGCGGTCCGACGCCGTCCTGCTCGCCGCGGTCGGCGGCCCCAGGTGGGATACGACCGACCCGTCCAGGCCGCGCCCGGAGCAGGGCCTGCTCGGTCTGCGCAAGGGCCTCGGCCTGTACGCGAACCTGCGGCCGGTCCGCCCGCTGCCCGCCCTCTACGGCGCGAGCCCGCTCAAGCGCGAGATCATCGAGGGCACGGACCTGCTCGTGATGCGCGAGCTGACCGGCGGCCTCTACTTCGGCAGACGCGGCCGCGAGGGTGATACCGCCTACGACACCTGCGTCTACAGCGTCGCGGAGATCGAGCGGATCGCGCGCGCCGGCTTCCGGGCCGCGCGACGCCGCGTCACCTCCGTCGACAAGGCCAACGTGCTGGAGTCGAGCCGCCTGTGGCGCGAGGTTGTCACGCGGCTGCATGCGGAGGAGTTCGCGCACGTCGAGCTGGAGCACGTGCTCGTCGACAACGCCGCGATGCAGCTCATCTCCAACCCCGCCGACTTTGACGTGATCGTGACCGAGAACATGTTCGGCGACATCCTCAGCGACGAGGCCGCGATGCTGACCGGCTCGATCGGCATGCTGCCGAGCGCGTCCGTGGGCGGCGAGGGGCCTGGTCTGTTCGAGCCCGTGCACGGCTCCGCGCCCGACATCGCGGGGCAGGGGATCGCCAACCCGCTGGCGATGTTCCTGTCCGCCGCGATGATGCTGCGCCACGGACTTGATATGGAGAACGAGGCCGCGGCGGTAGAATCGGCGGTCGATCGTGCGCTCGCCGACGGCCTGCGCACGCGCGACCTGGGCGGCAGCGCCACGACGGAGGAGGCCGCCCGCGCCGTGTTGAACCACTTCTGAGGAGCCCCATCGTGGACCAAGCGGATCTCATCTGGATGAACGGAGAGCTCGTCGCCTGGGAGGACGCGAAGGTCCACGTATTGACGCACTGCCTGCACTACGGGACTGGCGTGTTCGAGGGCATGCGGGCCTACGAGACAGAGCGCGGGACGGCGATCTTCCGCCACGACGAGCACCTCGACCGCCTCTACAAGTCAGCCGAGCTCTACTACATGCCGATCCCGTACACGCTCCAGGAGCTCAGGGCCGCCGTCCACGACGTCGTCGCGAAGAACGGCCTGCCCTCGTGCTACATCCGCCCGATCGCGTTCCGCGGCGCCGGCGTGATGGGGATCAACCCGCTCGACGCGCCGGTCGACGTGGCGATCGCGGCCTGGCCGTGGGGCGCCTACCTCGGCGAGCAGGCGAAGGAGCGGGGCGTGCGCGCGAAGGTCACGAGCTGGCGGCGCATCAGCTCCGACTCGCTGATCCCGCACGCGAAGGCATCCGGGCAGTACCTCAACAGCGTGCTCGCGAAGATCGAGAGCCACAAGGCCGGCTACGAAGAGGGCATCCTGCTCGACGACCACGGCTTCGTCTGCGAGGGCACCGGCGAGAACATCTACGTCGTGCGCGACGGGGTCGTCTACACGCCGCCGCAGACGGCCGCGATCCTCGACGGCATCAACCGCAGGTCGGTCATCCAGATCGCGCGCGACGAGGGCTACGAGCTGGTCGAGCGCGACATAGCGCGCGCGGAGCTGTACCTCGCCGACGAGCTGTTCATGACCGGCACCGCCGCCGAGCTGACGCCGATCCGCGAGGTCGACGACCATGTGATCGGCGACGGCGCGCGCGGTCCGGTCACGACGCATCTCCAGCGGATCTTCGAGGACGCCCTCTACGGCCGCGACCCGCGCTACGCGGCGTGGAACGACATCGTCGCGGTCTCGACTCCGCAAGCGGCGGCGTAGGCCGCCCATGGCCCAGATCCAGCTCTACGACACGACCCTCCGCGACGGGATGCAGGGGGAGGGCATGTCGCTCTCCGCCGAGGAGAAGCTGCGCGTCGCGCACCGCCTCGATGCGCTCGGCGTGCACATGATCGAGGCCGGCTTCCCGAGCTCGAACCCGAAGGAGCTCGAGCTGTTCGAGCTGCTCGCGCGGGAGTCCTTCGCGAGCGCCGAGATCGCGGCGTTCGGGATGACCCGGCGCCGCGACGTGAAGGCCGAGCAGGACCCGGCGCTGCGGACCCTCGCCGACTGCTTCGCGCCGGTGGTGACGCTCGTCGGCAAGACGTGGGCGCTGCACCTGGAGAAGGTCGTGAAGGTCGACCGCGACGAGAACCTGCGGATGATCGAAGAGTCGATCGCGTTCCTCGTGGCGCAGGGCAAGCGCGTCGTCTACGACGCCGAGCACTGCCTCGACGGCTGGCGCGACGATCGCGAGTACGCGCTGCGCTGCCTGCGCGCGGCCGCCGAGGCGGGCGCCGAGACGGTCGTCCCGTGCGACACGAACGGCGCCTCGCTGCCCGACCAGATCGCCGAGACGATCGCCGACGTCGTCGCCCACCTCGCCGACACCGGCGTGCAGGTCGGCACGCACAACCACAACGACCTCGAGTGCGGCGTCGCGAACTCGCTCGCCGCGGTGCGCGCCGGCGCGACGCACGTGCAGGGCACGATGAACGGCTACGGCGAGCGCTGCGGCAACGCGAACCTCTGCTCGATCGTTCCCAACCTCCAGCTCAAGCTCGGCTACGAATGCCTGCCGGCCGACCGCCTCGCGGGGCTCACCGAGACCGCCCACTATCTCGACGAGCTGCTCAACCGCACGCCGAATCCGAACCAGCCGTACGTCGGCAAGAACGCGTTCGCCCACGGCGGCGGGATGCACGTCGCCGGCGTGCTCGCCGATCCGACGACGTTCGAGCACATGGACCCGGCGCGCGTCGGCAACAGCCGCGAGCTGCTGGTCTCCGAGCTGTCCGGCAAGGGGACCGTCGTCGCGCGCGCCGAGCAGGCCGGCCTGAGACTGGACGACGCTGCCGCGCGCCACGTGATCGAGCGCGTCAAGGAGCTCGAGCATCGCGGCTACCACTTCGAGGCGGCCGACGGCTCGTTCGAGCTGCTGCTGCGCAAGGAGTCCGGCGACTATGAGCCGCTGTTCCGGCTCGAGTCGTGGCAGGTCGTCGTGCAGAAGCGCGCGCATGACGCGAAGGTCACGACCGATGCCGCCATCCGGCTGTGGGCCAACGGCGAGCGCTACGTCTGCCACGCGGAGGGCAACGGCCCGGTGCACGCGCTCGACAAGGCGCTGCGGATCGCGCTCGAGCAGAGCCACCCCGAGCTGCGCGACACCGGCCTCGTCAACTTCAAGGTCCGCATCCTCGACGAGACGAAGGGCACCGAGGCCGTCACCCGCGTGCTGCTCGACGCCTCCGACGGCCACGACGTGTGGGGCTCGATCGGCGTCTCCGAGAACGTGATCGAGGCCTCCTGGGACGCGCTCGTCGACTCGCTCGAGTACGCGATCCAGCCGGGCCGGGTCCGCAGCGCCACGTGATCCCGCTGGCCCAGCCCGTCCTCGGCCTCGAAGAGGAAGAGGCCGTCATCGAGGTGCTGCGCTCCGGCCAGCTCTCGCTCGGTCCGCGCGTGCCGGCGTTCGAGCAGGCGTTCGCGACCCGCCTCGGCGTGCCGTGCGCCTCCGCGGTCTCGTCCGGCACCGCGGGCCTGCACCTCGCGCTGCGCGCGGTCGGCGTGGAGGAGGGCGACGAGGTCGTGACGAGCCCGTTCTCGTTCGTCGCCTCCGCCAACGCGGTGCTGTTCGAGCGCGCCAGGCCGGTCTTCGCGGACATCGACCCGGTCACGCTCAACCTCGACCCGCGGACCGCCGCCGCCGCGATCGGCGACCGCACGAAGGCGCTGCTGCCGGTGCACATCTTCGGCTACCCGGCCGACCTGCCGGCGTTCGAGCGCATGGGCCTGCCGATCGTCGAGGACGCGTGCGAGGCGCTGGGCGCCGTCCACGCTGACGGCACGCCGGTCGGCGGCCGCGGCCATCCGGCCGTCTTCGGCTTCTACGCCAACAAGCAACTGACGACCGGGGAGGGCGGGATGGTCGCGCTCGGCGACGCCGCCATGAAGGAGCGGATCGACTCCGAGCGCAACCAGGGCCGCGCGCCCGACATGGGCTGGCTCGACCACGACCGCCTCGGCTTCAACTACCGCCTCACCGACATCGCGAGCGCGATCGGCCTGGTCCAGCTCCAGCGGCTCGACGGCATGCTCGCCGACCGCGCGCGCGTGGCCGGCTGGTACCGCGACGCGCTCGCCGGCGTCGAGGACCTCGCCCTGCCCTGCCCCGACCATCGCGGGAACGTGCGCGGCTGGTTCGTCTTCGTCGTGCAGCTCCCGCACCGCGTCGACCGCGACGCGACCGTGCGCGCGCTGGCCGAGCGCGGGATCCAGAGCAAGCCGTACCTGCCGGCGATCCACTTGATGAGCTTCTACCGCGAGCGCTTCGGCCACCGCGCGGGCGAGTTCCCCGTCTGCGAGGACGTCGCCGCGCGCTCGATCGCGCTGCCGTTCTTCCCGGCGATGACCGAGGACCAGGTCGCGCGCGTGGCGGCCGAGCTGCGAGCGGTCCTCGCTCGTCCCTAGACTCCGCGCCCGCATGTCCCGCTTCAGCGAGCCGCAGCACCCGCTCTTCCGCCAGCTCAACGCCTCGATCGGCTTCGACTGGCGGCTCGGCCCCTACGACGTCGACCTCTCGCGCGCGCACGCGCGCATGCTGGCCGCGCAGCGCATCGTCGGCGAGCAGGACCGCGACGAGCTGCTCGCCGCGCTCGACACGGTCGAGCACGAGCTGGAGGAGGGGACGTTCCCGTTCCTGCCGGAGGACGAGGACGTCCACATGGCGATCGAGCGGCGCGTCACCGAGCTGGCCGGTCCGGTCGGCGGCAAGCTCCACACCGCGCGCTCGCGCAACGACCAGGTAGCGACCGACATGGCGCTGTTCACGCGCGCGCACGCGCAGGCGGCGCAGGCGGGGATTCGCGAGCTGATGGAGGCACTCGTGAGAGCCGCCGAGCGGCATCTCGACTGGCGCATGCCGGGATATACCCACCTTCAGCGCGCTCAGCCGGTCTACCTCAGCCACCACCTGCTCGCATACGTGTGGATGCTGGCCCGCGACCTCGACCGCTTCGCCGCCGTCGAGGGGGCCACTGCGAGACTGCCGCTCGGCGCTGGCGCGCTCGCGGGCGTGAACTTCGCCACCGACCGCCAGGCGGTCGCGCGCGACCTCGGCTTCGCCGGCGTCGCCGAGAACTCGATCGACGCCGTCTCCAACCGCGACTTCGTGCTCGACTACCTCGCCGCGGCGGCGACCTGCGCCACCCACCTCTCGCGCCTCGGCGCGGAGATCGTGCTGTGGTCCAGCTCCGAGTTCGGCTTCGCCGAGGTCTCCGACGCGTGGGCGTCGGGCTCCTCGATCATGCCGCAGAAGAAGAACCCCGACGCGGCCGAGCTGCTGCGCGCGAAGGCGCCGCGGATCGCCGGCCACTTCGTCGCGCTCCAGGGCGTCATGCACGCGCTCCCGCTGACCTACAACAAGGACATGCAGGAGGACAAGGAGCACCTGTTCGACGCCGTCGACACGCTCGAGCTGTGCCTCTCCGCCGCGAGCGGCATGATCGAGGGGATCGCGTTCGACCGCGAGCGGATGGCCGCCGCCGCGTCCGACGAGCTCCCGGCGGCGACCGACGTCGCCGATCTCCTCGTGCGCCGCGGGATGCCCTTCCGCGAGTGCCACGGCGTCGTGGCCGCGCTCGTCAAGCGCGCGGTCGCCAGCGGCCGCACGCTCAGCGAGCTGCGCCCGGAGGAGCTGTCCGAGCACTCCGACCTGCTCGACGACGAGTACTACCGCGTGCTCGCGGGCGAGAGCTGGCTGGAGTCGAAGGACTCCGAGGGCGGCACCTCGCTGCGGCGCGTGCGCGAGCAGCTCGAGCGCGCCCGCGCGCTGCTCGGCTAGCCTCGTTGGCGTGTCCGCGCAGCCAGCTTCGCAACAGCCCGCGCCGCTCTGCGCGGCCTTCTACGACCGGCCCGTGCTGGAGGTCGCGCGCGACCTCGTCGGCTGCGTCGTCTCGCACGGCGCCGCGAGCGGCGTGATCGTCGAGACCGAGGCCTACCACGACAGCGAGCCCGCCTGTCATGCGTTCGTCGGCCTCACGGCACGCACGAGAACGCTGTTCGGGCCGCCCGGGATCGCCTACGTCTACCGCTCCTACGGGATCCATGCCCTGTTGAACGCCGTCTGCGAGCGGGAGGGCGTCGGCGCTGCGGTGCTGATCCGCGCGCTCGAACCGCTCGGGGGCGTCGAGCTGATGCGGGCACGCCGGCGCACCGATCAGCGCCGTCAGCTCTGCTCGGGGCCGGGCAAGCTGACGCAGGCGCTCGGGATCGAGCTGGACGAGAACGGCACGCCGCTGACCGGGCACGGTCCGGTCGCGATCGCGCCGGCGCCCGCCGCATGGCGCGACGTCGAGCTCGTCGCCGGCACGCGCATCGGCATCAGCAAGGCGATCGAGCTGCCGTGGCGCTTCTGCGCCGCGGGCAGCCGCCACGTCTCCCGCCCCTGGCCCGCCGCCGCGGCGCGCACGGCGAGCTGACCGCGGCGTTATCCGCTGGGCGCCGCGGCGCCGCCGCCGCTCGCGCCGCCGCCGCCGCCACCACCACCACCGCCCGTGGGGGGCGTCGGCGTGCCGGCGTTGCCGCCGCCGCCGCCAGTTCCACCGCCATCGCCACCGCCAGTTCCGCCGCCCGCGCCGGTGCCACCGCCCGTCCCGCCGCCGGCTCCGCCACCGCCTCCACCGCCGCCGCCCGCGCCGGTCCCGGTCCCGCCGCCGGCCGGTGCACCCGTCGTCGTGGTCCCACCGGCGCTGGTGGTGCTGGGGCCGGTGCCGACGCTCGTGCTCGGCGTCGTCACCGAGTCCGGGCTCTGGCCGTTGCGCAGCGCCTGCGCCATCGCGGCGCGCTGCGCGAGGATCGCGATCTCCTGCGTCATGAAGTCGTGCCAGATCAGCGCGGGGTAGGTCCCGCCGGCGACCGGCTGGCCGCCGAACTGCGTGAGCATCGGGACGAGTCTGTCGGGGTAGCCGACCCACACGGCGACGGTCATGTCGTGGTTCCAGCCGACGAACCACGCGTCGCCGTAGTTCTCGGTCGTCCCGGTCTTGCCGGCCGCGAAGCCCGGGATCGCGGCCGCCTTGCCGGTGCCGTACGCGATCACCGTTTCGAGGATCTGCGTCACCTCCGCGGCTACGCCGCCGGGGATCTCCTGCGTTCGCACCAACGTTGCCGGGTTGCTGAGCACCACGCGCCCGCTGCCGTCACGTACCTCGTGGATCCCGATCGGACCTCTGTTGGGCGCGCCGAGCGTCGGGTTCCAGATGCGCTTGCCCCCGGTCGCGAACGTCTCGTAGGCGTGCGCCATGTCGAGCGGCGTGACGCCCTCTCTGAGACCGCCGAGGATCATCGCGTAGTTGGTCGAGACCGGCGTGCGGACGCCGAGCGCGTGCGCGACGTGGGCGACCTTGCGCGTGCCGACCTTGATCCCGACCTCGGCGTAAACCGAGTTGTCGGAGACGGTCGTCGCGCCCGCGAGCGTGTTCGAGCCTGAGTACTCGTTGCCGTAGTTTCTGACGACGAAGAACTCTCTCCCGCCGCTGTGCGGCACGACGAACTGCTTCGGCCGCGAGCTCCACACCGAGGCGGGGGAGATGCCGGCCTCGAGCGCTGCCGTGAGCGTGAAGGGCTTGAACGTCGAGCCGGGCTGGCGCTGGCCCTGCGTGGCGAGGTTGAACGGGTTCGTCGCGTAGTCCGTGCCGCCGACCATCGCGCGCACCTCGCCGGTGCGGTTGTCGATCGCGACCAGCGAGGCGGACGGAAGCCCCGAGCCGGACGGCAGCACCTGGTCGATCGCGCTCTGCGCCGCGTTCTGGAGGTCGAGGTCGAGCGACGTGGTGATCTGGAGGTTGCCGCTGAAGGCCTTGAACGGCCCGAAGTGGTCGACGACCTGCTGGCGCACCCAGCTCGTGAAGTAGGGCGCCTGGCTTCTCTCCTGCGGCGGGGTCAGGTCGGCCTGCGTCGGCAGCGGGTCCTGGAGGTCGCGCTCGTACTCGGCGGTCGTGATGTAGCCCTGGTCGCGCATGTAGCGCAGGACCGTGTTGCGGCGGGCCAGCGCGGCATGCGGATGGACGACCGGGTCGTAACCCGACGGCGACTGGATGATCCCCGCGAGGAACGCCGCCTCCGGCGTGGTGAGCTGCGAGGCGCACATGTTCGCGCGCGTGGAGCCGCAGCCGCCGGCCGTGTCCCATCCGTGACGCCTGCCGAAGTACACGCGTGCGGCGGACTCGATCCCGTAGGCGCCGTTGCCGAAATAGATCGCGTTGAGGTACTCGGTGAGGATCTTCTCCTTCGACCACTTGCGCGTCAGGTGGTAGGCGAGCGCGGCCTCGCGCAGCTTCTCGAACGCGGTGCGCTTGCCCTGCGCCTCGAGCGCGACCTTCACGAACTGCTGGGTGATGGTGGACGCGCCCTGCGCGTTGCGCCCGGCGCCGACGTCGGCGAGCACGGCGCGCGCGATGCCCTTGATGTCGAAGCCGGGGTTGGAGTAGAAGCGCTTGTCCTCGATCGCGATCGTCGCGTGCTTCATCGCCGGGGCGATCTGGTACTGCCCGACGAGCACGACGTTCTGGTTGTTCGTGAGGATCCCGAGCTTGCGGCCGCGGTAGTCGAGCAGCACCGAGTTGTCCTTCGCCGAGCGGTACTGCTGGCGGTTCTCGAGCTGCGGCAGGTCGGAGGCGACCGCCATCATCATCCCGAAGACGGTCGAGATGAACGCGAGGAACCCGAGGCCGAGGAAGATCGAGAGCACGCGCAGCTTCTTGATGCGCGGCCGGCCGGGACGTCGCCGGCGTCGGGGCAGGCGGGGCAGCCGCACGCGCTGGCGGGTCGGCGTCGTGGTGTGACCGTGCCTGTCAGTCATGCGGGGGTGCAGCGGCGCCGGATGCGAATGGGAAGGCGGCGCGTGGCGGGCCGTGGCGGCGTGGGCCTCGCCGGGCACGGCAGTCTAGCATTCGGCCCCCGTGAGACCGGACCTCGGAACCCCCGCTGAGACCGCCGCCTGGCTCGCGCGCAACGCCGTCGACGCGCTGCCGGCCGGCGGGCTGGAGCGCAAGCTCGCGCAGGCCGAGCGCGACGGGCGCCCGCTGCGCGTCAAGCTCGGCATCGACCCGACCGCCCCGGACATCCACCTCGGCTTCACGGTCGTGCTCGGCAAGCTGCGCGAGTTCCAGGATCTCGGGCACACCGTCGTGCTGATCGTCGGCGACTACACGGCACGCGTCGGCGATCCGAGCGGGCGCTCGGCGACGCGGCCCGTCCTGTCAGGCGAGCAGATCGACGCCAACGCCGCGACCTTCCAGGCGCAGGCGCTGAAGGTGCTCGATCCGGACCGGCTCGAGGTGCGCCGCAACGGCGAGTGGCTCGACATGCCGATGGAGGAGCTGTTCCGGCTCGTGCGCACCACGACCGTCGCGCGCATCCTCGAGCGCGACGACTTCGCCAAGCGCTACGCCGCGCACGCGCCGATCTCGCTGCTGGAGCTGCTCTACCCGTTGCTTCAGGGCTACGACTCGGTCGCCGTGAGAGCCGACGTCGAGCTCGGCGGCACCGACCAGAAGTTCAACCTGCTGCTCGGGCGCGACGTCCAGACCGCGTACGGCCAGCCCGAGCAGGCGATCCTGACGCTGCCGATCCTGCCCGGGATCGACGGCGAGCGCAAGATGTCGAAGTCCTACGGGAACTACATCGGCGTCACCGAGCCGCCGGAGGAGGTTTACGGCAAGACGCTGCGGCTGCCTGACGCGGCGCTCGGACAGTGGTACGACCTGTTGCTCGGCGACCCGTTGCCGGCGGACGCCAATCCGCGCGACGCGAAGCGCGCGCTCGCGCGCGCGCTCGTCGCGCGCTTCCACGATGCCGACGCCGCCCTCGCCGCCGAGCGGGCGTTCGACCGCGTGCATGTCGAGCACCGCCCGCCTGAGGAGCTGCCCGCGGTCGCGCTGCGCGCGAACGGCGACGGGCTCGTGCACCTGCCGGCGCTCCTGGCCGACGCGTTCGGCGTCTCGCGCTCGGAGGCGCGCCGGTCGCTCGAGCAGGGCGGCGTCAAGCTCGACGGCGAGCCGCTGTCGGGCGAGCCGCTCGACCGTCCGCTGCCGGAGCTGGACGGGCGCGTGTTGCAGCTCGGCAAGCGCCGCTTCGCGCGCCTGACGCGCGGCGGCTGAGACGGCGCTGTCGCGGCCCGGCGGACGCCGGGACGGCCTGGGCCACGGATGGCGCCTGGGCGCTCGACGTGACCGCAGATCGCCGGAGGAGCGGCTATCCTTCCCAGAAGTCGTCCCCGGACGGCCAGGACGTCCCGCGAGAGGGCAGTCCGGGGCAAAAGGAAGCCGAGCTTCCCCCGCCTGCGCGCAAGCGCTATACTTTCGCGCCCGCACCGAGAGTGCTCCTCTCGGCGTGTCGGAACGGAGGAGACCCCTCCTGAGTGGCACGGCGGTCTTTGAAAACTCAACAGCATGTGCACCGACAGGCCGGAATGGTCCGGCCGTCGTGTGCGTCCAGGTTTCGAGAGCCGCCGCCCGCCGCGCCAGCGCGAGCGGGAGAACGGTGGCGCCAGAATTAGACCCCGTCCGACGCTCGGGCGGCCCCTACGTGTACGTGGGCCACCCGCAGTGAGCGTCGCGACGCTCTTCGTAGAAGTACACATATGTAGTTCTTCACGGAGAGTTTGATCCTGGCTCAGGACGAACGCTGGCGGCGTGCTTAACACATGCAAGTGGAGCGACGAACCAGGGCTTGCCCTGGGGCAAAGCCGCGAACGGGTGAGTAACACGTGGGTAACCTGCCCTGATGATTGGGACAACCCGAGGAAACTCGGGCTAATACCAAATGTGCTCCTCGGCCATAAGGTCGATGAGGAAAGGTAGCTTCGGCTTCCGCATCAGGATGGGCCCGCGGCCCATTAGCTTGTTGGTGGGGTAACGGCCTACCAAGGCTTCGATGGGTAGCTGGTCTGAGAGGACGATCAGCCACACTGGGACTGAGACACGGCCCAGACTCCTACGGGAGGCAGCAGTGGGGAATCTTGCACAATGCGCGAAAGCGTGATGCAGCAACGCCGCGTGGGGGAAGAAGGCCTTCGGGTTGTAAACCCCTTTCAGTTGGGACGAAGCTTCTGCGGTGAACAGCCGTATGGAGTGACGGTACCTTCAGAAGAAGCCCCGGCTAACTACGTGCCAGCAGCCGCGGTAATACGTAGGGGGCAAGCGTTGTCCGGAATTATTGGGCGTAAAGCGCGTGTAGGCGGCTCGGTAAGTCTGCTGTGAAAGTCCAGGGCTCAACCCTGGAACGCCGGTGGATACTGTCGAGCTCGAGTCCGGAAGAGGCGAGTGGAATTCCTGGTGTAGCGGTGAAATGCGCAGATATCAGGAGGAACACCAATGGCGAAGGCAGCTCGCTGGGACGGTACTGACGCTGAGACGCGAAAGCGTGGGGAGCAAACAGGATTAGATACCCTGGTAGTCCACGCCGTAAACGATGGGCACTAGGTGTGGGGGGTGTCGACTCCCTCCGTGCCGACGCTAACGCATTAAGTGCCCCGCCTGGGGAGTACGGCCGCAAGGCTAAAACTCAAAGGAATTGACGGGGGCCCGCACAAGCAGCGGAGCATGTGGTTTAATTCGACGCAACGCGAAGAACCTTACCTGGGCTTGACATGTTCCTGACAGCCGTGGAAACACGGTCTCCCTTCGGGGCAGGATCACAGGTGGTGCATGGCTGTCGTCAGCTCGTGTCGTGAGATGTTGGGTTAAGTCCCGCAACGAGCGCAACCCCCGTCGCATGTTGCCAGCATTTAGTTGGGGACTCATGCGAGACTGCCGGTGACAAACCGGAGGAAGGTGGGGATGACGTCAAGTCATCATGCCCCTTATGTCCAGGGCTACACACGTGCTACATTGGCGCGTACAGAGGGCTGCGATACCGCGAGGTGGAGCGAATCCCTTAAAGCGCGTCTCGGTTCGGATTGCAGGCTGAAACTCGCCTGCATGAAGGCGGAGTTGCTAGTAATCGCGGATCAGCATTGCCGCGGTGAATACGTTCCCGGGCCTTGTACACACCGCCCGTCACACCACGGGAGTGAGCAACACCCGAAGCCGGTGGCCTAACCCGCAAGGGAGGGAGCCGTCGAAGGTGGGGCTCGTGACTGGG
>Ga0207664_10000309_pt1 | contig 36181 bp, 32 predicted proteins | sample LARL83metaG_FD_184349 | JGI IMG/M metagenome (GOLD analysis project Ga0207664, IMG submission 184349) | Corn, switchgrass and miscanthus rhizosphere microbial communities from Kellogg Biological Station, Michigan, USA - LAR L8-3 metaG... | ecosystem: Host-associated > Plants > Roots >... | reverse complement strand
GACGTGCTCGGCCGTCATCGTGACGTTGGTCTCGAGCTCGTCGGTCCACCAGCCGTCCGGATGCTGATGCTCCAGCAGCCACTCGACGGCGCGGCTCAGATGCTGCGTAATTTTTCACCCTCCAGTTGAAAGGCGCTACGGCCTAGCCTGCGCGCCCCCCATCGCAAGCGATGGGGCCCCCGAAATTCATGGCGCCTTAGCGCTCGGTTCACCTTATACGTTCCCCGTGGGCGCCGCACCAGTTTGCCGCAGCAGCACGCGTGCTGCGGCCAGGCCGCTGCGAACGGCGGATTCCATCGTATCCGGCCAGCCCGTCGCCGTCCAAGCCCCTGCCACTGCCAGGTTGGGCAGCGTGGTGCGTGCGGAAGGCCGGGGGGAGCCGGGCTTTGCTAAGTAGGTACCCTCCGGATTCCGCGTCGCTGCGCCGCGGAGGAGCCGCGCGCCTGCCAAAGCCGGAAGAGCTGCCTGGACCTGGGCCCAGGCGACGGCAACCATGTCCGTCGTGGGCTTGCTAACCAGTTCGTCTGCAGCGCTCATACTGCAACACAGGTAGCCCTCGCCCTTCTTGAACACCCACTGCACCGGCGAGTCGAGGATCGCCGCAAACTCGAATCCCACGTCCTCTTGCTGGGCTTCGTACCATAAATGCACGTCCATAATTGCGAACGGCTCGTACACGTCCAGCGGCGGCACGCCGAAGCGCGACGGCTCGCCGAGCAACTTGGCCAGCGCTCGCGGCGGAACGGCCAGCACCGCCGCATCGAAGCGCAGTTCGTCCTCAGTGGTACGCAGGGCGATGCCATGCGGATCGGCTTCCATCACGAAGACCGCCGACGAGCGGTGCACCTTGTCCAGGCGCGCGGCCGCGCTCTCCATGATCTGCGCGAGCGGCACCGTGGTATAGCCGAACCGCGCCGCGCCGCGATCGCGCAAGAAAGCCGTGGAAATCACGAACGCCGCTTCGGCGGCGTTCATGCGTTCCAGCGGCGCGTTGAGCGCCGGAACCATGAACGGTTCCCAGAAACTGCGAATCGTCTGCGCACCTTGACCGTGCATCGCGAGCCACTGCGCGAAGCTCAGATCCTCTCGCGCGCTGCTTGGATTCATGCGCAGCGAGATGAGCGCTCGCGCGATCTCCATCTTGCCGCTCAGCGGCAAATGCTTGTAACCGGCAAACGATGCGAGCAAGTGAAAAGGGGCAGGTAAATCGGCCGCGCGCAGATCCGCGCGCTCGCCGCTCTTCGAGTAAACGACGACGTCGAAGCGATCTTGCATATGCAGCGCGTCCGCTTTGCCGGCGCGCTGCACGAAGCGAATGAATTCCGTGCAGCACGCCAGATAGACGTGCTGGCCGTTGTCGACGACGTGGCCGTCCACTTCAAACGACGTAGCGCGGCCGCCCAAAAGGCGGCTGCGTTCGAAGAGTTCCACGTGCCAACCGGCGTCTTTGAGCTCGAGAGCTGCGCAAAGCCCGGCAAGGCCGCCGCCCACGACCGCTACACAGGGCGCAGCCAAGATCCCAATACCACCTGAAGTTTCTCGCGCTTTGAAAGCGCGGCGCGTTCGCGCAGCGGCAGCTGCGGATCGCGTTCGATCTTGCGCAGCAGCCGTTCGTAGATGCCGGCCATGGTTTGCACGCATGCGGCGGGACGCCGCGGAATGTAGCGCAGCACTTGGTAGCCGGTCTTGAAGAGCTGCCGCGCGCGCTGCGTTTCGAATTTCACCAGCGCGTTCCACCCGGCGCCCGGCGCGCCGCGGAGCATCGCATCCTCGGTGATGCCGAAGCGGCGCAGATCTTCTTCCGGCAGATAGATGCGTCCCATCTCGGCGTCTTCGCGAACGTCGCGCAGAATGTTGGTAAGCTGCAGCGCCAGGCCGAGCTCGTCGGCACGCAGCAGCGCGGTATCGTCGGTAAACCCGAAGATGCGCACGCACATGCGGCCGACCACGGAGGCCACGAGCCGGCAGTACTCGCGCAGTTCTTCCCACGTCGCATAGCGCGTGTGCGTGCAGTCGCGCTCGACGCCGTCGATGAGCGCCTGCAATTCCTCTTCCGGGATGTCGTAGCGCGCGACGGCTTTGGAGAGCACTTGCATGACGGGATCGTCAGCCTCCCCACGCATGCACCGGGAAACGCGCTCGCGCTGTGCGGCTAGCCGCTCGGGGATGAGATCCGGTCGCGGCGCTCCGTCCACTTCGTCGTCGACCTGACGAGCGAAATCGTAGAGCGCATAGATGGCCATGCGCTGATCGTGCGGCAGGGAGATGAAGCCCCAATAGAAATTCTTCGCCTCGCGACGGGCCATGTGACGGCAAAAACGCTCCGCCTCTTGCTCTACGCTTTGGGGGCGGCGCATGTAGCGAACCGCATCAAGCGGTTTCAGCATTACGCACCTCCGAACGGCGGTGAGCCGCTTCGATAGCGGCTCGTGCGAGGATCCCCATCTTCGCCCGTTTCGATACCGAGGGACGGGTCACTTCCGTTGCATACCCCAAATGCTCGATCGCATCACAGACGGCAAGGCCGCCCAACCGATATAGAGCCAATTGAAGGCGCAGCGCACCCGGAGCCATCGTTTCCAGCGTCTTGCCGGATGCGAGCAGCGATCGCGCGCGGTCCACCAGTGCCTTCACGGCGCCGCGCGTACCGCCTTGGGCGAGATCCTCTTGGATCACGTAGCTGCGTCCGATCTTCGCGTCGCGGCTGACGTCCTGCGCGTGGTTGGCCAGCTGCAGCCCGATGCATACGTCGTCCGAAAGTTTTTCGGTTATCGGACTGGCGATGCCGAAAAAGCGCAAGACCACGCGCCCTACGGGCGCCGCCGACAGCATGCAGTACGCTTCGAGCTGCGGCCAGGTGTCGTAAGAATGCACGCGTTGATCTTGCTCGTTGGCCGCTATCAAATCGAGAAACGGCTGTTTGTCCAAACCGTAATGCTCGACGGTTTCGCGCAGAGCGATGAGTACCGGATGCACGGGAGCGGCGCCGGCAAAAAACGCCTGCGTCTCTTCACGCCAGCGCGCCAAACGTGCGAGCGCCGCTTCGCTGGAACCGCTCTCGTCGCCCAGGTCGTCCGTCGTGCGGCAAAAGCCGTAGAAGCGCATGAGATCGAGCCGGATGCGTCCGGGCACGATCTTCGAGGCGACCGCGAAATTCTCGTAATGCCTGGTTGCCAGCAGCCGGCAATAGGCATCCGCGCTGTCAATCTCGTTCACGAATTATGCGTTTCGTTGCGCGCAGCCGCGCAAGCGTCGGTTCTCCAAGAGCGAACATGGCGATACGCAGTACTTCAACATACTCGCGCGCCAGATCGGATGCAGCATCGAATCCCTCAGCCGCCGCGCGAAGGAATGGCCCCGCGATTCCGACCAGATCCGCTCCGAGCGCGAGCGCTTTGACCACGTCGATTCCCGTACGGATTCCGCCGCTCGCGATGAGCAAGCCGTAAGGCCCCATCTCCACTGCACGGCGCAGACATTCAGCCGTTGGGATGCCCCATCCCGCAAAGGCCGCGGCTACGTTCGCGCGCCAGGGTTCCGAGATGCGGTAGCGCTCCACTTCGCTCCACGACGTACCGCCGGCGCCCGCTAAATCCACCGCTGCGACGCCCGCTTCGAAGAGCGCGTGCACTTCGTCGGGCGCAATTCCCCAGCCCACTTCTTTCACCACGACCGGCGCGTCGAGCTTCGCGCAGATTTTTGCGATGCGATCGACCAGACCACGGAAGCACGTGTCGCCCTCGGGCTGCACGGCTTCCTGAATCGCGTTCAAATGCAGTACGAGCGCATCCGCACGCAGCATGTCGACGAGCCGCCGGCATTCATCGAGGCCATAGCCTTTGTTGAGCTGCACGGCACCCAAGTTCGCGAAGAGCGCGACATTCGGCGCCGCGTCGCGAACGTCGAACGTATCGAGCAGCGAGGGATCTTCCAATAACGCGCGGCCCGATCCCAGACCCATTGCCAGGCCGTACTCTTGTGCGACGCGCGCGAGAATCTGGTTGATGGAGCGAGCCTCTTGCGTACCGCCGGTCATGCACGAAATCAGCAGCGGCGCCCGCAGCCTGCGCTCGAACATCGTACACGACGTGTCGACGTCCTGGAGATCGATCTCCGGCAAAGCGCAATTGACCAGACGATACTCGTCAAACCCGCTTTCGACACCCTTGCCTGCGACGTCGCGTTCGATGTTGATCCGAACGTGATCGCCTTTACGTGACGCCGTCCCCTTATCGCGATCGAGTTGCGACGTAATACGCCACCTCTTCGAATGCCTCGAGCGCGTCGGCGGCGATGCCGCTGCGCGCGACGACATTCACGGCCTTGGCGGCATAACGCTGCGCCGCCTCGCGCGTGAGATCGTCGCAGCCCACTTCGTCGAGGAGCGCGCGGAGCTTCGGCTCGGGATCCTCGTTGCGTGCACGGAAAATCTCGCGCAGGCGGCGCCGCTGCAGCGTCGACATCGCGCGCAATCCCGCAACGACCGGGAACGTCATTTTATAGCGGCTTGCATCGCCGCTGCTCGACTTTCCGGTGATCGCCGGGTCGCCGTACATCCCCAACCAATCGTCGCGAATCTGAAACGCCGTGCCGAGCAGCCGTCCCGCACGGCGGAAAAGCGCAGCTGTAGATTCGTCCGCACCGGCGAGCAGCGCCCCCGCTTCGACGCTCGCGCCGAGCAGCGCGCCCGTCTTTGCGGCGACCATGCGCAGATACGCACGCAGCGTCGTGTCGATGCGGCCTTCGAGTTCCAAATCGAGGCACTGTCCTTCGATGACGGTCAGGCCGGCCGAGGCGATTGCCGCGATGGCACGCACGGCACGCTCGGGATGTACCGCGTCGCGTGCTATGGAGAGAAAGGCCAGCGCCTGCATCGCATCGCCGGCATTAATCGCCTGCGGTATGCCCCACAGCGACCACACCGTTTCCCGGCCGTGGCGCTTGCGATCGCCGTCCTGGATGTCGTCGTGAACGAGCGTGAAGTTGTGAAACCACTCGATTGCAGCCGCGGCCGGAAGCGCGGCCGCCGTCTCGGTGCCCAGAGCGGAGCATGCCCACAGGCATAGGCTGGGGCGCACGAGTTTGCCGGTTTTGACGGCGTTCGGCCGCCCGGCTTCATCTGCCCAGCCCATGTGGTACGCGACCATCTTGCCGGAGAGCCACGAGAAAGGCAACGTGCGCTCCGCCATGTAGTCGGCGATGAGCGAGCGGTGGCGGCTGAGCAATAGCGGCTCGACGTCCGCATTGCCCGGCGTTACCATCGCATTCGCCGCCCGGCGGGTGGAATGTGAGTGTATCTGAAGACTCCTAGTCTTGGGCGTCGGATGAGTACAGTTTCACTTTCCCACCTGGTTGCTTCGCTACACGAACCGGAGGGGCTAGAAGCGCTTGGCTGCCCAGGCACCCCGTGCCTGCGCGGAGCATAAGAGCGTGGCATGCGCCAGCTCATCGTGACGGCCGACGACTTCGGCCTCTCCACCGCGGTTAACGAGGCCATCGAACGCGGCCATCGCGAGGGCATTCTCTCGACGACGAGCCTGATGGTCGCCGCGCCGGCCACGCCGGACGCGGTCGAACGGGCGCGCCGCACGCCGACGCTTCACGTCGGCCTGCACGTCGTGCTGGTTAACGGGCGGCCCGCGCTACCGCCGGAAGAGGTGCCGCTGCTCGTCGACGAGCGGGGCATGTTCGAAACCGACCTCTTCCGCGCCGGAGTCCGCTATTTTTTCACGCCGGGGATCCGCAAGCAATTGGAAGCGGAGATTCGCGCGCAGTTCGCCGCCTTCGCAGCGACCGGCTTGCCGCTCGATCACGTCAACGCGCAGAACCACCTGCACGTGCACCCCACGGTGCTCTCGCTGATTCTGAAAGCCGGGCGCGAGTATGGCGTGCGCGCCATCCGCATACCGCGCGAGCCGTTCTGGCCGTCGTGGCGCGCGATGCATACGCACGCGGCGGCACGCTTTGCCAACTCGGTATTCTTGCTGCCGTGGCTCTCGCTGATGCGCCTGCGGCTTCGCCTTGCCGGCATCGCGACGAACGACTACGTCTTCGGCATGATCGATACGGGACACATGACGCCCGAGCGCGTTCGCAAGTATCTTGCGAGTCTTCCGGACGGCACGTCCGAGCTCTACGTGCATCCCGCGACCCACACGTGGCCGGAGGCCTTTCCGGCGGATTACGATTTCGCGGGAGAATTCGCCGCGCTCATCGATCCGCAAGCCATCGACTACGTGCGCCGGTCGGGCCTACGCGCGACGACCTTCAGCGAGCTCGCGGCCGCGGCCGGATAGCGCAATGAAACCGTTCGTTTTTGCGGCAGGTGCGCTCACCGCTGCGGGTATCGCGTACACCGCCATCGCGCTTGCGCGCGTGCGCGCGTTTCGCAAGGATGCGCAGCGATATGCTCCGCGCGCCTCCACACCCGTCACCGTGCTCAAACCACTCTATGGAAACGAGCAGCATCTCTTCGAGAATCTTTTCTCGTTCTGCGATCAGGGGTATCCGGAGTTTCAAGTCGTATTCGGCGCTGCCAATCCGGACGATCCGGCACTCGAGGTCGCCCGCGCCGTCGCAGCGCGATTCCCGGATCGCGACATCGAGATCGTCGCGGGCGCAGCCAAGCCCGCAGGCAATCCGAAGATCGGCAATCTGCTCGGCATGATCGATCGCGCGCGCCATCCGATCGTTGTCATCGCGGATAGCGACATCCGCGCCGGCTCGACCTATCTGCATGCCGTTGCGGCATGCTTTAGCGATCCGGAGATCGGTGCCGCGACGTGCGTCTACGGCGCCATACCGGGCCCGACGCTCGCATCCAGGCTCGGGGCGATGCAGGTAAACGATCAGTTCGCGCCGTCGGTCATGGTCGCGGGCGCGATCGAGCCGCTGACGTACTGCTTCGGAGCGACGATGGCCGTGCGCCGCGACGTGCTCGAACGCATCGGCGGACTGGATTCGATCTCCGAGCATCTGGCCGACGATTATCTGCTGGGTAAACGCGTGACGGAAGCCGGCTATCGCATCGCTCTGGTTCCGTACGCAGTGCAAACGACCGTTGCGGACGATTCGATCGAGATACTGTGGCGCCACGAGTTGCGTTGGGCGCGCGCGATACTCGGTCAGCGCGGCGCCGGCTACGCCGGATCGATCGTGACCTATGCGCTGCCGTTCGGTGCGGCATTTGCATTGCTGGCGCGCACGCCGCTCTCGGCGTTTGCTTTCGGCGCCGCGTGCGCTTTACGCATCGCGCTGCATTACGAAGGGCGCCGCACTTTCGCGCCGCAAGCGCCGGCCAGCCCCTGGCTCATTCCGCTGCGCGATCTCTTCGGCGTAGCCGTCTGGGCGGGCAGTTTCTTCGCCAAGCGCGTGCTGTGGAAAAGTGATGCATATCGCCTTGACGCAGGCGGGCGGATGGCGGCAGGGCCAAAAGAAATGTAACGTTTGCGTTCATCCTTAGGGCGAAGGACCCAATGAATACGCAAGTCGCTAGTCGGATTGACGATACACTACGTTGAATGGACAATGGTGAAGGACGCAACATGAACGAACGCACGCTAGTGGCTCTCGATACCGACGACTCGTTTTTCAACGACTGGATGCTGGATCTGTACAGCCTCGAGCGTTGCGCGTCCGATCGCTGGAACGACAAGATTTGGAGCGGCGTACAGCCCACCTACGCGAGCATCCTCATTCGCGAAAATTAAAACCGGCAACTTGGGGAGAAAAAAAGCCGCGCATTCGCGCGGCCTTTTTTTGCTCGACACTGTTTAAAAGGCGCTCCGGCCGAGCCTCCGCGCCCCCCAACTGCGTTGGGGCCCCCATGGGGCCCGGTAGTCGGAATAGAAAAGGCCTCGTTACGACGAGGCCTTTTCATTCTTGCAACTACTTGGGATGCGTCATTTCTTTCGGGACTACGAATTTGTCGAAGTCCTCAGCCGTAACGTAGCCTAGCCCCACGGCCGCTTCTTTGAGCGTCGTGTGATTGTGGTGCGCGTGCTTCGCGATCTCGGCTGCCTTGTCGTAGCCGATCTTGGGCGAGAGCGCGGTCACCGTCATCAGCGACTCGTTCAGGTACTTGGCGATGACGTCTTCGTTCGCTTGCAGTCCCTCGACGGCGTGCTCGCGGAACATCGTGCACGTATCGCGCAGCAGCATGCAGGAATGCAGGAAATTGTAGATCATCACCGGGTTGAACACGTTGAGTTCGAAGTTGCCCTGCGATGCGCCGAACGCGATTGCCGCATCGTTGCCGTAGACCTGCGCGACGACCATCGTCATCGCTTCCGACTGCGTCGGATTCACCTTGCCCGGCATGATCGACGAGCCCGGCTCGTTCTCCGGAAGAATCAGTTCCCCGATGCCCGCGCGCGGACCGGAGGCCAGCCAGCGGATGTCGTTGGCAATCTTCATCAGCGCGGCGCCGAGCGTCTTGAGCGCGCCGGACGCAAAGACGAAATCGTCGTGCGATGCGAGCGCGGTGAACTTGTTGGGATGCGAGCGGAACGGCAGGCCGGTCAGCTCGGCAATCTTCTTCGCGGCGCGCTGCGCGAACTCGGGATGCGCGTTGAGGCCCGTTCCGACGGCAGTGCCGCCGATGGCGAGATCGTACAGCGGGTCAAGGGCCAGCTTAATCGCGCTCATCGCGCGGTCGAGCTGCGTGACGTAGCCCGAGAACTCTTGTCCCAGCGTAAGGGGCGTGGCATCTTGGAGATGCGTGCGGCCGACCTTGACGATGTTCTGCCACGCTTTGGATTTCTCGTCGAGCGCGTCGCGCAGTTTCTGCACGGCCGGCAGCATGTCGACGACCGCTTGCGCGGCAGCCATGTGCATCGCGGTCGGGAACGTGTCGTTCGAGGACTGGGACATGTTGACGTGGTCGTTCGGGTGAACCGGTTTCTTGCTGCCCATCTCGCCGCCGGCGATCTCGATGGCGCGGTTCGAGAGCACTTCGTTGACGTTCATGTTCGTCTGCGTGCCCGAACCGGTCTGCCACACGCGCAACGGGAAGTGCGCGTTGAGTTTCCCTGCGACGACTTCGTCGGCCGCTTTGACGATCAGATCGGTCTTCTCTTTGTCGAGCTTGCCGAGATCGTTGTTGACCAGCGCGCATGCCTTTTTGAGCGTGGCCATCGCTTTGATGACCTGGCGAGGCATGATATCGCGCGGCCATTCGCCGTCGCCGATATCGAAGTGAATGAGCGAACGCGCCGACTGCGCGCCGTAGTACTTATCTGCGGGGACGTCGATCTTGCCCATCGAGTCGGACTCGGTGCGCGTCTTTGCCCCGTTGGTCGGAATGTTCGTGGTCGTCATGGCCCCGTTATCTTCGCTCCCAGGCCGCTGTTTCTGCCCGGATAAACGTCTGAAAGCTCGTGAAAAAGGCGGCTCTTGGCCGCCTACTCGCTTGTCCATAGCGACTTTCCTCGCAGTCAGCGGCCCTTGAAGGCTGCCCGTCCGGTCGTTACGCCGAGTTCGCGGGTCTCGACAACCTCGAATACGGTGAGGGGAAATCGCGGATCGTAGCCCCGCTTGCTGCAGCGCCCGCAGCTCATCGCGGCCGCCGGCAGGCGCTTGCGCAGCAGTTCCAGCGCGCACTTCTCGCAGCGCAGGATGTACCGCTTGGCGCTCTCGTTGTAGGGGCGGACGTTGCCGAGATCGTGATAGATCGACGTCATGCCGCACTCGCGCATCTTGCGCCGGAACTCTGCGCTGTGGCCCGTATCGCCGGTGCGATCGTAGAGCCAGGCATGGATCATTTCGTGCAGCAGCGTGTCGCGCAGCGCTTCGGGCTGAGCGCGAAAATGTTTGGGCGAGAGTTCGATCAGCAGCGGTCTCTCGCTGTACGTAATACGTCCGGCGGAATTGGAAAAGCGTGCGTTGTACCGAATCCGGCAAACCGGCACTTCGCCGTTGAAATAAAAGTTGTTGAGCTCCGCGAACAGCAGCTGAAGATCGGTTTCCGAGGGCACCACGAAGAGATCGTTCGTCGTGTGGCAAAAGGATTCTTGTGGCTCAGACTCCGCCGCGCGGCCTTCCGCCGCGCATTTACGTTCCCATTATGATCGTCATCGCGGCCGTCTTCTTGGCCGGGATGGGCTATTTGGTGCACGCCGCGTTCTCCACAGGCGGCTCCGTATTCGGCGCCTCCGTTTCGGGGGCAGGCAACCAGGTCGCCGCGACCGCAGCTCCGCCCGCCGTCAGCGTGCAGGGCGGCGGCCCGCCCGCGGCCGTCCGAACGCAGCTTGCCGATCTGCGCTCGCGCATCGCGAAAAATCCGAAAGACGACGTCGCGCTTACGCAGCTGGCCGACATGTATCTGGCCGTCGGCAAGTACGACGATGCCATTCCTTATTATAAGCGCGCCCTGGCGGTCAATCCGAACAACGTCGCCGCCAAAGAGGGCCTGAGCGAAGCCGAAAGCGAGAGCAAGAACCAGTAATGCGACTCTACGTCTCCTGCGACATGGAAGGCACGGCCGGCGTGTGCAGCTGGATGCAGTGCGATCCGTCCAACCGCCACGAGTATCCGATCTATCGCCGCTATATGTCGCAAGAAGTGCGCGCCGCGATCGAGGGCGCGCGCAGCGCCGGCGTAACGGACGTTCTCGTCAACGATTCGCATTGGGACATGCGCAATCTGCTCTGGGACGAATTGCCGCACGACGTGCGCGTGGTCTCCGGAAGCCGCAAACCGTTTTCGATGGCCGAGGGGCTGCAAGGCGGATTCGACGGTGCCTTCTTCACCGGCTACCACGCGCGCGTAGGTGCGGCGAACGGCGTGCTCGCTCACACCTACACCGCCGACAGCCTGTACAACGTGCGCATCAACGGCGTGCCGTGCAGCGAGGCGCTGCTGAATGCCGCGATGGCCGGGCTGCACGGCATTCCCCTGCTGCTCGTTACGGGGGACCGCGTCGTCGTCGAGCACGTCAAAGAATTCATGCCGTGGGTGACGGGCGTCATCGTGAAAGAAGGCATCGGGCACTACGCGGCAGATTCGATCACGCCCAAGGCCGCGCAGGCCGCGATTCGCGAAGGCGCGGCGCGCGCCATACGCGATGCCCAGAACGCCAAGCCGTTCACGTTCGAAGCGCCGATGACGATGGAACTGGAAACGACGCGCGTCGAGCACGCCGATTTCATCGAGTTGATGCCGGGCTTCGAACGCACGGACGGCCGCACGGTCCGCTTCAAACATCACGACTACACCATGATCTTCCGGGCGTTCGTTTGCGCGTTTCGCCTTGGCGGAGCAGCCAGCGCAATAGCATGAACATTTACATTTCTTGCGACATGGAAGGCACGGCGGGCGTCTGCAGCTGGGAGCAAGTCGACGCGCGCAAATACACGCCGGACTACTTCATCTACCGAAAGTACATGACGGCGGAGGTCTGCGCGGCGATTGCGGGCGCGCGCAAGGGCGGAGCACAAGGCATCTGCGTGAACGACTCGCACGGGCCGATGCGCAATCTGCTGCTCGATGAATTGCCCGAGGACGTGCGCGTCGTCTTCGGCAACCGCAAGCCATTCTCGATGGTACAGCAGGTGGACTCCGCGTTCGGCGGCGTGTTCTTCACCGGCTACCACGGCGCTATCGGCGACGCGAATGCGACGCTGTGTCATACCTACACGCCGTCGGTGATCTACGATGTGCGCATGAACGGCGTGCGCTGCAGTGAAGCGACGCTCAACGCGGCGCTTGCGGGACATTTCGGCGTTCCCGTGCTGCTCATCACCGGCGATCGCGTGACCGTCGAGGGCGCGAAGGCGCAAATGCCGTGGATTACCGGCGTCGTCGTGAAAGAGAGCATCGGCAATTACGCCGTCGATTCGATCTCACCGCAAGCGGCGCAAGAAGCGATCAAAGCCGGAGCGCTCGCGGCAGTCAAGAACGCGGCCAAGGCCAAACCGTTCGTCTTCGAGGCGCCGATCGCGATGGAGATCGATCTGACACGCGTCGAGCAGGCGGATCACGTCGGCCTCATCCCGGGCTTCGAGCGCACCGGCCCGCGCCAGGTCCGCTTCACGCACAGCGACTATCCCACCGTCTTCCGCGCATTCGTGGCCGCATTCCGTTTGGGGGCGGTAGCCGATCAGCCGGCGTAGCCCAACGCCAGCGCGATCCGGTAAGCGGCGAAGCAGAAAACGAAACCGTATACGGGGCTGATTAGCCAGCCCTTTACGATACCGGATAGATTGCGGCGATTGATTTCGCGGCGGTTCGCGATCGCGGCGCCGGACATCGCGCCGACCAGCGCCTGATTGATCGACGTAAAAAAGCCTTGCGTTACGGCAGCGATAACCACAACGGCTTGCACGCCCTGCGCCGCCGTAGCGGTGGGCCGATCCACGTCGACAATTTCAAATGCTACGCGCTCGAGGATGCGCCGTCCCCACGTCAGCGCACCGATGGCCATCGCGGCGCCTCCGGCAAATCCCGCGAGCACCGGATTGCCGACGTGCACCATCTCCCACACGCCGACCGCGTTCGCGACGTCGTTCGCTCCGAGGACGAACGACGCGGCGATGCCGACGGCCACGAGCGCCCACGGCGGGCTCGAACGGCGCTGCAGCAGTTTCGTGCCGGCATAACCGAGCAGCATCGCTGCAATGGGCGCAAGCACCCACGTGATCGCAAGTTTACCGACGGTCGTCCAAGTTACAGGCGCGCCGGCGGCAATTGCAGTGCCGACGACGCAAAAGACCAGAATCTGAATCGTCGAGGTCGGGATCTTGTAATACGTGTAGATCGTCGTAAGCACCAACGCGCCGATGACCATGATCAGCGCCATGAGCAGCGTAACCCCTGACGCCGCCACGATGTGCAGGCCGACGGTGCGCTGGACGGGCTCGCTGGCGAACGTTGCGCCCAACATGCAGAATACGGCGATGAGAACGAGCGCCCAGCGCTCGGAAAGCGCGCGAATCGCAAACGGCATGCCCATGACCGCGCCGGTGTAATGCGCGCCCATGCTCCACGCAAAGGCGAGACTTACGACGATGAGCGCAGCGGTCAAGGAGTGCGTTTGGGGCGGCTGGCCAAAGCGCCGCCGACGAACGTACCGGCGCCGGAGAGGAGTGCCGCGGCATATGGATACCAATTAGGTATTCCAGCGGGCGTCCGCCGCGTGGAAGCAGCGGCGAAAAACAACACCGACACCATGACGACGCCGAGCACTATCGCATGCAGCAGCGGACGACCCGATGCAATCGCGGCTGCTGCGAGCCCTGCAGCGACGCCGGCGACGAAACTGACGATCTCACCGGTCAACAGCAATTGCGAGGTGCCGGCATGCGCTGCGGCGGACGCGAAGAACAGACCGCCGACGATCACGACGGCGAGCCAGACCAAGAACCCCAGCAGCACTGCCAGGATCGTGCGTAACGGTTTCAAGCGGCGCTTATCCCGCTACCGCAGCCGGGCGACCGAGTGCGACGGCGATATCCGCCAACTCTTCTTCGCCGATCGAAAGCCCGCGCATCGCGCGTTCGTACGCCTCGATGGCTTCTTCGCTCTTGCTGCTCGAAGCGCGCTCCTCACGGATGCGCTTGACCTCGTCGGTCACGCGGTGCGCCAGTTCGGGCGTTAGCTGCACTCCCTGCGCGGCCAGTCTATCGGCGTGCTTGCGCAGCGTGTCTTCCACGAGCGCGACCCCGGAGTGCTTGCCGAACACCCACGACGTTTCGGCGCCCACCAGCTGCGCGGGCACCGCTTCGTACATGCGATGGTCGATGAGCATGGCGTGCGTGTGAATACCGGATTCGTGCGCGAATACTTTGGTGCCGACGATCGGCTCGTGCTGCTGCATCGGTACGCCGCTCACGCGCTCCATGAAGCGCGCCAGTTCGCGCAGCTTGTGGTACTTGAAGCCGGGCAGCTCGACGCCGTACAGCACGTTGAGCGCGGTAACGAACTCGTGCAGCTTCACGTTGCCGGCGCGCTCGCCGTAGCCGTTCGCCGTAACCGAAATCACCTTGAATCCGCACGACACCGCCGTAATGGCATTGATCGTGCCCAATCCGTAATCGTTGTGCAGATGCGCGACCAGCGGCAGCCCCTTCGGCATCGCGTTCACGATGCGCGTACAGTACCAGCGCGCGGCCTCGGGCGTCATGCAGCCCACCGTGTCCGGCCATGCGGGCCGCGTGCCGCCGGCTGCCAGCCCGGCCTTGAAATATTCGATGAAGTAGTCGACGTCGCCGCGGCTGCCGTCCTCAGCTCCGAACTCGATGCGCGTCACGCCTTTGCTGCGCGCATACGTTATCGCATCGACCTGCATCTTGACGTTCGCATTGCGATAGAACTCGAGCGGCAGATCGAGCCATTCGCTCTCCTCGCGCCCTTCGAGTTTAAGCAGCGTCTTGCCGATTTTGTACTTCAGATGCAGATCGCTGCCGCTCGTGAAGATGAAGAACGTCACCTCCGAGGGATCGACGTCGATCTCTTGGAGCGTGCGGACCGTCACGTCGATGTCTTTGGGATTGCAGCGGCACATGACGACGATCTCGACCTCGCCGATCTCGCCGCGGCGTTTGCCGTCCATGACCAGCTGCAGCGTTTTGCAGTCGCCGGGGCTCGCGGCCGGGAAGCCGACGCTCATGATGTGCACGCCGATGTCGGCCAGGCGTTTGGCGATTTCGTACTTCTGCTCGGGCGTGAAGCAGATGCCCGGCATCTGCTCGCCGTCGCGGAGCGTTTCGTCATAGATCCGGATCTGCGCGGGATCCGGAAAACTCAAATGCTTGGTGAACTCGCGCGGATCGCGGATGAGGCGTTCGATCGGCTCCCGGAAGTCCATGGAACTCATTTTAGCATCACCTCGTCACGCGGGACCAGACCCGCATCGATTGCCGCGCTGGATTGAGCGCGGCGAGTGTAAACGCGCAGTTCGGAGATGTCGCGCGGGAAAACCAGCTCGAGCGTCCAGTCGAATGCGACGCGCAGTTTGCGCTCCAACCCCGGCAGGCGCGAGAGGTAGTACGAGCGCCAGAGAAACCATGCCGGAAACCCGGTGAGAACGCGGTTTCCCGGCAGTTGCGCGACGGCCTTGCGCGCGCCCAAAGACGCCATCATCCCCAGCGCGCTATAACGAAACGGTTTCGTCGGCTGCCCGCGCAGCACCGCGACGATGTTGTCGGCTAACACAGGCCCTTCGCGAATCGCGTGTTGTGCGGTTGGCGGATAGAATCCGCCGTCTCCGTCCGGAATGGCCGCGCAGTCGCCGAGTGCCCACACCGCCTCGCATCCCGGCACGCGCATGTCTTGGCCGGCCGCGATCGTTCCGTGTTTGCCGCGCGGCAAATCGCCGGTAACCTCCAGCGAACGGGGACGCACGCCCGCGCTCCAAATGATCGTGCGCGTTTCGATGCGCTCGCCGCCCGCCAGCGTCAGGCCGTCGTCATCCGCGGACTTCACGCCGTCTCCGGTGATGACGCGCACGCCGCGCCGCACCAGATCGCGCTGCGAATACTCGCCCATGCGCGCCGGCAAACCGGGCAGCAGCGTCTTTCCGCCCTCCACGAGCACGATGCGCACGTCGTCCTTCTTCACGTGCGGATAGAAACGGCCGACGCTGCGAAAGAGTTCGACCATCTCGCCCGCCGCTTCCACGCCGGTGAAACCGCCGCCGACGACGACGAGCGTAAGAAGGCGTTTACGCTCCGCATCATCCGCGGTCGTGTCCGCGAGTTCGAGCAGCCAGATGAAGCGGTTGCGCAGGATACCCGCATCTTCGAGCGTTTTGAGTGCGAAAACGCGATCGGCTACGCCGGGCAAGCCGAACGTCGAGGTTGCCGAACCGATGGCCACGACGACGTGATCGTACGAAAGCGTTTCCGAGTCGCCGGTAAGCGTATGCGTGTACGCGACGGTGCGCCGCTCGACGTCCAGGCCGGTGACGTCGGCGAGAATGAAGCGCGTCCGCCGCAGTTGCGAGCGAATCGGCGTGACGATGTGACGCACGTCCAACGCCCCGGAACTGACCTCCGGCAGCATCGGCGTGAAGAGCGAGAAGTTTTCACGGCTGATGAGCACGAGCTCCGCCTCTTGCGGGCGCAAGCGCTTCTCGAGCCGCTGCGCCGTAGCAATGGCCGCGAACCCGCCGCCGAGGATGACGATGCGCTTCACGCCCGGGCCGTTCGCTCACTCGAACAGGCATGCCTTGAGTGCGCTCACCGGGAAACACGCAAGCGTGGAAGACCCCAAAGGCGGCTGGGCAGAACGCCCGGAGAATAAGCGCTACGACGTGCAGGAAGGCGAGTATTTGCCTCCCGAGCAGCAGCAGCACGCGCAGCAGCAAAAGAGCAATACCGCCAAAGGTCTCGGAGCCGCGGGTCTGAGCATCGCCGTCTTGCTTGCCAAGTTCAAAGCGGTGCTATTCCTCCTGCTGAACTTGAAGTGGGCAGCCGTTCTGCTCAAAGCGCTCAGCTTCGGCGGCTCGTTCTTCATCTCGCTCTTCTTCTACGCGCTGTTCTGGGGATGGAAGTTCGCGCTGGTCTTCATTCTGATGATGCTCGCGCACGAGATGGGGCATTACGTTACCATCCGCAACTACGGGCTGCCCGCGCGCCTGCCGATGTTCATTCCGCTTTTCGGCGCGTATACGATGGGCGGCGTTCCGCGGGAACTCGAACACGATGCGTACATCGCGCTCGCCGGCCCGCTGACGGGCCTGGGCGTCTCCGCAGCCTGTTACGCGTTCGGGTATCAGACGCACGACGTCTTCTGGTACATGGCGGCGTACGTCGGCGCGATGATCAATCTTTTCAATATGATCCCTGCTCTGCCGTTCGACGGCGGCCGTATCGCCGGCGCTCTTTCGCCGCAGCTGTGGATCGCGGGATTCGTCGTGTTCGTCGGTGCGTCGCTGGCGCTGCACTTGCCGCTGTTCTTCGTTCTGCTCTTCGGCTTAATGGCGCTCCCCAGCGTGATTGCCGCGCTGCGCGGCTACGTCGACCCGCGCTTCGGCACGATGACCGGGTTGGGAAAGATCCGCGTCGGCAGCTGGTATCTGCTGACGATGTTCGCGCTGTTCTATCTCATGTCCATTACGCACGTGACGGTGCCGCAGCGATGAGTGAGAAACCGCCTCCCGATTTTGCCATGCTGCGCGCGGTCGAAATTCTCGCGCAGATGCACGAGCGCGCGCGCCACGCGCCGAACGCCCCGCCCGCGCCGATAGACCGGCCCGTCGTTTTACAAAGCGAGAGGCTGACGTTTGCGGTCGGCAGCACCAAACGTGCCGACGTCGAGCGCGAACTCGGCATCGCGTTCAGTTATCCCGCGCGCGGCTGGCACACGTATGCGTCCAAGGAATCGCAGCAGCGCTGTTTGATGAGCGCCTTTTACAAAAACGGCATCTTGGTGGCGGCAGAACTCTACGTTCCCCGCGGCCCGAACGCGCCGAATTTGGAAGCGCGCGATCTCGGCGGATTCCGTCTGGAGCCAGGCGGCATACGGGTGGGGATGCCGATCACCTCGATCCCCGCGCCGTTCGCGCCGGCTGTAGGCGGCCCGGGAAAGGTCGTCTACGATCGCGCGTTCGAAGCACGCTTTCCCGGCGGCGTCGCCTATGCGATGGCCTCCAAGGGCATCATCGAACGACTCACGATTTACGCGGATTTGGGGAAAGACGCGGCGTGATGCGCGTATGGCTGCTGGCGGCGGGCGCGCTTGCAGCGATCGTCGCGCTCGGCTTTGCTCGTCCCCATCCCACGCCCGGACCGCCGATGCGCGACTTCGAAGCCTACTACGCCGCCGGCACGCTTTGGAGCCACGGCGGCGATCCGTACTCGCAGGCGATATGGCCCGCGGAGCAGCCCCTGAGCGGCGTTGATGCGCAGCGCTATGAAGCGCTGCCGTTCGTCGGGCCGCCGGCGGTGTTGCCGCTTTTCGCGCTCGTCGCGCGCCTGCCGTTCGACGCCGCAAACGCCCTGTGGCGTGCACTGCTCATCGCGGCGCTCGCGGCGATCGCGCTGCTCGCGCTGCGCATGGCGCACCACCGTATAACGCCGTTTACGTTCCTCGCGATTGCGATAGCAGCGCTAGGCTTCGGCCCGCTTACCAGCGCACTGGCGCTCGGGCAGATTGCATTGCCGGCATTTGCCTGCGCGGTCATGGCGCTCTCGTGGCAGCCTGCGGCATTCTTCGCCTGGGCGCAGCCGAACGTCGCACTAGCGCTCGTCCCACAGCTGGTTACCAGACGCGCGCTAGGTTTTCTCGCAGCGGCAGCGCTCTTCGGCGCGGCGTGTCTGCTGAGCGTCGGAACGAGCGGCCTCGAGCGCTACGCGGGCGTTCTGCACGAACACGCGTGGGCGGAGCAGTTCTCCGCGATTCAACTCACGCCGGCGTCGATCGCGTACGGCTTCGGCGCCTCGCCGCAGATCGCCGCAGTCATCGGCACCGCAGCGGCGATTGCTGCAATCGGCTGCTGGACGCTGCTGATCCGCGCAGATTCGGACCCGGCCGCGCGTTTTGCCGCAAGCTGCGCGCTGCTGCCGCTTGCGATGCCGTTCTTTCACGAACACGATCTGCTCGTCGTCTTCGTTCCCGCGGTACTGTATGCGACGCGCGGTGACGGGCGAACTTGGCCGCTTGCTGCAGGCGGCGCGATGCTGGCTGCAACGGATTGGCTCGGTTTGGCGCAACGCCCCGACGGGACGCTGCAAACGCTCCTGCTCGCCGGTGCCTTTGGAGCGGGGCTCGCTGCCCTTGCGCCGCGGCCGCATCCACGCATGCTTGTCGTGCCGGGTGCGGTGCTTGCACTTATCGGCATTGCATCGCTCGCTGCGCACGCGCATCCGGCACCGGTGTGGCCCGACGCGATGGGGGCGCTGCCGCGCGATATTGCAAGCATGGATATTTCCCACGCGTGGAACGCGGAGCAGCGCGCGACGGGATTATTCGGTCGAGATGCGATCTGGTCGGCCTTACGCCTGCTCTCTCTCGCCGGCTGCGCGCTCACGGCAACGGCAATTGCGGTTAGTTCGAGATATCCTGCGGGTTCCAAAAAACCATTACCGGCCCAGGCTTGAGGCCGTGGAAGTCGTCGTTGTAGGTCAGGTGATCGGTCCGCTGCATCATCACGATGAACGGCACGTCGCGCGCTACATCTTCCTGCACGCGCACGTAGTCGCGTTTGCGCCGCGCCCGGCCGTATGAGGCCAGCGCGTCTTCGAGCGCGGCGTCGACGTCCGGGTTGCAGTAGCCCATATAGTTTTGCCCTTTGGGCGAGATGCGGCTGCAAGCGATGAGATTCGTCAAGTCCGGATCGGGCGCCAAACTCCACGCGTATGATGCGATGTCGTAGTGACGCGTAGCGACGACGCCGCCGCCTGCGTACGAAGCGAAGAGCTTGTCCGTGGGATAACGGAAATACTCCAAGCCCGCGCCAATCTTCTTGAACCACGACTGTACGAGCAGCACGGTCGTATCCAGACCCGGATTGCCCGTGTTTCCTGCAAATGCGAATTTGAGCGTTTGCCCGTTCTTGTGCCGCAGTCCGTCGGAGCCCATGGCCCAGCCGTCCCTCTGCAACTCGTCTGCCGCAGCCTGTAAGTCGAACGGGTAGCATTTCACGTTCGGATCGTACGCCCAATTCAGGTGCGATATCGGCGTGCACGCCAGAACGCCGCTGCGGTGGTAGACCTTCGCCCATATGACGTTGAGATTTATCGCGTGCGCCAATGCTTGACGAACTTTCGGATCCGCCAGAATCGGATTGGTCACGTTGAAATCGATGTGGCTATACGTCGTCGTGTCCTGCGCGGCGGTGCGCGTCCTCGCCGTTTTCGCCGCCTGCTCCCAAATGTTCGCGGGCACGCGTACGAACGCGTCGACCTCGTGCGTCTGCAGCGCCGTGAGCATGGTATTCGTGTCCGGGATGACCTTGAAGATCACGCGATTCAGCTTCGGCCGTCCGCCCCACCACTTCGGAAACGCCTCCATCACCACTTCGTTCGCGCGCGTCCAGCGCACGTACCGGAACGGACCGAGCCCAACGGGCAGGCTGTTGTACGGCGAATGATTGACGTCCTGACCCTCGAGAATATGCTTGGGCAGAATCGCGGGATTGCCGACGGGCGTGAAATACCGGTTGATGAACGCCGCATACGGACGCTTGAGCCGGAATATCGCGGTATAGGGATCCGGCGTGTCCACGCGTTCGATCAGATCCCAGCCGTCGCGCGTGAGCACGTTGGTCTTCGGATCGAGAATCGTCTTGACGGTGAATGCTACGTCGGCCGAGGTAAACGATTTTCCGTCGTGCCAAACGACGCCGCGGCGCAGTTTGAACGTGATCGACTTGCCGTCGGGCGAGATCAGGTGATTCGCTTTCGTCGGAACCCGCAGACAAAGCGAGGGAATCGGTTTGCCTTTGTCATTAAAAACGAAGAAATAGCCCATTGTAAACGCCGAGAGATCGTTCACGAGCGTCTCGGTCGAGAGCAGCGGATTGAGGTTGTCGATATCCTCGCCGTCCGCCCAGCGGAAGGTACCGGGAATCGTCCACGGATGACGCCCGTGATTCGCGCCTCCGCCGCCGGAACACGCGGTGAGAACGCATGCGAGCACGGCGGCGAAGACGCAAATCGCGCGCTTCATCGTTAGATGTCCGCGTCCATCATCTCGTCGAACTGGGTGACGGAACCCGGGTGGAAGTTCTTCAGATCTTTGTTAAAGAAGAAGATGTCCTCACGGCCGCTGGTGACGATCGTCGGGGCATCCTTGTCGAGTTCTTCTTCGACGATCGCAACGTCTTGGTTGCGCTGTGCCTGATCGTAGTGTCCGTACAAGTCGTGCATCGCCTTATCGGCCCGCTTGTTGCACCAACGGATGTCGTTCTGCCCGCTGGGCGGAATCTGATCGCAGGCATAGATAAACGAATAGTCGCCGATCGGGTCGTCGCCCCAGGCGAAGATGATGGCGTCCCACTTGCCGTTATAGACGATGCCTCCGTCCTGATACGGCGCGAACAGCAGATTCGACGGATAATGTTTGACCAGAATGTTGACGCCGATTTGCCTCCACCACGAGCGGATCAGCTCGATCAGCTGATCCGTGTCGGGCGAGCCGACGCTGGTCGCGAACTCGAGGTTCAGCGAGACGCCGTTCTTCTGGCGCACGCCGTTCGGTCCCATCTTCCATCCGGCCTGATCCAGGATCTGATTGGCCTTAGCGATATCGAACGGCACAAGCTTGATGTTGGGATCCCAGTACGGCGCGGTCTTCGGCGCCGGCTGCTCTTGCAGGATGCCGACGTTGTGCCCGATCTTCGCGATCAAGGTCGCGCGATCGGTCGCGTAGCGCAGCGCTTGGCGAACCGCCGGATCTTTCATGGCCGGGCGCTGGATGTTAAAGTCCAGATGGTTGAAGTAGTATCCCGGCTGACGAATCCACGTGAAGCCACCCATGCTCTGCATGCGCGCAAAATACGAACCCGGCACAGGATACCAGAGGTCGAGCTCTTTGGCTTGAAGTTCTGTCAGAACGGTGTTGCGGTCCGGAATGATCTCAAAATCGATCTCTTTGAGCTTCGGCATGCCGCGCCAGTAGAGCGGATTCGGCACCATCACGACGCGCTGCGAACGCTGCCACTCCTTGTACTTGAACGGGCCGGCTCCGACAGGCAGCGAGTTATACGCGACGTGATTGATGTCCGGATACTTGTCGAGCAAGTGCTTCGGCAAAATACACGGATTCGCACCCGCAGTCGAAAAGAAGGTGGTGACGAACGGCGCATACGGTTTGCTTAGATGGAACACCGCCGTGTACTTGTCGGGCTCGGTGATCGCTGTAATGCGATCCCAGCCGGTCCGGCTGGTGACGTTGTTCGCCGGGTTCATGATCGCATGCCAGGTCCACACGATGTCATCCGCGGTAAGCGGCACTCCGTCGGACCACTTCACGCCCTTACGCAAGTGATACGTAATGGTCAAGCCGTCCTTGCTCACGCCGCCGTTCTGCATCGTCGGCACCTCGGTGGCAAGCTCGGGAAACGGCTTATTGTTGCGATCCCACTTAACGAGCCATGCCATCGTCAGCGACGACATCATGCCGAGCGTGGTTTGCTGGCTGAGCAGCGGATTGAGTGACGAGATGTCTTCGGCGGTTGCGTATCGCAGCACGTGCGGCCGCGTCCACGAGTTCACGCGCGCGCTCGACGCCGGCTGCGGTGCGCCGGTCGTTGTCGTCGTCGCAGTGGTGGTGCCTGTGGTTTGCCCGCCGCCCTGCTTGGTGCAGCCGGCCGCCAGGGCGGCGCACACCAGCAGCGCTGCCACACGGAATGCGAGTGCGTTTTTCATCATCTAAATATCTACGTCCATCATTTCATCGAATTGGGTGACCGACCCGGGGTGAAAGTTTTTCAAGTCCGTGTTTACAATGAAAATGTCCTGAACGCCGTCCAGTACGACGGCCGGCGTATTCTTGTAGAGCTGCTCCTCGACGACCGCCACGTCTTTGTTGCGCTGCGCCTGATCGTAATGCGAGAAGAAATCGTGCAACGCTTTATCGGCAACCGGATCGCACCAGCGCACCACGTTTTGGCCGTTCGGCGGAAACTGATCGCAGGCGTACAGGAACGACATGTCGCCGTTCGGATCGTCGCTCCAGTTCAGGATGGCGATATCCCACTTGCCGTTGTAGAGGATGCCGCCGGCTTGGTACGTGTCAAAAAACAGATTGGACGGATAGTGCTTGACGATCAGCGACACGCCGATCTGCTTCCACCAAGAGCGAAGCAGCTCGATCATGCGGTCCGTATCGGCGGAGCCGGTCGTCGTTGCGAACTCCAGCTCCAAACGAACGCCGCCCTTGCTGCGCACGCCGTCCGCGCCGCGCTTCCAGCCCGCCTGATCGAGAAGCTCATTCGCTTTGGCGATGTCGAACGGAACCAGCGGAATATCGGGGTCCCAGTACGGTGCGGTGTGCGGCGCCGGCTGCTCCTGCACGTAGTTCACGCCGAAACGAATCTTGTCGTTGATCGCCTTGCGATCCATGGCGGATTCGAGAGCGTGACGGACGGCCGGATCTTTCATCGCCGGCCGCTGCGTGTTGAACTCCATGTATCCCGTGTAGTAGGCCGGCTGCCGGATCGCGGTATATCCGCTGAGCTTGTCGAGATGCTGTCCTATGTAGTAGCTCCCGGTAGCCGGATACCACATGTCGAGCGAGTGCGACTGCAAAGCGGTCGCCACCGTGTTGCGGTCGGGGATGATCTCGAAGTCGATCTCCTTGAGCTTCGGCATACCGCGCCAGTACAGCGGATCCGGCACCATCACGACTCGCTGCGCGCGCAGCCATTCCTTGTACTTGAACGGACCGATGCCGACCGGCAGAGCGTTATACGAGGCATGATTGATGTCGGGATATTTCGCGAGCAGGTGCTTGGGGAGAATGCACGGATTTCCGCCGCCGGTCGAAAAGAACGTTACGATGAACGGTGAGTACGGCTTGCTCAAATGAAAGACGGCGGTATACTTGTCGGGCTCGCTGATGTTCGTAATGCGGTCCCACCCGGCGCGGCTCACGACGTTATTCGCGGGATTCATGATCGCGTGCCAAGTCCACACCAAGTCGTCGGCGCTGAACGGCGCGCCGTCCGACCACTTCACGCCCTTACGCAAGTGATAGGTGATCGTCAGGCCGTCTTTGCTGATGCCGCCGTTCTGCATCGTCGGCACTTGCGTAGCCAGTTCCGGAAGCGGATGATTGTTGCGATCCCACCTGATGAGCCACGCCATCGTGAGCTGCGCCATCAGGCCCAAAGTCGTCTGCTGGCTCAGCACCGGATTGAGCGATGAGATATCCTCGGCTGTAGCGTACCGCAGCACGTGCGGACGCGTCCAGGAATTGACGCGCGCACCCGTCTGTGGCCCGGACGCCGTGCCTTCGCCGCCCTGTTTCGTGCACGCGCTGGCGAGGAAAGCCAGCGCTAAACCGATCGCAAGCGCCTTTCTCAAATCGAATACTCCCACGGATTCCAGAACGTCGAGATCACGGGCGATGGCTGGTATCCGTTCAAATCGGTGTTGTAGAGGAAGGGTTCTTTCCAGAAGAACAGGATGATCGTGGGGACGTCCTTGGCCATCTGCTGTTGGACGATCTTGTAATCCGCTTTGCGGCGCGACTGGTCGAGGGTTTTGAGGGCGTCGTTCATTGCCGCGGTCGCAGTCGCATTGGTCCAGAACAGTGCATTTTGACCGTGGGGCGCCAAGTTCTCGCCCGAATAGATTGCGCTGTCGTCCGGGTCGGCGGCAGCACTCCAGCTAAAGAGCGCCACGTCGTAATGGCCGCCTTGCAGCGTTCCCGCGGCGCTGTTTTCAAAGAGCAGCGCAGTGGGGACGTTCTTCACGAGCGCCTCAGCGCCGATTTCGTGCCACTGGCGCTGCAGCAGCGTTTGGATCTGGTGCGCATAATTGCTTTCGGCCGCGGTCGTCAGATCGAACGAGAGGCGCTGGCCATTCTTAACGCGGATGCCGTCCGGCCCGGGAATCCATCCGTCAGATTGCAGAATCTGCTTGGCTTTGACGGGATCGAACGGATGGTGCTCGATGTCGTCGGTATGCGCCCACGAGAGCTGCGGCGACTGGTCGGTTTGCGACGGCACTCCGGCGCCGTGCATCACCTTTTCGACGATCTCGTTGCGATTCGTGGCGTATGCGAGCGCCAAGCGAATATTGCGATCCTGCAGCAAGGGGCGGCGCAGATTGAAGTCGATGTGCGTATAGAGATAGTCGTCGACCAGCACCATCTTCAGGCCAGATCCCGGTCCGGTGATCTGCCGGTACCGCGGTAAACTCAAGCCGGTTCCGCGCGCAAGCATGTCGATCTCGTGCGTTTGCAGCGAGGTGATCATCGTGTTCTCATCCGGCATGATCTTGAAGATCACTTCGTTGAGCTTCGGCTTGCCCAGGTAGAAGTTCGGATTGGCCTCCATTCGAACTTCGCTTCCGCGCTGCCACTCCACGACTTTGAAGGGGCCGCTGCCGATCGGTAAACTATTGTAGGGCGCGTTGTTGAGCGAACCCTTATCGTCGTTGTACTTGGCAAGCAGATGCGCCGGAAGAATCGGCGCGTTGCCGTTCACGCCCCAGAGCTGCTGCAGGTATGGCGCGTAAATCTTCTTCATGTGAATGACGGCGACGTACGGATCGCTGCAGTCGATGTCTTTGATGTCTTTGTAGCCGTCGGTCGTCACGACGTTGTTGTGCGGGTTCATGACGGCTTGCCACGTGAACTTGAGGTCGTTGCACCCCAGCGGCTGACCGTCTTGCCACTTGATGTTGCGGCGCAGCTTGTACTTGAGCGTCAGACCGTCTTTACTGACGTCGCCGTTGGCGACCGTGGGAATCTCGACGAGCGCATCGGGGACGGGCTGCGCGTCCTGGTTGTAGCGCACCGCGTACGAATAAATGAACATCGAGAGGTCGCCCGTGACGGACGACGCGTTGAGCATCGGATTGAGGGACGACGGCGACGCGTTTTCCGCAAAACGCAGAACGCCGGGGCGCGTCCAGGCGTTGCCGCCCGCCGTGCTGCCCGGCGCTCCGCCCTGTTTAGTACAGGCCGCCAGCAATAGAGCGGCGGCAACCGCCGCGCAACACTTGTTCATCCCGGCGCTATTAGCAGCCGGGGCGCCGATTTCCCGGGGGCCCTTAGGGCGTCGCGGCGCCTATCGTGTTCTCGCCCAGCGCGAACGTGTAGGTCTGCTCCGCCTGCCGCAGCCCGTAGATCGCGTTGAGTTGATCCGTCTCCGCCTGCGTGAGTCCGACTTGGGCATTGAGCAGCAGCGGCAGCGTGGTGACGCCGGCACGGTACTGCGCCTGCGTCGCTTTGAGAATCTCTCGCGCTTTTGCGAGCTCGGCTTGCGCCTGCGCCACCGCGCCCTGGGCGGTCACCAGCCCCACCAGCGCTTGGCGCACGTTGAGTTCCAAGCCCAACCGCGTCTGATCGAGCTGCGATTGCGCCAGAGCGAGCTGGTCTTGGGCCTGCTCCGTCTGCGCACGCGTGATGCCCTGATCGAAGATTGGAATGCTCAGCGTCGCGCCGACGTTGCTGCCGGGACGAAAATCCGTGCCGGTCACGGTCGTGCTGCTCGTGCCGTACGAGGCATTCGCCGTCAGCGTGGGCAGCAGATTCGAACGCTGCACCTGCACGTTGTACTTGGCCGCAAGCACGGCGTTCTGCGCCGCCAGATAGTCCGGACGCAGCAACAGCGCGCGCGCCACGGCTTGATCGTACGAGAGCACCGTAACCTGCGGCGAGATGGAATTTTCAGCCGCCGTATTGGCAGGTGCCACCGCGATGTCGGCGTCCAAACCCAGGGTGTTGGCAAACGACGCCAGCGCCGTTGCCTCCTGGCCTTGCGCGCGAACGAGTGCGACGCGCGCTTGAGCCGTCGGCAGCTGCGCGGTTGCGAGATCCACTCGGGACGCGGTGCCGGCGCGCAATTGGGCGCGGACCAGGTTCTCCTGGGTGACGTTCTGCTGAACGACCTGCTGCGCCAGAAGCGTGGCAGAGTGCGATTGCAGCGACGTGTAATACGCCTGTGCGACGTTGAACGCGAGCGTCTCCACTTGACGTTCGTAGGTTTGCGTACCGGCGACGGCGTTGGCGCGCGCCTGATGCAGCTGCGCGATGAACTTGCCGCCGTCGTAAATCAGCTGCCGCACGTCGGCGGTCAGACTCTTGCTGGTGAAGCCTCCGCCGATGGTTTGACCGTTCGTGCTGCGGCCGCTGTTGTTCGAATGCGAGACGGTGGCCGATCCGCTGACGTTCGGGAAGATCGCCGAACGCGCCAGATTCACGGGGATCTGCGCGAGCTGCTGGTTTGCGCGCGCCGCTGCGAGCACCGGCGACTTGGCGACCGCGATGTCGATGGCTTGCTGCAGCGTTACCCGTTGCGGAACGCCGGCTTGCGGGCGCGTCTGCACCGCGCTGGGCGGAAGTTGCGGAACCTGTTGCGCGTAAGCCGGAACCGCGAGCGAGGACAGCGCCGCGGCCGCGGCGAGTGAAATGAACCGCTTCATCATGCTATTGCTGCCCGCGGCGGCCGCCCGTAACGGCAACCAGACTGCCGTTTTGCAGCGCGTCCGGACGCGTGGTGATCACCTGCGTACCGGGTTTGATCTCCGGGCTGTGCACTTCGCTGAGCGTATCGGTTTGCAGACCGACTTGCACCGGCACTTCCTTCGCTTTGTGATCCGAACCGACGATGAAGACGTTGGAGCCTTGATCCGTTTGCGCGACCGCCTGGCGCGGCACCACGATCGCATTGTTGTGGCGGCCCTTCTCGATCGTGACGCTCACGAGCATGCCGCCGCGCAGCGCCGCATCCGGATTCGGCTGTCGAATGCGAGCTTGATACGACAGCGTTCCCTGCGTCGGCACCGCGTTGACCGTGGCGATCGTTCCGGTGAACGGGCGAGATCCCAGTTGCGAAGCCGTGAATCGCACCGGCGTGCCGGAGTGCACGTACGCAAGATCGACGTCGGGGACGTTTACGTTCACCCAAACGGTGTTGACCTTGGAAACCTTCAGCACGGGATTACCCGGTGAAGCCATTGCGCCCGGATCCATCAAACGCGCCGTGACGACGCCGTCGAACGGCGCGTAGAGCGCCGTCTGGCCGATCTCGGTTTTCAGCACGTTGGCCTGCGCTTGCGCGGATTTGACCGCCGCCTGCGCAGCCGCGGCGTTCGAACTCTGAATGCCGGTGCTGCCTTGATTCGCAACCGCAGTGTTGTACTGCGACTGCGCCTGCACGTATTGCGCGCGCGCCTGCTCGAGCTGCGACTGCGAGACGTAGCCTTGCTTGAAGAGTTGCGAATCCTGGTCGTACGTGAGCTTCGCGCTTGAAAGTGCCGCTTTGGCGGATGCGACGGCTTGCGAGGTCTGCTGCTGCGTGATCGGAACGTTCATCGCGGACGATTGCGCCTGCGAGGAAGCCTGAGCGATCTGCGCATCGACCTGCGCGAGCTGCGCGCGCAGCGTCGAGTCGTCGATCTTCGCGATCAGCTCTCCGGCGCTCACGTGGTCGCCTTGATTGACGTATATCGCCGAAATCGGTCCCGACTGCTGAAACGAGAGGGTGGACTCTTCGAGCGGAGCGACCTGTCCGTCCAGCGTGAGGTACGTGGCGATGTCCTGGCGCTGGGCCGGCGCCGCCTCCACGTCCAATGCCACGGGTCCCCGCTGCTGCGCGTGCTTGGCGCACCCGCCAAGCGCGACGCTCGCCGCGAGTAAACCCGCAACTGCCAAGCGATGATATTGCATGCCGCTCCTTCTCAACGTCAACAAAAAGGCTTTCTCGCCCTTACTACGGCCTACGGCCGATTTTGATTCACTTGTACGATGCCAACCTGAGAAAACCCCAATGGGTTGCTAGGTGTTGCGGGGGAGCAAGGAGGTCGGCGTGGTATTGTCACCGGGCATGCGTGCGAAACTCGATATCGGGCGTACCTACAGCAGACAGAGCCGCGTCGAAGAGTGGATGACGGCCGAAAAGGCCGGAAACAAGGGCGTTGACGTCCTGTCCACGCCGATGCTGGTCCAGCTCATCGAGGATGCGGCCATGGCCTGCATCGCCCCGGTGTTAGAGGAAGGCCAGCTCACGCTGGGCACTCACATCGATTTAGAGCACCACCGTCCGGTCCCCGTGGGATTCATCGTGCGGACCGAGGTGGAGGTCGTCTTGGTGGACGGCCCTCGCATCAGCTTTGCGGTACAGGTATTCGACGAGCAAGAAGCCGTCGCTGAAGGCACCCATGAACGCTACATCATGGATCGTGCCAAATTCCTCGCAAAGCTTGAAGAGAAGCTCGCTTAACGCTACCTTTATAGACGAACGGGACCGCCCGCCTGGCTTATGCTGCAGGGGGGGCAACCCGGTCCCCGAAGGATTAACTCTGCTTGCTTAGGGGTATTTGCTCGATTGACGTTTGGTTTATCGAGGCCTAGCCCTGGTAAGCCAAGGTTTCATTCTAGCTAGGAGGATAACTTGAAACGACTGAGCACCGGAGTCCTCGCCGTGCTGATGACAGCCGGCCTCGGACTTAGCGCGGTGGCAGCTCCGCTCAATGCATCGCATGGCAACATTGGACCCAACGCGATAGCACAGGCGACAGCTTCCCCGTCTCCGGCAGCAAGCGCTCCAGCGTCGCCCGCACCAGCGGGAACGCCGGCAGCGTCCCCTGCCCCGGCGGCACCGGCGTCCGCAGCTCCTGCGGTACCGCCGGCGAACTTCGGTTCCCCGCCGTCCGGACAAATCCCGATCCTCTATAACGACCACCACGTGTACACCAAACCGGACGAACTCAAGCAGGGCCGCGTCCTTGCCGCTCTCGTCCGCGGCGGTACCATCCTCATTCCGCTGCGCTCGATGTTCGAACAGATGGGCGCGACGGTTTCGTACGATCCCGGCACCAAGACGGTCGACGTGACCAAGCCGGGCGCGGACGTCAAAGTGACGGTTGGTAAGCCCGAGGTCGTGATCAACGGCGAAACTCGTCCGCTGGACGTGCCGCCGGAGATCTATCAGGGCCACGTTGTCGTACCGGTCCGCGTCATTTCGGAAGGTATGGGCGCCTACGTTCAGTGGGTTCCGGACCGCCGTCTTGTCGTAGTCCGCTACCTGCCGCCGACGCCGCCGCCGGCCCCGACGCCGATGGCCTCGCCGACGGCTCCGCCGACGCCTGCGCCGACCCCGGTTCCGACGCCCGCTATCACGGCGTTCGTTGCCGGCGACTACATCATCTCGCCGAAAGTCTACAACGAGTTCAGCCCGGGCAACACCGGCTCGAATTCGAACGGCGGCTTCTCGTACCGTATCCACGGTGCGTGGGAGTTCAGCACGATCGGCCTTCCGTGGATGATTGAAGGCGACTATCGCCAGTACAACTATCCGCACAACCAGACCGCCATCACGACTTCGGCCAACGCTGGCCAGGTCTGCGACGGTGTGGGTGGACATGCCGCTCCGGGCGACCCGGGCTGCGTGACCGCAATCGGCGGACAGTACCAGACCTTCGTTCCGGCGTTCACCGCCCGCGATTACGATCTGGATGCGCGCCTGGGCCTGAAGGTTCTGGATCCGCGTATCTACATCGGCGTCGGCTACATGTGGCGCGCCGGCAACTACGGCTACCCGCGTCTGAGCAACGTCGGCTTCGGCGTTGAGAAGCTGCCTGATCTCGATCAGAACGGCTTCACGTGGTTCGGCAGCGCGTACTATTACCCGAATGTGAAGGGTGATTTCAGCGGCTGCATCACGCTCGGCTGCACGTCGCCGTCGACCAACACCCTTGCGTACAACATCTTCAAGTACGATATCGGTGGGGCGTTCACGTTCGGATCGAACATCCCGCTCTACATCGAGTTCGGCTACCTGGGTGACAACGGCAAGGGCAAGACCAATGCTCCTTCCGACTTCACCCACTCTGGTGCGTACGTCGGATTGGGTCTCAAGTTCTAGTCTCGTAAGAGCCTCGAACACGAAGAGCCCCGCAGCAATGCGGGGCTCTTTTATTTTTTGCACGCAGTGTCATCGTGAGGTATCGAGTCCTGAGCCTGTCGAAGGGGCGCGAACGGAGTGAGCGGCGCCGAGCGCAGTCGAGGCGCGTGCCCCGCATGCAACAACTATAAAAAGGGAGAGGCCGCGCGTTGCGCGGCCTCTTGTTAGAGACTCTTACGAGACTAAATGGTTTGAAATTACGGCCGGTGCGTTGGCGTTGGTGACGGCGTCGCCGACGGACTGCCGGATGGTTGCGGCGAGAGTGAGCCGGTTGGGATTGGAGATGGCGACGGGGTCGGGGTTAGGCACGGGACCGGCAGAATGTCGATCTTCGGCTGGCCTGGAGCGGGCGTCGGCGTTGCGGTTGGAGTCGGCGTGGGCGAGGGCGTCGCCGATGAGCCCGTTAGTACCAGCGCCGCGCACGGCTGCGGACTTGCGAAATAGTGCTCGGTGTAGCCAATCGAGAGATCTTTCTTGAGCGCCTTGCCGAAATAACTCGTCGGAAACCTCTGGATCACGATGTGGGCGTAGTCCCACGCCTTCTGCTGGCCGTCGGGCGTCCACACTTTACGGTACATCTGGAAGGCGAGGAAATACGAGCGTGCGAGCTGCGGGTCTTTGGGATACTTCTTCGACCACGCATTGAGCGCTTCGTCGGCGTACTGTAATGAGTTGATCAGATGCGGATCGGTGGTGTACGAGCCGGCACGGATCGCATCGTCGTGGAACGTGTTGTTGATGCCGAGATAGCTCATTTTCATGCGGCCGAAATACTCATCGCCGGGTGCGGCCTCTTTGAGCACTTCGAGCACGTGCTGCTGCCACTTAGAAAGCTTCGGTGTTTTCTTGGGCGCCGGCGGATCGGTCTTCTTCGATTGCGTGTGCCCCGACGGCGCGGCGGCAACGGAACCCGCAAAAGCCAGCGCGATGGCCGCAGCGGATATGGACATGAACGCGCGTTTCAACAACAACCCTTTCTGTAGCGGAAACGAACCCTAGTACTAGGGAAACGTACTTCACGGCCGGACAGTTCTCTTACTTCCGAGCTAGCGTAGACCCACGTGAGGTTTTATCTGCGCGCGGGCTAACGCCCCGTAATGCGTGCGCCCGTATCGGGCCAGCATCCATCGCAGCGCGTGAACGGCCGCCACGTGCCCATGCGCCGTGTGCACGTTCGAATAGAGCGTGGTCAGGTCGTAGACGCTCCTGGGAAGCCACGGATCCGCCGGGTACTTGTGCTCCCAGTCGTGGAGCGCGTCTTCCACCATCGTGGCCGATCCCAGCACGTCCTCGCCCTTGTTGGGCGTGTATTGCAAGCGCAAAGCAAGGTCGTGCAGCTGATTTCGAATACCGAGAATGCTCATTTTCAGCCGCCCGAAATACTCGTCGGCCGGCGCAACGCGCATCACCACATGATGCGGATGCGGCTTGGTCCGCGCCTCCAGCGGCGCAGAAATTCCGAGCATGCAGAGAGCAAAAACAAAAAAGAGAACGCCTGTCGTGCGCACAGCGCACCGATCCTTTCTCTCCCCCACCTATTTGAGCATCGTCCAGCTTGCTCACGGCCTTTAGCCCCTTGCCTGCCGGGCAGGCAGATTTGCGGAAAGGATGGACGAGTGCGGTGCGAACCTGTGGAGCATGGCCCGCACAGTGAAGGCCGCCGCCATTCAACTCGCGGCGCATTCTCGCGCGTCGTTCAGCGGCGCATGGTCCGCCATAGCCGATCGCATCGCCGCGGCCGCGGCGCAGGGCATGCAGCTGGTCGTTCTGCCGGAGGGCACCCTGCCGGCGTACGTTCTCGGTTACGAACGCTACGAAGCGCGCGAAATCGAATCTGCGCTGCGCGAGTGCTCCGAGTTAGCTCGCCGCCATGGGATCGTGGTGGTCGCCGGTGCGGCGCGCCGTGAGGGCGAGCGCGTATTCAACAGCGCGCTCGTGATCGATAGCGACGGCAGTATCGCCGGCGCCGCCGACAAGCATTTTCTCTGGCATTTCGATCGTCAATGGTACGCGCCGGGCGAACGCATCGAACCAATACAGACCTCCATCGGTACCATCGGCGCGCTCGTCTGCGCCGACGGCCGCATTCCGACGATCTCCCGCGCGCTCGTGGACGCCGGCGCGCAGATACTCGTGATGCCGACTGCGTGGGTGACGAGCGGCCGAGATTCCCAAAACTTGGAGAACGTTCAAGCCGATCTGCTCGCGCGCGTGCGCGCTCGCGAAAACGGCGTACCATTCATTGCTGCCAACAAATCGGGCGTCGAACTGGGATGCGTCGCCTATTGCGGCAAAAGCCAAATCATCGCGGCCGACGGAACGCTGCTCGCGCTCGCATCGCAGGATCGCGCCGAAACGATCGCCGCGGAGATCGCGATCGATGCGGAGCAGGTGAAACGATCGAACGACTTCGGCGCAACTCTCGAAGGTCCGTGGGACGCGCCTGCGCGCGTTGCGATTACGGCACGCGCGCGGCGTGACGGCGATGACGAACTGCTGCGCATCCTGGAGGCCGAGACGTTGATCCACTCCGGCTCGCCGGCATTACGCGACGGCATCGTCCTGGACCCGGCCGGTTTGGCGGCATTGCGCATGTCCGGGCGGACGCTCGCGATTTGGAACACCTCGTACGATCCCGCCTGGCAGGTCACGTTCGCACGAGCGCGCGCGCTTGAGTTGCGCATGTACGTCATCGTCATAGATGCGCAGCGCGAGCGCGCGTACGCCGTCGATCCCGACGGGGCGGTCATCTGCGGCACCTTCGGCGAGTATGAAATCGCCAGTTTTGCGTTCGATCCCGCCAAGACGAAGCAGACCGCGGTCGCCCCGGGAACGGACGTGCTCGAAGGCCTTGCGCGCGCGCAGATTCATGCGCGCTAAGATCGCAGCGGCCGCCGCTGCCGCCCTTGCGCTGCTCGGCACGGCGCCGCATCATCACGTGCGCTCCGCGGGCTCGTTTAAAATCGACGTTCCTTCGGGGCCGTTCGTCTCGGGCAGCCGGCTTGCGATAAGCGCTTCGGGCGTGGACGGCCGCGTTTCGTTCTCCGTACTGGGGCCCGGACAGATTGAAGACTCCTCGTACGTGGCACCGATGGTCGCGCAGCAAACGACTGCAACGATCATCGGCACGGCGCACGGTGCGCTGGCGCTCAAAAGCGTGCGCATCGCGCCGCCGCCGGCCGCACAGCAGCCGCTTCTGGCCGTGGCCACCTACCGCAACGGCATCGCGCTCCACGATCCGCGCACGTTTGCTCTCATCGGCTACATGCCCATTGGAGGCGCTCCCGGCGACGTCGCTTTCGACGCGCACGGCACTATCGTCGCGCCCGATACCGACGGCGATTCGCTCGCGGCTTTCGCCCGCGATCCGTGGGGGATGCGCACGACGCATGGGGTCCCGTTGGGCAACGAAGTCGCGGTCGACGCCTCCACCGGCGATCTCTTCGTCAGCGATCGGGATGCGGGCGGCTACGGCGCGCTCACGCGCATCACGCCGCAAGGCCAAGTCACGCGCGTAAGAACGGGCGATACCGCCGAAGGACTTGCGATCGATGCGGCGCGCGGCGTGGTGTACGTGGGAAACGTGAACGACAACAGCGTTGCGGTCGTGGATGCGCGCTCGATGCGCGTGCTTCGCAAGATCGCCAGCGTTCCGCGCACGTTCGGCATCGCGCTGGATGCCAAAACGCAGCGGCTGTTCGTCGTCTCGAACACGAGCCCGTCGATGCACGAAGGCGCGGGCTACGCAGCGGCGATTGACGTCGGTCATCGCAGCCCGCACATCGTCATGCGCAGCGCGCGCATGGCGTTTCCCATCGGCGCTGCGCTTGACGACGAAAGCGGACGCCTATTCGTTACCGATGAAGTGAAGAATGCAGTTTATGTCCTGAGCGCGAAGACGCTTCGCGCCGTGCATGCACCGATCGCGACTTGCAGTACGCCTTGGCGCCCGCGCATCGCTCGGGGGCGCTTGTTCGTTCCTTGTGCGAACTCCGATAAAGTCGACGTGTTCGACGTACGCTCGCTGCATCGCATCAAAGGCGCGCCGTTTTCGACCGGCGGCTTCCCTCTGAGCGTGGCGCTTTGGCCATAGCCGCACTGCTCTTGGCTGCGCTGGCGCTGCCGTTATCGCCGCAGCCGGCGCCGCCGTTCCCGAAAGTTCTCACCGACGCACCGATCGTCACGGATGTCGCGCCCGGCGTGAAGTACGGCGACTACCAAATGCTCACGAGCGACGGTCCGATCTCATTGCACGTGATCGCGGTGGATTTGCAAGACCCGACTGTGCGTATCGGCACGGCACTGGCCGACGATCGACTCATTTCATCGGGCGAACCGGTATCGTCGATGGCGCGCCGCACGGGAGCGGTTGCCGGAATCAACGGCGACTACTTCGACATCAACCAAACCAACCAGCCGTTGAACATCCTCGTGCAGAACGGTCAACTCGAGCGCGTGCCGATGCAGCGATGGGCGCTGGCGTTCGACGCTAGCAAAACGCCGCAGTTCGCCGAGTTCAGCGTCTCCGAACAGGCCGTTCTGCCGGGCGGCACGCTGCCGCTGGAGGCGATGAATGAATGGACGCCGTGGGGCGGCGGCGCGGCGCTTATCACGCCCGCGTTCGGTCCGTTGCACGCGGCCGAAAACTACACCGAGATATCGCTGCAGCCGGTTACGGGAACGCCGCCGTTCGCGACGTATCGCGTCTCCGGCATCGCCGACAATACCGCACAGCAGCCCGCGGGTTATTACTTGACGATCGGCCCGAAGGCATACGGCACCGTGCCGCTGCCGAACGCGGGCGATACCATCGCAATCGAAGGCAGCGCGACGCCGCCGCTGGAGAACATCGAAGCCGCGATCGGCGGCGGCCCGCTGCTCGTCAAAGACGGTGCATGGTACGCGGATCCGGACGGCCCGAATAAAGGCGAGTTCCTCACGCACATGCCCGCGAGCGCCGCGGGCATCACGAGCGACGGCACGCTGCTGCTCTTCGAAATCGACGGACGCCAACCCGCGCTTTCCATAGGCGTGCTGCAGCCGCAACTCGCCTCGCTGATGATCGCATTCGGAGTCGTCACCGGCATGCAATTCGACGGCGGCGGCAGCTCGACGATCGTCGCGCGTTTGCCGGGCGATATGCAGGCGAGCGTATTAAACTCGCCCTCGGACGGCCTCGAGCGCCGCGTTGCGGATGCGCTGCTCGTTTACAGCGATGCGCCGGCCGGTCCGCCGGCAAAAATCTTTGCCACGCCGCAAGTCGTCCGGGCGCTGCCCGGCGCGCGCGTACCGCTGCACGTTGCCGTTACCGATGCCGCCGAGCACGCCGTGCGCGCGTGTCCGTGCAACGTGCGCTATCGCGTCATTCCCGCAAGCGCCGGACGAGTCGAGGACGGCACGTTCATTGCAGGCGATAAACCGCAAGACGCTGTGATTCGCGTGCAAAGCGGCGAGCTGCAAATGGATCTGCCCGTGCATGTAACGACGGCGGTCGCGCGCGGCGAGATTCTGCCGCCGCATCCCGCGCTGACCAAGAACGGCCGCGTGCAGCTCAATGCTCGTGCATTCGACAAAGAGGGCTATCCGATCGCACTGCCCGCAACGCTTGCGTGGAGCGCGTCGACGGGATCGGTCGACGGGCGAGGCGTTTTCGTCGCATCGGAC
>Ga0207664_10000308_pt1 | contig 36282 bp, 33 predicted proteins | sample LARL83metaG_FD_184349 | JGI IMG/M metagenome (GOLD analysis project Ga0207664, IMG submission 184349) | Corn, switchgrass and miscanthus rhizosphere microbial communities from Kellogg Biological Station, Michigan, USA - LAR L8-3 metaG... | ecosystem: Host-associated > Plants > Roots >... | reverse complement strand
AGGAAATCGATGTCGAGCGCCGCTCCGCCGTCAAGCGCGAGCTGCGAGGCAATCTCGCCGACCACCGGAGCGAACTTGAAACCGTGCCCGGAAAAACCGCCGCACAAGACCACTCGTTCATCGCGCGGATCGCGATCGATCACGAAATGCTGGTCGGGTGTGAGCGCGTACATGCACGCTTTGCCGGCGCGAAAGGTTGCCGCTGCGCCGGGCATCCAGTTCTCCAGCGCGCGTGCGACCGGCTCGACGTCGCGTTGCGGATTTATCTCACGATCGAGTTGGGCGGGCTCCGCCGGTGCGCCGCCACCGTGAAACGCCGCTTTTACGCCGTCGCCAAAGTCCGGGAAGCCATAGAGCGGCGCGGGGAGCGATTCGCGCTCGATCAAAAATGCGGGAAACCTGTCGGCGGCATATGCGGCGGTCTTCGGCGTAAACCACACCTGCACGTTGCGCTGCACCTCGAGTTGCGCGCCCGCCGCCCGCATCACCTCGCCGAACCATGGGCCGAGCGTTACGATAAGGGAACGCGCACGTACCACGCTTGTATCGGAGAGTTCGAGCGTTACGCCGTCCGGCTCGCTATGCCAGCGCAGCACGCTCGTTCGAAAACGCATATGTGCCCCGAGTTCTTGGGCGATTCCCAGGTGTGCGCGAATCGTCTTCTCCGGAAAGACGGCGCCCGCGTTCGATTCGAACACGCCGACCTCTTCGTCGGCAACGCGTAGTCCGGGATAGCGGCGGCGCATGTCGCTCGCAGTCAGGTGTTCTACCGGAAGATCGTGGAGCCGCGCGGCTCGCACCGAACCGCTCACGATCTCGCTGTTCTGCGTACCGGCCATGAGTAAGCCGGTCAGGCGCATCAGTTCTTCGCCGCTGCGCTCTTCCAACTGCCGCCAGAGTTCGTACGCGCGCAGCAGCATCGGGACGTACGCCGGATCCTCGAAGTATGCTTGCCGGATGATGCGCGTTTTGCCGGACGAGGCGCCAAGAGCGTGAGCGGGATCGAACTGCTCGATGCCGATGACCCGCACGCCGCGCGCGGCGCAGTGCGCCAACGCGGCACTTCCCATGCCGCCCAAACCCGCGACGGCAACGTCGTAGGCTAGACGCTCCACTCCCACGCGTTCCACGACTCGACGACCGGATTCGGATTGAAGCCCTTGACGCTCGGCGAGAGCGCCTCTTGCTGGCGCTGCCACCAGAAGAACAGAATCGGATTGTCGCGGGCCAGAAGCGCTTCGATGTCGTGGTATGCCTTCGCGCGCGTGGGCCGATCGTAATGCGTCAGCGCGGTTTTTTGCAGCGCTTCCATCTGCTGGTTGCAATAGCGCGCGTCGTTGTATCCGTTCGGCGGCATGAAAGCACACGTGAACTGCGAGGAATTGTCCGGATCGGTCCCCGCATACCACGGCCAGAGCGCGATGTCGAAATTGCCGCCGTGCACGATGCCGCCCGCACCGGCCGGCGCATAGAGCAGATCGCCCGGATACGTCTTCACTTCGGCTTGAACGCCAATCCGATGCAGCATCGCTTGAACCTGCACCGCTTCCCGCTTGTGCGTGACGTTCGCGGTGTCCGTGACGAGCACCAGACTCAGCGGAATCTTCACACCCGCGCTGCGAAGCAGCGCTCGCGCCTTATCGAGATCGTGGCCGAGCGGCTTGAGCGAGGTGTTGTACGCCCAGATCCAATCCGGCAGGTCCTCGCTCGCAATTTTTTCTTGGCCGTACGTCAGGTCGCGCACCAGCTGCGCCTTGTCGATCGCGTATCCGATTGCAAGGCGCACGCGCGGATCGTCCAGCGGTTTGTGTTTCAAATTGAACGCCATGCCCTCGTAGCCGTTCACGTTTACCCAGACGAGCCGGACGCCCGGCACCGTCCGCAGGGATGGATACGTGGCGATCGACGCTTGGAACATGTAGTCGATGGAGTGCGTACGCAGCAGATTCACGGACGTGTTCTCGTCCGGTACGATGCGAATGACGACACGGCGCAGGTGCGGCTTGCCCATGAAGAACGCGTCGTTGGCCGTCATCACGATTTGGTCGCCGTGCACCCAGCGCTCGAACTTGAAAGGGCCGTCGCTCACGTCGGGGCGCGAGTCGAACGGCACTTGGTTGATGTTCGAATATTTCGAAAGAACGTGCGCCGGAACGATGCTGTACGGCTGATCGCTCTCGGCGAAGAACGTGCCGATGAACGGCGCGAAGGGCTTCTTCAAATGGACCACCGCGGTGCGCTCGTCCGGCGTGTCGATGCGCGCGACGTCGTCGTAGCCGTTGCGCGAGACCGCGTTGTTTGCCGGGTTCATGATCGCTTGCCACGAGAAGCGGACGTCGCGGGAAGTCACGGGCAGCCCATCGGTCCATTTCGCGTTGCCCCGCAGGTGATACGTGATCGTCAGGCCGTCGGCACTGATGCCGCCGTTCTCTCGCGTAGGCACCTGCGATGCCAGCATCGGCACCGGCTCGCCCTGGGGATTGGCGGAGAGCAGCGGCTCGAACATGAAGCGCTGGATGAAGACGTCGATCGTGTTGGAGCCGAGGAGGGGATTGAGCGTCTTGGCGTCCTGCGGCACTGAGATGCGCATCGTTTGCGCAGTTTGAACGGGCCGGCCCGCCTGACTGCACGCGGCAAGCAACACGGCCGCAACGGCGGCACACATGACACGTTGAGTCTGCTTCATGCGCGGCGTTTCGCCGCCAGGGAGCCAGCTGCATGCCGCGCAACGTTGCCGCATGGACACGCTGCTGCAGAACACGGTCGTTTGGGACAATCACGCATGTCTTCCGCTGCGCCCCGCCGACGAACGGTTTTTGCCGCAATTGGAACGATTCCGCAAGAGCGGCGTCACGGTCGTGAGCATCAACGTCGGCTTCGGCGAGCAAGGCATCGAGCCGCACGTGCGCATGCTGGCGCACTTCCGCCGCTGGCTGCTCGCGCACCCCGACGACTATGTTCTGGTGCGCACGGTCGACGATATCGCGCTCGCCAAAGAGACCGGGCGTCTCGGCGTCGTTTTCGACATCGAAGGCGCGAACGCGATAGACGACCAGCCCAGCATGGTGCAGCTCTATTACGATCTCGGCGTGCGCTGGATGCTCATCGCGTACAATCTCAACAATCGCGTGGGCGGGGGCTGCATGGACGACGATTGCGGGCTGACCGAATACGGCGAGCGCGTCATCGCGGAGATGAATCGCGCGGGTATGGTGCTCTGCTGTTCGCATACCGGCGCGCGCACCGCGATGCAGGCGATCGAAGCCTCGCGGCAGCCGGCGATCTTCTCCCACTCCAATCCGCGCGCGCTGCACGATCACCCGCGCAACATCGGCGACGACCTCATTCGCCGCTGCGCCGCCAAAGGCGGCGTGGTCTGCATCAACGGTGTCGGTGCGTTCTTGGGTGAAAACGATACGCGCAGCGAAACGGTTGCGCGCAACATCGACTATGTCGCGCGTCTTGCCGGCATCGATCACGTCGGCATCGGCCTAGACTTCGTCTTTGACAACGACGAACTGCTCGAGTACCTGCAGGCCAATCCGCACATGTTCGGCCGCGATGCGGAAACGCTGCGCAAGTACGCGTGCGGCTTCGTCGCTCCGGAGCAGATCCGCGAGATCGCGCAGTGCCTGCACTCGATGGGCTACGCGCAAGCCGACCTCGCTCGAATCTTCGGCGAGAATCTCATGCGCGTCGCGCGGACGGTCTGGAAGTAGGCTAGCCCGGGATCAACCCGGCGGGCTGATGCCCAAGAAGCGGCGGAATGTAGTGGCCCGCAAGCCATGATAGTGCAAAAACGCACGCCCCGAAGAGCACGATCTCCAAGCCCTTTCGCCAGGGACTGCGCTCGCTAAGCGTACCGGCGTAATAACCGATGCCGAAGAGTCCGGCCACGGCGAGCAGCAGGCTGCCGGCGAGCGTCCAACGTCCGTTCAGCCCCGTAAAATACGGAATGATCGGCAGCGCTGCGCCGATTGCAAAGGATCCGGCCATCGCGAGCGGCCCACGCAGACTCGTTTGCTCGGCAATGCGCGGATCGATGCCGAATTCGTCGCGCATCATCTCGTACAGGTAAATCTCCGGATTCTGCGCCAGGCGCCGAACGATCGTGTCCGCTTCCTCCGCGCTGAAGCCTTTGAGTTTGTAATACGCGACTTGCTCTGCGAACTCGTCTTGCGGATGCGCCTCCATCTCGGAGCGCTCCATGTCGATCGCCGCGCGCACCACTTCGCGCTCGGCTTTCGATCCGAGATACTCGCCCACGCCCATCGAGAGCGCGCCGGAGATAAGTCCAAGCAGCCCGCTGATGATGACGAACCAGTGCTTGCCTTCCGCTTCGCCCACACCCGTGACGATACCGAGCGTGGTCAGAATGCCGTCCTGTATGCCGAACACGAGCTCGCGAATGCTGCGCTGGCGCTCGAGCGTGCGGCGCTGGGGCGTGTCGGGAATGCGCGGTTTGACCTTGTGCCATCCCGGCGTGTCGACGACGACTTTAAAATCCGGCGCGGGAAGCTCGCCCTCGTCCTTCACAGGCGCGTTTTCCACCAGTTCAGCATGCGCTGATACACCGCTTTCCAATCGGCGAGTTGCGAGAAGCCGTGGCGCTGCCGCGGATACACCATGAAATTCACGTTCGTATTGTCGGAGGTGATGGCGTCCTGCAGAAACATCATCGAATTGGCGATGTGCACGTTGTCGTCGGATGTGCCGTGCACGATGAGCAGATGGCCGTCCAGCTTCGCCGCCGCGAGCGCAGACGAGTTTGCATCGTACGCATTCGGATCGTCCTGCGGGAGCCCCATATAGCGTTCGGTGTAGATTGTATCGTAGAGGTGCCAATCCGTCACGGGAGCGCCGGCCACGCCGGCTTTGAAGAGGTCCGTGTGCGTGAGCGCATACGTGGTTTCATACCCGCCGAAACTCCACCCCCAAATGCCGATACGCGCCGCGTCGACGTACGGGAGGGAATGCAGATACTCCACGCCGATGCGCTGGCCGAGCAGCGAGCCGGGGCCGAAGTTGTGATAGAGCAGCCGGACGTTCGCACTATTGTCCACTTGCGAGGCGGGGCCGTCCAGACTAAAAACGATAAAGCCGCTGCGCGCGAGCATCTGATGGTACAGCCCGCGCATGTAGCCGAAACCGTCGCCGGTGACCGGTAAGTCTGGACCGCCGTACACGTAGACGATCACCGGATACTTCTTGGAGGGATCGAAACTCGGAGGACGCAGCATCGTGGCGTCGAGTTTGCCGTATTTCGAATCGACGCCGAGCATCTGCGTGGGAAGCAGCTGCGCTCGCAGGGTTTGACTGGCAGGCGCGATCGTCGCCAGCAGATTGCCGGAGTTCGAAACGAGATCCGTTTGCGGCGGATCGTTCAGCGTGGAATGCGTGTCTACGAAGGCGCTTGCATCGGGCGCGAGCGCGACGCCGTGCGACCCCGCAGCGGGAGTAACGTTCACGGGTTCGCCGCCGGAAATCTTCACCGCGAGCAGCGAGCGATCGCGCCGCGTCGGATATGCGGCGTTCACGTATGCCAGATGCTTGCGCGAATCGTAACCGGCGATGTCGAAAACGCGGAAAGATTCCGAGGTAAGACGCGTGAGCGCTCCGGAGGAGCTGCGCAGGAAAAGCCCGGCGGTTTTTCCGCGATCGAGGACCCAAAGCGAGGCACCGTTCTCGAGCCAAACCGGCAGCGCCACGTCGTCGATCCACTTATCGCCGGTCTGCCGAAGGATCGCGTCTGGCTTATCCGCCGCGCGATTCCACGCCAATACGCGAAGATGCAGCTGGGCGCGATCGAGCAGTTCGGCAAGCAGCACGTTCGAATTCGGCTTCCACCCGAAGAACGGCAGATACTCGTCCCGTTTAGCGGCGTCGTACACCAGCGTATCGCGTCCCGACGCCAGATCGATCGCGTGCAATGAAACGGCCGGATTGCGTTCGCCTGCGAGCGGGTAGCGCTCGAAACTCAGGCGGTTGTCCGGCGGCAGAAAATCGACGATCGGAAACGCCGTCACCGGACGCTCGTCCATGCGCATGTACGCGATCGAGCGTCCGTCAGGCGACCACGCGTAACCGTGCGGCGTCGACAGTTCCTCCGGATACACCCAATCGAGCTCGCCGTTGAGGATGACGTCCGGCTTTCCGCCGGTCGTTAGCCGGCGCACGCGCAGATCGGGTTGGAGCGCCGCCACATACAGATCGGCGTCGTGCACGTACGCGATGCGGCTCGCGTCCGGCGACCATTGCGGGTCCGCGGCGTCTTTTGCGACGACGCGGTCCAGGTTCGTCGAGAGATCCCGCACGTACAGCGTGCCTCGCTGCGTGAACGCCAAAAACTTGGCGTCCGGCGACCAAACGAGATCCGCCGGCGTTCCGGCCTGGGGTCCATAGGCTTTGGGATCGATGAGGATCCGGGCCCGCTTCGCGGCCACGTCGTACTGCCAGACCGGCAGGGCTTCGCGCGCGTCCTGCGTGCGCAGCACGTACAGAAAGGAGCGAGCATCCGGAGCCCAGGTCACATGCGATGGCTGCGCGCCCCACGGCGGCATGCTGTCGAAAATCTCGCTGAACGAAAGGTCGGCGGCGCGGGCCGTCGCGGGCAAAAGCAGCGACAATGCCAAGCAGGCCGATAAAAGTCGACGCACCATGCGGGCGGATTTCACCGCGCCGTCTCGCGAATACTTGCGTCCCATGCCCGATCCGTTCGACGAAGAGTTCACCAGCCAAAATCCCATCGTCGCCGCCGCCATGCGGATTCGCTCGCGCAAGGAGATCGATCGCGTCGTCGACGCCAATCCGGATCAAGCGGTACCCTTCGAAGACGCCGATAGCGCGTTCGCGGCTTTCGGCGCGCGGCTGCAGATAGGCGCCAAACGGCTCAACTCGATTCTCGGCCAGCGCACCGGCGTGAAGTTCATCCGCCTGGAGAAGCCGCCGCGCCTGCGTCTGCGTTTCGGTGAAAAGCGCGTGAGCCTGGACCTGGACGAGGTTCACCAGCTCGTGCGCGTGAGCGGTTTGGATCTCGACGGCGAGTGGCAGTTCGATCCGGACGCACAGGTGCCCTCGCTCATCAACCTCTCGAAGATCTCGACGGAGGCCGGCTACGGCCAGGCGCTCACGCCTTCTTCCTTGTTGAAGTCGATCGCGCAGGACGCCGAGTTGCCGCGCCCGTCTCACTTGAACGGGCCCGGACCCCTAAGCTTTTAGCGATAATCTTCGGCGTCGGGCAGAGTTCGTTCACCGGACACTGCGAGCAAAGCGGCGTCGGCGCTTTGCAGATCGCGCGGCCGTGCAGGATCAGCCAGTGATGCGCGTGGCGCCAATTCTCTTGCGGCACGATCGCTTCGAGATCGTTCTCCACCTCGCGCGGCGTCTTGCCGAGCGTCAAACCCAGACGGTGCGCCACGCGAAAGACGTGCGTATCGACCGCGATCGCCGCCTCTTGAAACGCAACGGACATGACGACGCTCGCCGTCTTGCGCCCCACGCCCGCTAGCGCTTCGAGGTCCTCCCGTTCGCGCGGCACCCTGCCGCCGTGCTTTTCGACCAGTTCTTTGGCGCAGTTGATGATGTTGCGCGCCTTCATGCGATAGAATCCGCACGACTTGATGATGCGCTCCACGTCCTCTTGCCCGGCTTTGGCGAGCTTCTCGGCCGTCGGATATTTCTTGAAAAGCACCGGCGTGGTCATGTTCACGCGCGCATCGGTGCACTGCGCGGACAGAATGACTGCGATGATCAGCTCGAACGGGTTCGAGTACTCCAGAGCCGTCTCCGCGTGCGGGTACGTGCGCTCGAGGATCCGCAGTTGTTCGTACGCAGTCTCTCTAGGAACTTTTCGCAGCGGAAACGGAATTTTCGGCATACGGTAACATCGTCTATTCCTGCAGCGACACCTGCCGGTCTCGCACGGCGACGAGTCCGTCGTCTTGCAGGCGGTTTACGAGCGCGTCGAGTTCCTCGCGCGTCCGGCCGATGCGCAGCGTCACCTGTTCGTGCAGATCGAGCAGCGAGATGCGCTGCCCGGGCGGCAGCTCGCGAAGCCGGTCGATGATGCGCCCACGCGCGTACCGCGTCGTTTTCTCGAACGGCATCGCTTCCTGCGGCGAACGCTTTCGGACATGCACGGAGCGCGCCGATTCCAATTGCGCCGCATCGATTGGCGCCGCAGCGCATGCGGGCTGAAGCGGACAAATCAAGCACTTCGGCGCTCGCGCCGTACAGATGGTCGCGCCCAAATCCATCATCGCCGAATTCCAGTCATGACCGCGCCCGGATGGAACCAGCGCACGCGCATCCGCATCGAGATCGGCGGCGGCAACCCTGGGCGGATGTTCCAAGCCGTGCAGCACGCGATGGGTGACGCGGCGCACGTTCGTATCGATCGCGGCGTCGTCGCAGTCAAAGGCAAATGCGCGCACCGCCGCAACCGTGTACGGGCCGATGCCCGGAAGCGATCGGAGCGTTTGCTCGTCGCTGGGCATCGCACCGCCGAAGCGCTCGACGACCGCCTGCGCGATTTGCCGCAGGCGCACCGCGCGCGAGTTGTATCCCAACCCTTGCCACATGCGCAAAACGTCCGCGGTGCTCGCCGACGCAAGCGCCGGCACGTCTGGAAAGCGTTCGAGGAACGCTTCGTATTTCGGCAGCACGCGATCGACCTGGGTCTGCTGCAGCATGAACTCGCTCACGAGCACGCGGTACGGATCGCGCGTGGTGCGCCACGGCAGATGCGCGCGCCCGTGGCGCTCGTACCATGCGAGCAATAATCGGCGAACCGTATTCACCGGCTACTCTTCGTCCGTATCGGAGGCGCGCGAGAACGCCTGCTGCGATCGTTCGCGCACGTACTCTCGAAACGCGATGATGTCTCGCTCGACCAGCACCACGTCGTCGAGCGACTTCGTCCCGCGGTAGAGTTGCAGCGCGTCGTTGACGATCGAGTGGTACATGCGCGGAACCGTTTCGAGCGCCCACGCCCCCGCCTCGTCTTTGTTCGGCGCGCTCATCGAGCGCGCCGTCGTTCCGTGAAGAACGCGACAGGCGTTCAGGACAGCATACACCGGCATGTCCCCCACGTGCGGACGGGCCCACTCGAAGTCCGCTTCCAGCGCGTTGATGAACGCGTGCCACGGCACCGGGCCGAACATCGCGGCGGGCGAAGGCCCGTAGAGGGTGACGCCTCGCTCGCGCACGTCCACGATGTCCGCCGCCAGATCGACGCTCGTTCGATCTGCGGCGAAATCGAATTCTCCGCGCCGGATCTTCGCGTGCAGCGCCGAGCTGTAATGCACCTCGTAGGGCATCGGATGCTCGAACGAGCGCGCGTAGCGCTCTTGCACGACGCTCACTTCGATGTCACCCGGCACGGGGCGCGCGTCCGAGAGCTGCACGAGCGTTCGCGCCACGCTTTCACGAAATGCCGGACTGAGTTTGCCGCTCGTCACGGTGATGAGATCGATGTCGCTGCGCTCGCGGTGATACGCGCCCGTCGCCAGCGAACCGTGGACGTACAAACCCGCAAGTTTGTCGCCGAGCACTTCGCCCATTGCCGCGGCGATGCGCACCAGATATTGGCGTACGTCGCGATCGGCGTCGGCGACGCTGCGCCCGCTCTTCATGCCCGCATTTGGGCGATCGCTTTGCCGATGCGGCGGATTCCTTCGGGAATCTGCTCGCGCGTGACGGGCGTGAGCGCCAGGCGAAAATGATGATCGCCGCCCGAATTTGCAAAGAACGGTTCGCCGAACAGGAATGAAGCGCCGAGCCGCTCGGCTTGATCGAGCAGCGGACGCGCGCGCAGTTCGCGCGGTGTCGTGACCCAGAGGTAAAAGCCGCCGCCGGCTTTGCTCGTGCGCATGGTGCTCGGCCAGTGTTCGGCAATCGCGGCGTCCGCCATTTCTCTGCGCAGGCGCAGTTCGTCGCGCAGCTGAGCGACGTGGGCGTCGTACCCGCTGGCGAGATAGTCGGTGATCGCCGCCTGCACGTAGAGACTCGTCGCCATGTCGAGCGCTTGCTTGCGCAGAAGCAGGCGTTCGAGAATCGTACGCGGCGCCTGCAGCCAGCCCACGCGCAGCGAGGGCGCGATCGTCTTGCTGAACGTGCTTAAATACACGACGTAATCCGGCGCGAGTCCGACGAGCGGCGTCAGGCCGTGATTCGTCAACTCGCCGTAGGGATCGTCTTCGATGATGGGGATGCCGGCGCGCCGCGCCAGCGTTACCAGACGTTCCCGGCGATCGGCATTCATCGTCACGTTCGTCGGATTGTGCAGCGAAGGCATCGTGTAGATGAATCGCGGACGGCGCGTGCGCAGAATGGCCTCGACGTGATCGACGCGCATACCGTCTTCGTCCACCGGCACGGGAATCGCGCGAAGACCGCAGATCTGGAAGATCTGCAATGCGCCCGGATAGCTCGGCGTTTCCACGATGATCTCGTCGCCCGGTTCGGCGAGCGATTGGGCGACGACCATGATGCCCTGCGTCGAACCGGTGAGCACGATGACGTCCTTGGGCTGCGTTTGCGCGCCGCGCACTTTCATGCGCTGCGCGATGGCGCTGCGCAGCGGTTCGTAGCCTTCGGAGTCCCCGTACGAAAGAATGAAGCGCGGATCGGAAGCGACGCGCGAGAACGACTTGGCGAGTTCTCCGAGCGGAGAGGGTTCGTCGGGCGCCACGCCTTGGACGAAGCTGATGCGCCCGGGCTCTTGCTTTGCGGCGAGCTCGCCCAAAATCGTGGGAAACTCGCCGACGCGCCACGGCGGAAGCGTGACCCACCACGGGACGGCGGCGGAGCGTTCGGGCTGCCCGTTGCGCAGCTGGGGAACGACGCGAGAGCCCGAGCCGACTTTCTGCTCGATGAGGCCGTCCGCCACCAGCTCGCGGTATGCGTGGACGACGGTGCTGCGGTTGACGTTCAGCCGCTCCGCAAGCGAGCGCTCGGGCGGCAGCCGCGTCGACTCGGGAAGCGTCCCGGCCAAGATCGACTCGCGCAGCGCCTCGTAAATCTGGCGATACAGGGGGACGATGCTCTCGCGGTCCAGTTCAGGCAGGCCGCCAAGCCATCCAATTTTGCCCATTTACAGTCCATTTCGCCAATTGGATGGCAACATCCCTACTTTGGAAGTTGCATTGGCCGGGGTCGGCATGCTCAGCTTGTGGAAGATGTGGTTCGCGGCCCTCGACTTCGCTCGGGGTCCTTCGATACCTCAGGATGACACTTCTTATTACGGGAGATTTCCTAAGTGGCTGAACATCAAGTCGACGCAGTCGTCATCGGCGCCGGACCGGGCGGCTACCACGCCGCAATCCGGTTGGGGCAACTCGGTAAGAACGTCATTTGCGTCGACCGCGATGAGATCGGCGGCGTCTGCCTCAACTGGGGCTGCATCCCCACCAAGGCGCTGCTGCACGTCGGCGAAGTCATTCGCCACATCGATCATGCCGGCGCGATCGGTCTGAAAGTCGCCAAGCCGGAAGTCGATCGCGAAGGCGTCGCAAGCTTCAAGAGCAAGGTCGTCGACGCGAACGTCGGCGGTGTGCGCACACTCTTCAAAGCGAACAACGTGCAGTTCATCTACGGCGAGGCCGGCTTCAAAAGCGCGACCGAGATCGTCGTCAAGAAGAAAGAGGGCGGCGAGGATACGATCAAGACGCAGTACGTCGTGATCGCCACGGGCTCCGCCCCGATCGACGTAAAAGCGTGGCCGCACGACGGCGAGTACATCATCAACTCCGACGACGCCGTTGCGCTCAAGCGGATTCCGAAGAACATGCTGGTCATCGGCGGCGGCGTCATTGGCCTGGAGTTCGCGACGGTCTTCACGCGCATGGGCAGCAAAGTGCTCGTCATCGAGGCGCTGCCGCAAATCCTCACCGGTACGGATCTCGAAATCTCCAAGACGCTGGGACGCATTCTCAAGAAGCAGGGCGTGGAGATCATGCTCGGCACCAAAGTCGGCGAGATCAAAAAAGACGGCAAGACGATCAAAGCGACCTTCAACGGCGAAGGCACGAACGGCAAGGACGAGACGCGCGAGTTCGACTGCGTGCTCGTCGCGGTCGGCCGCCGTCCGGTCAGCGACGGCTTGAATCTGCAGAACGCGGGCCTCGCGACGAACGAGCGCGGCTTCATCGACGTGGATGCGCAGCGCCGCACGAAGGTGCAGAACGTCTTCGCCATCGGCGACATCACCGGCGCGCCGATGCTCGCGCACAAAGGCATGAAGGAAGGCGTGATCGCGGCCGAAGTGATCGGGGGCGATAAATCGGCCGCGTTCGATCCGGTTGCGATTCCGAACTGTGTGTACACGGATCCGGAAGTCGCGACGGTCGGGCTCTCCGAGGAAGAGGCCAAAGCCAAAGGCTATGAAGTGCGCATCGGCAAGTTCCCGCTCGCGGCGAGCGGCCGCGCGCGCACGATGAACGAGAGCGACGGTCTCATCAAACTCGTCGGCGACGCGAAAACCGATATGCTTCTGGGCATGCACATCGTCGCGCCGCAGGCGGAATCGCTCATCGGCGAAGGCGTGATCGCGCTGGAGATGGGCGCAACGATGGAAGACATCGGCCTCTCGATCCACCCGCATCCCACCCTCACCGAAGGCATCATGGATGCAGCCGAAGCCGCGCACGGCAAAGCGATTCACATCGTCAACGCCAAGAAGCCGGCTCCGCAGCCCGTCGGAGCGCGCTGACCCACACTCCATGGCCACGCAAGCACGTCTGCTGGATCTCGGCCTTCGCTCCTATCGCGAAGTCTGGGATCTGCAGCACCGCCTGCACGAACGCGTGCGCGAGCGCGAAGAATCCGAGACGTGGATCTTCGTGGAGCACACGCCGGTCGTAACGCTCGGGCGCAATGCGAAGGAAGAGAATCTGCTTCTCTCGCGGCAAACGCTCGCGGCGCGCGGTGTGGACGTCGTGCAGATCGAGCGCGGCGGCGACGTGACGTATCACGGGCCGGGCCAACTGGTCGTCTATCCGATACGCCGGCTGGAGCGCTTTCGCGAGGTCGTCCCGCTCGTGCGCGCCCTCGAAGGCGCGGTCATCGATGCGTGCGCGCAGTTCGGCGTGCAGGCCGAACGCTGGAGCGAGCATGCGGGCGTGTGGGTGGGCCGCAATCAAATCTGCGCGATCGGCCTGGCGGTTCAAAAAATGACCTCGCTGCACGGCATCGCGCTCAACGTGAGCACGGAACTGAGTTACGACACGCTTATCAACCCGTGCGGACTCACGGATCGCGGCATCACGAGCCTCTCGCGCGAGAGCGGGCGCGCGGTAACCATCGCGGAAGCGAAACCGATCGTGCAAGCAGCGCTGTCGAGAACATTTGACCTCACCTTTTTAGACAAAGCGGCATAATGGCAATCGAGATCGACCTCATCAATCAGCAGCCACCCAAACGCATTCCGAAGCCGGAATGGCTCAAAGTGAAATTGCCGCACGGCGAGCAGTACGAGCGCGTCAAGGCGAAGGTCGACGGCCTTGCGCTCAACACCGTGTGCAAGGAAGCCAATTGCCCGAATCTGGCCGAGTGCTGGGGTGCGGGCACCGCGACGATCATGATTCTCGGCGACACGTGCACGCGCGGCTGCCGCTTCTGCAACGTCAAGACCGGCAACCCGAAGGGCATCGTCGACTGGATGGAGCCCGTGCGCGTGGCGGAAGCCGTGCGCGACATGGGGTGGAAGTACCTGGTCGTTACCGCGGTCGATCGCGACGATTTGCCGGACGGCGGAGCGCTCATTTTCGCGAACACCGTGCGGGCGATTCACGAGCGCGTCGCGGGCTCGCGCGTGGAGATTCTCTCCGGCGACTATCGCGGCGATATCGACGCGCTCAACATCGTGCTCGACGCGGCGCCCGACGTCTTCGCGCATAACTTGGAGACGGTGCGGCGCCTCACGCCCCGCGTACGCGATAAGCGCGCCAAGTACGATCAATCGCTTGCAGTGCTCGAGCATGCGAAACAGCGCGCGCCCCAGCGCTTCACCAAGACCTCGATCATGGTCGGCCTGGGTGAAACCGACGAAGAGGTCGAGCAGGTAATGGACGACGCGCGCAGCGTGGGCGTCGACATCTTCACCATCGGCCAGTATCTGCAGCCCACCAAGAAGCATCTGCCGGTCGACACGTTCGTCACGCCCGAGAAGTTCGCGCAGTACGCCCGCCTGGGACGCTCCAAAGGGTTCCACCAAGTGGTTTCCAGCCCGCTCTCCCGCAGTTCGTACCACGCCGAGCAAGCCTTCCACTAAAACGCCCTCTCGGCCAATTTAACGGCGCAAGCAACCCTGCGCCGGGGGCGCGGGTCACAGGTGCAAAGAACCAGTGGTTCCTTTGCGGGAGGCTTCGTGACCCAGTTTTTCCTTCGCCGGCCGATCTTCGCGGCGGTCTGCTCGCTGATCGTGACGCTTGCCGGATTCATCGCGATCCCGACGCTGCCGATCGCGCAGTATCCGCGCATCGCGCCGCCCGTCGTGACGATCAACGCCGTCTATACCGGCGCGAACGCGCAAGCCGTCGAGAGCGCAGTCACGACGCCGCTCGAGCAGGCCGTGAACGGCGTCGAGGGTCTTCGCTACATCACGTCCACCAGCTCGAACAACGGCACCAGCACGATCACGTGCACGTTCAATCTCGGAACGAATCTGGACATCGCGGCGACGGACGTGCAGAACGCGGTGCAATCCGCTTCAGGCCAGCTGCCGAACGAAGTGAAGCAGACGGGCATTACCGTCTCCAAGAACTCGGGCACGTTCGTCATGGTCGCCGCCATGAAGTCGGACAACCCGCAATTCAATCAGCTCTTTCTAAGCAATTACACCGAACTCAACGTCGTCAACGCGCTCAAGCGCGTCCCGGGCGTGAGCGACGTGCTCATCTTCGGGCAGCGGCGCTACGCGATGCGCATCTGGGTCGATCCACGGCAATTGGAGGCGCGCGGCCTCGCGGTCACGGACGTCCTGAACGCGCTGCAAGAGCAGAACGTCGAGGTAGCCGCCGGCAACATCGGCTCGGCCCCCGAACCCAAGAATCAGCCGTTCACCATCAGCGTGCGCGCCGAAGGGCGCCTGAGCACGCCGCAAGAGTTCCGCAACGTCATCGTGCGCGCAGACCCGGGCGGGGGCTTCACGCGCCTGGGCGACGTCGCGCGCGTGGAACTGGGCGCCGAGGACTACTCCGCGTCCCTCGCCTTCAACGGGAACAAAAACGTCGTCGGGCTGGGCATCCTGCAGTTGCCGACGGCAAACGCGCTGCAAGTCGCCGACGGCGTTCGCAAAGAGCTGACGCTGCTCTCGCGCAATTTCCCGGCGGGCGTGAACTATGAAATCGCCTTCGACACGACCGACTTCGTGCGCGAGTCGATCAAGGAAGTCGTGCTCACGCTGATCTTCTCGATCGCCCTGGTCGTGTTCGTCATATTCCTGTTCTTGCAGAACCCGCGCTCGACGATCATCCCCGCGGTGACGCTTCCCGTATCGCTCATCGGCACGTTCGCCGTCATGAAGCTCTTCGGATTTACCATCAACACGATTACGCTCTTCGGGTTGACGCTCGCGACCGGCCTGGTGGTCGACGACGCCATCGTCGTCATCGAGAACATCGCGCGCTACATCCAAGAAAAGAACATGGGCGGCATCGAGGGGGCCGCGGCCGCAATGCGCGAGGTGCAAGGCGCCGTCGTGGCATCGTCGCTCGTCCTGCTCGCAGTCTTCGTCCCCGTCGCGTTCTTTCCGGGAACGACCGGCCAGCTGTACAAGCAATTCGCACTGACGATTGCGGCGTCGATCTCGATCTCGCTTTTCGCCTCGCTCACCCTTACGCCGGTGATGTCGGCACTCATGCTCGGCGGGGAGCGTCCAACGCACTTCCCGTTCTTCGTATGGTTCAACCGGGCGCTTGCGAATTTCCGCGCGTGGTACCGCGGGGTGCTGCCGTCATTCTTCCGGCGCCGCTGGGCGATCGCGGGGTTATTCGCGCTCGCGCTTGCCGCAACGTTCGTGCTCTTCCGCACGACGCCGACGGCGTTCATTCCGGACGAAGATCAAGGCTACTTTATCGTAACGATACAGCTGCCTGAAGGCGCCTCGCTCTCGCAGGAGCAGTCGGTCGCCAAACGCGTCGAAAAAATCATCTTCGCGCAGCCGGAGATCGTCGCGCTGTTCGACGTGTCCGGTTTCAGCTTCACGGGCAGCGGCCCCAATCGCGGCATCGCGTTCGCGCGTTTGGCGCCATGGTCGCAGCGGCGCGGCTCCGCGCACTCGCTCAATGCGGTGCTGCAGCGCGTGCAGATGCAGTTCTTTGGAATCCCCGGCGCACAGATCTTTGCCTTCAACCCGCCGCCTATTCAAGGCGTCGGAAACTTCGGCGGCTTTCAATTCGAACTCGAGGATCGCGGCAACGCCGGTCTGCCTGCGCTCATGCAGACGGCGTACGGTTACATGGGCCTGGGCAATCAAAACCCGAACCTCAAGAACGTTTTCACGACGTTCCGCATCGATTCACCGCAGTACAACGTGCACATCGACCGGGAGAAGGCCAAGAGCATCGGCGTGCCGCTCAGCGACGTGTTCCGCACGATGCAGACGGATCTCGGCTCCTTCTACGTCAACGACTTCGATTATCTCAACCGCTCGTACCGCGTCTACGTTCAAGCGGAAGATCCGTACCGCAGTTCTCTTCAATCGCTGCAGTTCTTGTACGTGCGCTCCCAAAGCGGCGGTATGATACCGCTCAGCGGATTGGGCAGTGCAACGTTGACCAAATCGGCACCGAACATCACTCACTACAATCTTTTCCGCTCGATCGAGATCAACGGCAATGCGGCGCCCGGGCATGGTTCGGGGCAAGCCATTGCAGCGATGGAGCAGCTCGCGCAGAAAATCGATCCGCCCGGCGTCGGCTACGAGTGGTCCGGCATCTCGCTCGACGAGATCCAAGGCGGCTCCATGTCCGTGCTGATCTTCTTCATCGGCATCGTCTTCGTGTTCTTGGTGCTGGCGGCGCAATACGAAAGCTTCGTCGATCCGCTGATCGTGCTGCTCGCCGTTCCGGTCGCGATTCTCGGCGCGCTGGCCTTTCTCAATGTGCGCGGGCTGCCGAGCGACGCGTACGCGCAAGTCGGGTTCGTCATGCTGATCGGCCTTGCGAGCAAGAGCGCGATTCTGATCGTCGAGTTTGCGAATCAGCAAGTCAAAGGGGGTGCCGACGTTGTTACTGCGGCGGCGCGCGCGGCGCAGACGCGGCTTCGTCCGATCCTCATGACTTCGATTGCGTTCATCGTCGCCGTGACGCCTCTGGTGTTCGCGACGGGCGCCGGCAGCGCGGCCCGCAATTCGCTGGGAACCGTCGTCTTCGGCGGCATGATCGTCTCGACGATCCTGAATCTGGCAATCACGCCGGTGCTCTACGTGATCGTCAAATCGTGGTCGCTGCGCGGCCGGCGCGCACGCGTAACGCCCGGCGAGCCGCTCCCGGCACCTCGGACCGAGCCGCCGATGCCGGTCGGATAACGCCGGAGCTTCTCGACTTTTCTCGCAGCAGCGCCAGGGTTTTCAGGCGAGCGAGCGGTACATTCCGCTCAACCTGGACTATTAATTTTAATACAGTCCCCGCTGTTGGAGATCGATATGGTTCGTACGTTCCTTCGTACCGCCGCGGCACTTGCGTTGGCCGCAGCCGTGGGCACCGCGCCGGCTCTGGCCGACCCCACGGGAATATTCGGCACGGCCGTCTCGGGCGCGAATACCGCTATCAAGAACGCGGTGAACGCGCAGCCGGCGGTCATTCATTTGCCGGACGGTACGGTTGCCCAAGTTCCGCCCGTACAGCAGGCTCCCGTCGGCGGACCGCAGCCCGTCGGGCTGCCGGCCGGCTTCAATTACACGCTCGATTTTTCGGTCGCGCATTCCCTCGGCAACACCGGATCGTTCGGCAAGAAGTGGCTTTCGGGCGGTATGGACGCCGTCGTCAGTTACGGCTTCAACCCGCACATGGCGCTCGTCGCCAGCTATTACGAACTGCAGCACTATCCCGTGGGCTTCGACAGCGGACAGGTACCCTTGTATTTGCCGGCGGGCTTTCCGCCGACCCCGGGCGTGAATCCGAGCTGCGTCGATCTGGGCGGAGCGACCTCGGCGACGTGCCAGGGCATCAGCCCGCAGATCGACGTGACCACCAAGGACAAGTTCCTCCTTCTGAATTGGGAGAATCTCTTTAACCTTGGAAAGGTGATGGGCCACGAAGTGCCGATCGTCGTCACGCCCACGTACGTCTCGCGCTGGTCGACCGTCGCCGGCTCGAACGGCAACGGCGACGTCGTTCCGTTCGTCGACTCGAACGGCATACCGCATACGAACATTAATACGCGCACGGCACAGATCTACTCGCTGGCCGTCACCCTGCCGTTCCTCAAGACGCCGAAGATGTTCGGGACCTTCACCGTCGCGCCGTCCTGGCTGGTTCATACCGCGGGGCTGAATCAGCAGAACCACGCGCAGCTCTATCAGATTCTCTATCTCGAGTACACGCCGACGAATAACTTCAAGATCTTCTTCGAACCGCAGAGCTCGCGCGACTATTTGCCGACCGACCCGTATGCGCAGCATCTCGCCGCGTACTTTCTGGGCGCCTCACAACGCGTGGGCAAGATGGGCTTCGTGCAAGTCGTGCTCAACAGCGGCAGTCCGACGAACTACAGCCCCTACGGCGTGAAGCAGCTGAACTGCGTACAGCTGCCTTGTTCGCAAAACACGCTGCCGATGATCGGCGGCCTCAAAGCATCGCAGGTTCAAATTCAGTTCGGCATCGGTTCGCCGAGCATCATCCAGTTCTAGAGCACGGAGTTGACAGATATGTTTTCACGTATGCATAGATCGCTTGCGGTGCTCGCGCTGGGTGCGCTCGCCGCCTGCAACGGAGCGGCACCGGGGGGCAGCACCGTCCCGCTGCCGCCGACGAATGTTCCGAACTCCGGGCTGACGCAGCAGAATTACGTTGCGATCGGCGACAGCCTGACCGCCGGAGAACAATCCGACGGCGTTCTCGGCGATCCGAGTGCGACCAGCACCGTTTCGGCGCTGCCGGGCGGCGTCGTGCCGCCGACTCAGGAAAACGGCTGGTGGGCGCTGTTCTATCAGCAGGCCACCGGAAAATCGGCGGCCGGTGTTCTGCCGCTCATCAAGGCGCCGGGTCTATTTGCTCAAATGGTCGTCTCCACGCAGCCGCCGGGTTTCGTCGCGACGCACTCGTCGTGCGACTCGTTCAATCTTGCGGCATACTCGCCGGCCAACTGGATCGCCACGCGTATGAATCCGTCCGCTGCAATAGCGGACCTCGGCGTCCCGGGAATCACCATGCACGAAGCGGTGTCGATGACCGGTCCGCTGACCGGCCCGCCGGCCCCGCCGAATTGCGGTTTCGTCACCATTCCGGGCGATCCGACCTCCGGCGGCCTGCAATCGCTGGTCGACGCGGAGAGCGGCTCGTTCTATCCGGTCCTTGGACAGTTCAGGACCACGCTGCCCGCCGGCTCGGCGACGCAGCTCAACGCGGCGGTTTCGCTGCATCCGCAGGTCACGACGGTGTGGCTGGGCGCAAACGACGTCCTCAAGTACATCTTCTCGCACGGCAATTCTCCGGCGACCGACTCACCGCAGCAATTTGCCGCGGATCTCACGCAGATCGTCACCTCGCTAAAAGCCTCGGGCTCAAAAGTGCTGGTAGGCAATCTCCCGCACATTCTCGGCGAGCCGGGCGTGGAAGGGCCGCTGCCGCAGTTCTTCCCCATCGCGAAGCTCTCGTTCGACTTGCAGGCACTCGGCGTGCCGGCATCGGCCGCAAACAACGTGCAGGCGTACGTGCAAGCGACGTACACCGGCTCGGGAGGCTTCCTTACGGAGACCGGCTTCTTCACCGTACTGACTGAAATTTCGAAGGGACTCCCGACGATCAATCTCGATCCGAACGGCGCGGGCAGCGGCGCGGGAGCGCTCTATATCGACACGACGTTTGCCGCGCAAGTCTCCGGACTCATCGCTGCGTACAACGCCGCAACCGCACAGGTCGCCAGCCAAACGGGAGCGGCCCTGGTTGACGTTGAGACCATGTTCGACAACTTCGACAAGAACGGTTTGCCGCTCGCGCCCGGCGTCACGCTTACCATGCAGTTCGGGGGCGGCTTGCTGAGCTACGACGGCCTGCACCCTTCGAACACCGCTTATGCCGCGCTTGCCAACCTGTTCATCGGCACGGCCGACGCGGCGTTCGGAATGAGCATTCCGCCGCTCTCGAACGCGCAGATCGGCGCCATCGCTCAAGGCGATACGTACAACCCGTATGTGATCAAAGCCGTGAATCCGGCTTGGCCGTACCCGCTGCCCTAATCGCGACCGCATAACGGAAAAGAGCGGGCACGCCGGAAGGGTGCCCGCTCTTTTTTTGTTGTATCCTCGCGCCATGGCAAATATTGACGACCTGCGGCACGCGAGCGGCGCGATAAAGATCATCGACATCCGCAAAAAGCCGGACGACATGCAAATCCCCGGTTCGGTGCGCTACAGTGGTGAAGCGCTGGAGTCTTCGCAGCAGCTCCCGTTCGGCAAAGACGAGCGCGTCGTGCTCTATTGCGGCAGCGGCAATTCGTGTTCGCGCGTCGCGCAGATGCTTCGCGAGAAAGGGTACAACAATGCAGAGGCGCTCGAAGGCGGATACGCCGCTTGGAAAGACGCCGGCTTACCGCTCGAACCGATTGCCGAACTCCGCAACGTAGGAGAGTAACATGCTCGCTGCGATCGCGCTGATCGCCGCACTGCAGGCGACGCCCACGCCCTCGAGCACCGGCACGCCGGCGGGTGCCGCTCCGTTACCGAGCCCCACGCCCACTGCCAATCCGGCTATGGAGAAGGTCGCGCGGCAGCAGTTCGGCGCGTTCACATCCGGGAAGATCGATGCCGCGCAGTATTCGGTCGCCATTCCCAAAGACGCGATCGCCCAGGTGCAGGCATTCCTTTCCGCGCTTGGCCCTATCCAAGCCGTTGATTTGGTCCAGAGCGGTAAGGCCAATGGCGATACGCTCTACGTGTACAGGTTCACGTGCCAAAACGGAGCCGCACTGGAACAACTCAGCGTCAAGCCGAACGGGAAGATCGACGGAATCTATTTCCGCCCGGTGCAGCAGTAGCTAGAGGGCTTGTCCTGCGAGCACGTCTCTCGCGCGCACGTTATCGTTCGTGGCAATCGCAACGACCGCCCATCCATCGCTGCGCTGCACCATATTGAGGCCGCGAATGTCGAGTTGCGCCTCCATCAAGCGCCGCGAGATTTCTGCCAGCGCGCCGGGCCGATCTTCTATCCGAGCCAGCAGTACGTCTTCCGTGACGGCATTGTAGCCCGCCGAGGTGAGTGCCGCCAGGGCTTCGTCGACGCGCTCGACGTCGAAGTGCAGCACGCCCTGCGTTCCGAGCGAATCGGCGACGATCGAACTGATGCTCAGTCCTTTGGATGCGAGCAGTTCGGTGATTTCAGCCAGCAGGCCCGGCTCGTTCGTTACCACTAACGTAATGCGCTGCAACGCATATCCTCCACCAAAGCGTCGACGTGCTCTTTACTGATTCCGGGCATGGCGATGAAGTGCGAAATAGCCCCCTGCGTGGCGAGTTGCCATTTGTCACGCAGTTCGTCCGGGACGCGCGGAAAGATAACGGTTAGCGCGTTCGCGTTTCGCCACGCGGGAACGCCTGCAGCGCGCAGTTGCTCCACCGCGTACGCCGCCACCTCGAGCGCCGCCCGCGCGCGCTCGCGCACGCCCTCGATGCCGAGCGTTTGGAGACGATGCCAAAGCACCAGCGGCGTGAAACCGTTGCGCGATCCGCTGATCGTCGTATCGAGGCTGCCGATGTAATCGACGGATCGTGCGATGCGCGACACGTTGTGCTTGCGCGCGAGCACGACTCCGCATGGCATAGGCGCTCCCAAGAACTTGTGCCCGCTAATCGAGACGCTGTCCGCGCCGTCGACGAAATCGAACGATGGGCGCGGATCGAGCAGCGGTGCATACGCGCCGCACAGCGCGGCATCGGAGTGCACGTACCGCTGGTGAATCGCCAGCGAGTTCATGATCTCCACGATGCGCGAGACGTCGTCGCGCGCTTCCGTCATCGTCGTTCCGATGTTCGCGAAAATAATGGGCGGCACGTCGCGGTGGATCTTCAGCGTTTCCCGCAAGTCGTCGTAGTCGATCTCGCCGTTTTCCTGGGCGCGTATCATGATGTGCCGCATGCCCAGAAAATGCAGATTTTTGCTCACGCTGTAATGCGTGTGCTCGGAGAAATAGACGATGCCGCCGGGATGCAGCTCGCGCGCCAAATACAGCCCGTAGAGATTGCCTTCCGTGCCGCCGTTCGTAACGTAGCCCCACCAATCGCCCGCCGGCGCGCGAAGCAGATCGGCAAAGAATGCCAAGACCTCGCGCTCGATTGCGCGGGTTTCTACTTGATACGTGCCTTCGGCGAAAGGATCGCCGACGTTGTTGAGCGGCAGCTGGAGGAACCGCAGCAAGGGCGTGCAGTCGAAGTCTTTGGCTGCGGGATAACCGAGGGCATCGCTATTGCGCTGCGAGAGACGATCGTACAGATCGTCAAGGGCCCGCATTGCTGCGGGCCCCCGTTCGTCGTTAGGCATATACTCCGCGGAGTTTGAGCGCCTGCACTACGCGGTCGATTGCGACCATGTACGCCGACGTGCGGTACGGAATGCCGTGCCGCTTCGAAATGCCGCGCAGTTCGTGGAAGTTGGTGATGAGCGTATCTTCGAGACGCTCGTTCACTTCAGAGAGTTTCCAGAAGTAGCCCATGCGGTCTTGGACCCACTCGAAGTACGAGACGGTCACGCCGCCGGCATTAGCCATGATATCCGGAATCACGACGATGCCGCGCTCGTTGAAGATGCGGTCCGCATCGGGCGTGGTCGGACCGTTCGCACCCTCGACGATGAGCTTGGCCTTCACTTTGGCGGCGTTCTCCGCCGTGAGCACTTTTTCGAGCGCCGCCGGAACGAGCACGTCGCAGTCCGAGGTGAGCAGCTCACTGTTGCTGATCTTGTCGCCGCCCTTGAAACCTTCCAGGTTATGGCCGGCCTTGTTGGACTCGGTGAACGCGACCGCCGCCGCGATGTCGATGCCCTTTTCGTTGTAGTAAGCGCCGGTGACGTCCGAGATGCCGACGACTTTGCAGCCGCGCTGCTGGAAGAGTTCCGCGGCCCAGCGTCCGACGTTGCCGAACCCTTGAATGACGATGCGCGCATCCTGCGGCTTGATGCCCATGTTCGCGAGCTCGTCCATACCGCAGATCATGACGCCGCGGCCGGTGGCCTCCACGCGGCCCTTCGAGCCGCCGATGGAAAGCGGCTTACCCGTCACAACGCCCGGCACCGCTTGACGCACGTGCATGGAGTATGTGTCCATGAACCACGCCATCGTCTGCGGGTTGGTGTTGACGTCCGGCGCCGGCACGTCTTTGTCGGGACCGACGACCTCGACGAGTTCCGCAGCGTAGCGGCGCGTGATGCGCTCGAGCTCGCCCTGCGAGAGCTTCGTCGGGTCGCACGTGACGCCGCCTTTACCGCCGCCGAACGGCAGATCCACGACGGCGCACTTCCACGTCATCCAGAATGCGAGCGCCGTCACTTCGTCGAGCGTCACTCCCGGGTGGAAGCGGATGCCGCCCTTGGCCGGTCCGCGGGCAAAACTGTACTGAACGCGATAGCCGGTGTACACCTCGAACGACCCGTTGTCGCGCTGGAACGGAATCGAAAAGATAATCTGACGCGTCGGGTGCGTCAGGATAGCGCGCATGGTGGAGTCGAGTTCCAGAAGTGCGGCAGCCTCGTTGAAATACGTGATGCCGTCTCCGAATACGGACACTTCGCGCACAGCAGTGGTCATAGAGCCTTAAAGCCTCCAAGCGAAAACCAAACTTGGGAGAGTTATGGTCCTACGGGGCCTTCCCCTATGTTCAAAAGTCGCAGTCCGGGGCCTAGACATTAAATTTGAAGTTGACCACGTCGCCCTCGCGCATGACGTAGTCCTTGCCCTCGCTGCGAACCAGCCCGGCGGTGCGCAGCGCGTCCATGGTCTTGTGCGTCACGTAATCGCCGTAGTCGACGATTTCAGCCCGGATGAAGCCGCGCTCGATGTCGCTGTGGATCTTTCCGGCCGCTTGCGGCGCCTTCGTACCCCGCTCGATCGTCCAGGCGCGCACTTCCTTTTCGCCGGCGGTCAGGAACGTCATGAGGCCGAGCAGGTCGTAGGCCGAGACGATGAGCTGGTCCAGCCCCCCGCGCTCGATGCCGAGTTCGTGGCGGAATTCCGTGGCCTCGTCCTCCGAGAGGCCGGCCAGCTCGGCCTCGACCTTGCCGCAGAACGCTACCACGCGGCTGCCTTCTTTCGCGGCGATATCCGCAACCGAGCGCATCAGCGGGCCCGGCGCTCGGATCTGCTCCTCATCGATGTTCGCCACGTAGAGCAGCGGCTTTGCGCTCAGCAAGAACGACTCGCGCGCGACCTCCGCCTCAGGCGAATCGTGCGGGAACGTGCGCGCGGGAACGTTGTCCTCCAGCGCTTTCATGACGTTCTTTGCCGCGTCGACTTTGTAACGCAGCTTCGGGTTTGCGCGGGCCTCGCGCTCGAGTTTGTCGACGCGCTTCTCGAGGGTGGCCAGGTCTGCCAGAGACATCTCGATGCCGATGATCTCGATGTCGCGCACCGGATCTGGGCCGCCCTCGACGTGGGTGACGTTCTCATCCTCGAAGCAGCGAACCACCATCGCCACCGCGTCCGTTTCGCGGATGTGGCTCAAGAACGCGTTGCCCAGTCCCTGCCCGGTGCTCGCGCCCCGGACGAGCCCCGCGATATCCACGAAACGCATCGTGGCAGGCACGATCTGCTTGGCGTTAACGAGATCGCTGAGCACCTGCAGTCGATGGTCGGGCACGGGGACTTCGCCGACGTTGGGCTCGATGGTCGCGAACGGATAGTTCGCGGCCAGCGCCTGCGCCGAGCGAGTGAGCGCATTAAAGATAGTGGACTTGCCGACGTTCGGCAGGCCGACGATTCCGCACGAAAGAGCCATGGTGAACGCGCTCCGTTCGGTCGCCGCAACGCCTCACCCTGGTTGGCGGGTTGCTTCCTTAGGAATGATAAGACGTGAAGTGCGTAGGATAGAACTCATATGCGCCAGATGAAGGTCGACAAGCTCGGGATCGATCTGCTGACCCACGACCCGGTCGTAATCCTCAAGGACATGGACGGCAAGCGCTTCTTGCCGATCCTCATCGGGCCGTTCGAGGCCACCGCCATTGCCCTGGCGCTCGAAGGGGCGCCCGTCCCGCGGCCTCTGACGCACGACCTCATGCGCAACGTGTTGGAGACCCTCGACGCGCATCTCGAACAAGTCGTCATCCACGACATCCGCGAATCCACGTTTTTCGCAAAACTCGTCGTACGCACCAACGGCGATCTGCAAGAGATCGACGCGCGCCCTTCCGACGGCATCGCGCTCGCGCTGCGCATGAGCGCGCCGATCTACGTCTCCGACAAGATCGTCCTCGAAGAGTCCGTCCCGGACAAAAAGACGGAAGACGCCGAAGTGGAGCGCTTCAAAAAATTCATCGAAGAACTCAAACCCTCGGATTTTAACCGATGAAAAGGCGCTCGGGCCCGCCTGCGCCCCCCGCTTCGCGGGGCCCCCAATGCCTCATGGCGCCTTATAGTTATTGCTGACATGAGCGCTCCCCGAGGGCGCCGCAATGGCCCGATATTTACCGCGATCGATCACGTTCAGCTGGCAATGCCGGCCGGCCGTGAGGACGATGCCCGTGCGTTTTTCTGCGGTGTGCTTGGTATGACCGAAGTGGTCAAACCGTCAGAGCTCGCAAAACGAGGCGGCTGCTGGTTTGCAAGCGGCCAGGTGCAAGTGCATCTGGGCGTCGACCCCGATTTCAGAGCGGCGCGAAAAGCGCATCCCGGTTTGCGCTGTGCAAATCTGGCGGATTTACTCGAGCGCTTGCGTGAAGCCGGCATCGATTACGAGCAAGACTCGGCGACCGGAATGCCCCGCGCATTCGTACACGATCCGTTCGGAAATAGAATCGAACTAGTGGGTTAACGCCGGTCGCGCTGTTTGAACGTTACGAGGCCGCGAATCGGCAGCGGTACTACCGAAGCGTAACGCGCGAAAAGATCCTCTGCTGAATCTGCGAGCGCGGGATCGCTCAGAAGCCAGTCGGCGAACGTCGGCATCGGAATCATCGGCGGCGAATGCAGCGGCGTATTCTCCTCGGTACTCACGAGGGCACCCGTGCGCGAGGCGATTTCGCCGCCGTATACCTCGAGCACCCAATCGCCCAAGTATCCGGCGCTGCGCTCGGCATAGAGCTGACTGGGATTCTCGCGAATGAGCGTTAGAAGCGCCACCGGCGCGGCATCGGGCCGCGGAAACGAGAGCACGAACCGGCCTTCGCCGACCTCGCTCACGCGAACGAAGCCTTGAAAGCGCTCGATGCTGATCTGCGTCAACAACTCCGAGAGCGCGGAGAGCGCGATCGTTCTGCCAAGGTGAAATTCAACGTATCTGGTCACGAGCGCTCTTCACGTTTGATGAAGAACTCCTTCGTCCATTCTTCAAGCGCGGCCAAATCGGCGCACGTGCCCCTAAATCCGATGTAGCCGTCCGGCCGGATGGCGTAGAGCATGTTTCCGTCGCGCGCGTACAGCCGCCGGAACTCCGCGTCTCCGTCCACGATCACGCTGCCCTGCATCACGTCGCGATACCCTGCGAGCAAACGGGCGACGCGCGAGAGATCCACGTCTTGCTCGGGTTTGACCGCTACAAGCGTGTGCAGCGGCTCTTTGAGCAAGTCGAACAGCCGGAAATGCGTGCCGGTCTCGTCTACCACCTCGCAGTCGGGAGCGCGGTCGCCGGCTCGAAGCAGCGAAGTGCCGCCGGCGTCGCGCACGATGGGACTGTTCCGGTAATGAATGCCGATCTCGGACACGGCGCCGCGCAGGCGCTCCTGCACCGCGTCCAGCGTTGCTATTCGCGAGAGCAACGCGTCGCGAAACCGCTCGAGCAGCCAGCTCGACGAGGTGGCAGCGCGCAGCGCAACCGATGTGACGCTCATTAGGGCATCGCTGATGGGTTTGCGCTCTGCATCGTAGGATTCAAGCAGCACCGGGTGCGCCCGCAGCGATTCGACCAGCGCAATCTTCCAGAGAAGGTTGGCAGCGTCTTGAATGCCGGTATTCATGCCTTGCCCGCCGACGGGCGAATGGATGTTGGTGGCATCGCCCGCCAGGAAGATGCGCCCGCGTGAATACGCCGGCGTCCGCCGCTCGCTGACGTGAAACGCCGTCATCCAAAGGGGATCGCTCACGCGCAGATTCTCGATTCCGCAGAGATCGATTGCCTCTTGAAAATCTTCCAGTGTGGGCTCGCGCGCCATCGGTTTGTCCGCGAGCGCGACGATGAAGCGGCAATGCGTCTCGTCCATGCGTCCCATGAACACCAGATTGCCGTGATGCAGGTGAACGCTCAGTTCGTCATCGGGTACGTCGCCCTGCGCGCGCAAATCGCCTAAAAAGAAGTCGTAATCGACCGCGCGGCCTTCGAACGGCATGCCGAGCAGATGCCGCACCGTGCTATGCGCGCCGTCGGCCCCAATCAGATACGCGCAGGTAGTGCGCTCGGTCGAGCCGTCGGCATGCGCGAGTTCGACTTCGACGCACTCTTCGCGTTCGGTGAGCCCGCGCAGCTCGACTTCCCGCTCGATGCGTCCGCCTTGCGCTTCGACATGCTCGGTGAGCAGCCGTTCCGTCTGCGTCTGCGGCAAGAACAGGATGAACGGATAACTTCCCGGGATCTCGTCGAACGTCGCTTCCAGCATGCGGCGGCCTTCGCTGTACATGCGAATGCGCCGCAGCCTGCGCCCGCACTCGATGGCGCGCTGCGCGATCTCGTAGCGCTCGAATTGTTCGAGCGTGCGCGCCTGAACGACGAGCGCTTGCGAGTGCTCCGCGCCGTGTGCCGCCTTGTCCACGAGCCGATAACGCAAGCCGAAGCGGGCAGCCTCGGCGGCAGCGGCCAAACCGGTCGGTCCGGCACCGGCGATTAAGACGTCGAGCTCTGCGGCACTCAAATATCCCATTGCCACATGTTGTACCACGGCGTGCTGCTCGGGTTGACCTTGAAGTTACGCAGGTCCGGCGAGTGCACGGCGATACGCTCGCGCTCGTAGAGTGGAATGTAGGGAATCGTCCGCCAGATGATGCGCTCGGCTTTCGAGTAAATCGCCGCGCGCTGCTTCGGATCGTCGGTGCTCAGGCCGGCCTTCTCGAGTGCGTCGACCTCGTGGTTGCAATAGCGGTACACGTTCTCGCCCTTCGGGTAAAAATAGTCGCATCCGATGTAGTACGACATGTCGGGATCCCACGACATCGTGACGCCGTAGCTGGCGAAATCGTAGCGGTTCCCGTAGATCGGGCCGTCGGGCGTGAAAATTTCGTTGTAGGCAAACGCCTTGATGTCCAAGCGCACGCCGATGGCGCGGAAAAACTGCTGGAGTTGAACGGCGATCATCCGCAGCGAGTCCGAACCCGAGATGATATCGAGCGTGTATTCCAAGCGCGTGCTGCCCTTGCTGCGTACGCCGTCCGGCCCGCGCTTGTAGCCGGCCGCATCGAGTGTTGCGTTCGCGGCCGCGGGATCGTATGCGTACGCGGGATTTTTCACATACCCGATGGCCGTCGGCGGGATGATGTCGTGCGCGAGTTCACCAGAGCCGTGAGTGAGTTTGTCGATGATCGCGTTATAGTCGATCGAGGCAACGAGCGCGCGGCGAACTCGAACGTCGTCGAGTCCGGGGTGGCTTTCGTTCATAATCAGCAGCGACTGGGAGTTCCACGGGTAGAGGTGCGTGGTGACGTCCTGCAGGTTTTTATACTGCTGGTAGAGCGTCGACGGCGGCGAAGCGACGAGATCGATGTGGTGCAGGCGCACCTCGTTGAGCACCGTTTGGTCTTCCGGAATGATGTTGAATTCGACCCTCTCGAGCTTCGGCTCGCCCTTGAAGTAGCGCTTGAACCGCTCGAGCACGATCTTGCGTCCGCGCTCCCATTTCACGAACTTGAACGGACCGCTGCCGACGGGGTCGGAGTTGAACGGCACCTGGTTGATGTTCGGATACTTCGCGAGGATGTGCGCGGGCAGAATCGGCTTGCCGCCCTCCTGCAGCGGCGTGAAGAACTTCGAGACGAACGGCGGATAGCGCCGCTTGAGATGAACGACGACCGTGTATTTGTCCGGCGTGTCGATGGACGCGATCTCCGTATAGCCTTCGCGGTGCAGGGTGTTGTTGTTCGGATTGACGACGGCTTGCCAAGAGAATTTCACGTCCGCCGAGGTGAGCGGAGCGCCGTCGTGCCAGAGCACGTTGCGGCGTAAGTGATACACGTACGTCTTGCCGTCGCGCGAGATGCCGCCGTTCGCGAGCGTGGGCACTTCCGTGACGAGATCGCCGATGAGTTGCCCTTGGTCGTCCGCGACGACGAGGTACGAGTAGATCATCGAAGAGAGAAAATAGACCAAGTCCATCGTCGAGAGATACTCGTTGAGGTTGTCCGGGTCGGAGATGTCCGCGAAGCGCAGCACGTGCGGCACGGTGAAGGCGTGACGCCCGCTAACCGCGGAGGGCGCCGCGACGCGCGAGCATGCGGTCAAGAGTATGCCGGCCGCCAGCACGCCGGCCACGAGTCGCCTGAACATAGCGCCAGGGTTCGAGGGGTAGCGGAGTTTTCCCAGAATCCAGCGGCACCTATGGAGACTAAAGATCGCGCCGACATCGGCGTTTTCGGCGGCTCGGGCTTTTATTCGCTCATCGAGAACGCCCGGGAAGTCACAATCGAAACGCCGTACGGCGCACCCAGCGACAAATTGGCACTCGGCGAGATCGCCGGCAAACGCGTGGCCTTCTTGCCCCGGCACGGGAAAGACCATGCCTATCCGCCGCACATGATTAACTATCGCGCGAACCTGTGGGCGATGAAGTCGCTCGGGGTCAAGCAGATCATCGCGCCGACGGCCTGCGGCTCGCTCACACCGGATTTCAAGCCCGGCTCTATGGTCGTCGCCGACCAGATCGTCGATCGCACGACCGGCCGCAAAGACACGTTCTACGACGGCCCAATCACCACGCACGTGAGCTTCGCGGATCCGTATTGTCCGACGATGCGTCCGGTAGCCATCGAACAGCTTCGAGCGCTCGGCATCGAGACTCACGATCACGGCACGGTCGTCGTCATTCAAGGACCGCGCTTCTCAAGCCGCTCGGAGTCGCGCTGGTTCTCCTCGATGGGCTGGGAAGTCATCAACATGACGCAGTATCCCGAATCGTATCTCGCGCGCGAGCTGGAGATGTGCTACATAAACATCTCGCTCATCACGGACTTCGACGTCGGCCTGGAAGGCGTCGGCGGCATCCAGCCCGTCTCGCATCACGAAGTGATCGAGGTGTTCAACAAGAACAATGCGCGCGTCAAGGACGGCATTTTCAAGATCGTCGAGAAGCTGGACCCGAGCAAACCCTGCGGGTGTCAAAGCGCGCTCAAAGGGGCAAGAGCCTAGCATGCGCAGCCCGGTGAGCGGATTAGACTGGAAAATGTACTTCGAGGCGCTGCCGCTTTACGCGCGCAACCTCGGCGTTCTACTCTTTCCGCTCATCGCGGCCGGCATCGGCCTGGGTTTGACGTACGCGGAAGGCCCGCTCTTCAACCCGATCGGCGGTGCGGGCGATCCGATCATCGGCTTCATCATTCAAGTGATCTACGGCTATGGTTTCGCGCTTGCCGTAATCTTTGCCGACGACGCTTGGCGTCATGGGCGCGGCAATCTGCGCGGCACGTGGGATCAAGCGAGATCTAAAGCCGGCAGCATCATCATCGCCATCATCGGCTTCTTGTTTCTGATCTACGTCGCGGGTCTGATCGGAAACATCTTCGGTCCGATACTTTCGCTGGCACTGACGGTACTGGCGGTGTGGGCGTTCATCTACACGATTCCGGCCGCTGCCGTCGGCGGGATTCCCGGCGGTGCGGCGTTATCGGCCTCGCTGCAGGCCGCGCGCCGGCACCCGCTCGCGACGGCAATTCTTACGATCGTATCGTACGGCGTCTATCGTGCGCTCACCGATTTCGCGCTCAATGCGATCGGCGGCTACATGGGCGTGGGCTACGACGCCGCCCAAGTTCTGCTCACCGCGATCGCAATCGGGTATATCGCGCTCATCATAGCGCGTCAGTACGCAGATTTAGCGTTCCGGTTTTGGTAGGCGCTAGAGTAGTAAAGTCATATCCTCGCTAGTAACGGACATATAGGGGTGGCACCGGTTCGAAATTGAGGGCTTCTCGGTCGGTCAGCTCCCGGCAGGCGAAACTGTCAGCCACTACTTTTTTCGCAGCAAGGCTCGTGTCTCTCGTGCATGAGTCTGAATCGCGGTATTTGGGGCCCCATCGGTATTCCGCAACTTGCGATCGCCCAGAACGGTAGCTGGCGATGACGTACCAGCCGTGCGGCCGTGAATCGACGTAATGTTTACGAGCCGAAACTTCGAGCGCAGCTACGATAGCGCAAATCAATACGAACCACAGCATCAGCGGTGCGCCCTTGCGCCGCCGATGGTACACTACGCCGCCGTTCCCGTTAGAGCCATTCTTACGTAGTCCGCTACTAGTGCCGGGGAAACGTTCGTGCGGGCAAGGCGCTGCGCTTCGGTGATCTTTGCGAATGCGCCGATGGCGGTTTGGGAATCGATCGCCGGAAGCTTCGTCAGCTCTTTGCCGTAGTCGAGCGCGAGTAGTCGCGCGTCTTTGCCGGCGCTCGTCAGGGCGACCCAGTCGCGCAGAAGGGTTTTGAGGATCTCCAAGCCTTCGTCGAGCGTTTCGCGCGTGGCCCACGTGCCTTCGGGCGTCGCTCCGCCGACGACGTGAAAGAACCAATCCGCGACCTGCGCGCGCAGCTGTTCTTCATCCTCGGCCAGCGCGGCAAGCGCGCGCGTCACCGAGCCTTGCGAGAGAGCCGCGCCGAGTTTCGCGTCCTTTTCTTCGAAACCGCGCTCGCGAAGAATATCTTCCACTTGCGCGCTCGAGAGTGTCGGAAAGCGAATCTCGATCAGGCGCGAACGGATCGTCGAAAGCAGCCGTGCCGGCGTGGACGACGTGACCAGCAGCACCACGTTCGCCGGCGGTTCCTCGAAGAATTTGAGCAGCGCGTTTGCGGCCGCAGGCGATGCGAAGTCGACGTCGCCCAGGATGAACACGCGAAAGCCGCCGCTGTACGACTGCAGCGAGAGCTGGCGCACCAAGTCGCGTGACGTTATCGCTTCCGCTTCATGAAAACCCAGGGCTTCGTCGGTCTCGCCGATCTTGAGCGGCCCGATGCTCTCGAGCAGATCGGGATGGCGCGTCTCTTCCTTGCCGATGAGTTTGCAGGACGTGCACGTGCCGTCGTATCCGAGTACGCCGCCGGCATGCGGCGCCTCGCAGAGCAGCGACTGCGCAAGGCGGCGCGCAAACGTTTTTTTGCCTACGCCTGCTGTGCCGGTGAAGAGATAACCGTGCGCGATCGTTTCTTTGGTGAGGCGCGAAAAGAACTGCTTGGGTCCTTCGGCGCCCGTCACTTCAAACTTCAGATCGGTCATTCAACACCGCCGACACCGCGGCAAGCGCTGCGTCAGTAACTTCGTCCGGGGCTCGTTCGCCGTCGAGGCGCACCACACGCTCGTGCGTGCGCGCCATCTCGAGATAGCCGTCCCGCACGCGCCGATGAAACGCTTCCCCCTCCTGCTCCATGCGATCGTGTTCTGTATTGCGCTGCGAGAGGCGCCCGCGCGAAGTTTCATACGATACGTCGATGAGCAGGGTGAGATCGGGCGAGAGTCCGCCGGTTGCGGCATCGCACACCGAACGAACGATGTCGAGGGGTAAACCTCGCCCGTAGCCTTGATATGCAAGGGATGAATCCGCGTAGCGATCGCACAGCACGACTGCCCCGCGCTGCAGCGCGGGGCGTATGACGCCGGCGACGAGCTGTGCTCGCGAGGCGTTCATGAGCATCAGCTCGGCCAGCGGATCGATTGCCAGGTCGCGCTTATGCAGCAAAATCTCGCGCGCCGCGTCACCGACCGGCGTGCCGCCCGGCTCGCGCGTCACGACCACCTCTTGGCCCTCGGCGCGGAGCGCGCGCTCGACTGCGGCCATGACGGTGGATTTCCCGCTGCCCTCTATCCCCTCGAAACTGATGAACATCCACACTGCTCGTTCACCGCGAGGGCAGCAACGCCTCGCGCTAGCCGCCCGCGGCCTGTGGAGGCGTTGCCGTCATCGACTGCAGGATCTCCTCGCGAGACGGATGGTAGCCATGCTTTTCCTTGGCATGATCTTGCGTCGCGCGAACCAGCTCATCTTCATTTTTTCCTTCGAGCACGCTGCCGCACGGCGGGCAAACCAAATACTTCATCACTGTTACTCCTCTGTAGACTTAGCAAGAATCCGCGCGCCATTGCGCGCGCTGCGGACCGCATCGCTGCGGTTGTCGCGTCCGGGTCGAGATCGCAGGCGTCTCGAAAAACGTCGATGCTTTCGACGCTCAGCAGCGTGCCGAGCGAACGCACCATCACCGCATACATCGCCGGCGGCACGCGCCGGCGAAGCGGTTCGAGAACACCGTCCCACGCTCGAACCCACCGGCCGCTGAGCAGCGGAATGTGGAGTTCGTGTGTCTCTTCCAGCGAGCGTTCGAGCGCGATTTTTAGCAGCGTTCGCAGTTCGGGCTCGTGCCGGATCATGATCGGCGCCAAGACGGCGAAGACGGCATCGACGCGTTTGACGAGATCGTTTTCACCCCAGACCTGCGCGATCGCCTCGCTTACCGCATCGATAAGCGGATCCGCCGTGGCTTCCGCCAGCAGCACTTCCTGCGTCGGAAAGTAGCGGTACGCCGTCGTGCGCGAAATGCCGGCCGCGTCCGCAACCTCCGCCACACCCGGAACGCGGCCTGCGCCCGCAAGTGCGCGCGCGGCGCGCAGCAGTTCCGATCGGGTGCGCTGCTTTTGCGCGACGCGCCCGCCTTGCGCAGAGGCCGCCGCGGCACTGGCTTGACGGAAAATCATGACGGGCTTATAGTATCACAATCCCGTTATGGGATTCAAGTACCATGAAGGCGCCTCGGGAGGGCCAACGATGCTTACAAAACCGCGAATCCATCACGTACCGGCGGGCGAAGGGACGTGCATTGCCTGGTCTGGCGAAATGCGCGTAAAAGTCGGCGCCGCGCAATCCGGTGACGAGATTACCGTGATTGAGAACCTCAAGATACCCGCGGGCGCCGGACCGGGACTGCACATCCACGAGAAAGAGAACGAGCTCTACTACGTGCTCGACGGCGAATTCGAATTCGTCTGCGGAGACGACCGCGTCTGCGGCGGTCCCGGAACGTTCGTGTTCGCTCCGCGCGGGCTGCCGCATCGCTTCAAGAACATCGGCAGCGCGCCCGGACGCATGCTCGTTTCATTTACGCCGGGCGGCATCGAAGGATTTTTCACGGAACTGAGCGCGCAAACCGCGCTGAATCCGCAGATCTTGGGAGAGATCGCGGGACGCTACGGCATCACGCTCGTCGCACCGCCCGAGTAACCCGCGGTTGGACAAGCCCACCATGACGAGGTGTCATCTCGTCATGGTGAGCCTGTCGAACACGCTTAGGGCGTTAGGCTTCGGCTTTAAAAATGCGCACGCGCCGGTTGGGTTCCAGCCCGGTGCTGCGCGACTGCAGGCGGTACTTCTCCGCCAGTTGGTGCTGCATGCGACGAACGTACGAGGTCTGCGGAGAGAGCTCGATGGCCTTGCTGTTGAGCAGCACCTGGTAGACCGCTTCCTCCGCTTCGCGCAGCGCGATCTCTTCGGTGTCGATCGACGGCAGGTTGAACACGTCTTTGAGGCAGCTCTGGATTTGCGTGGTCGTGTTCGTCTTGATGCTGTAAATCGGAATGTTCTCGGATGCGATTTGCTTGAGCTTCGGCTGCTCTTTGCGCTCGAGCGTCTTCAAGGTGAGCACGACGTCCGCGTCGTCCCAGTTTCGTGCAATCGACGCGTTGACGCGCAGATTGTGAATCGCGCGTTCGATTTTGTTGCGCGAAACGCCGTACGGGAAGATGAGCAGCGGTTTATCGCGCTCCTCGCGCTCGCCGGCATCTTCGTGATATGCCGCCGTGGCCGCGAGCTGCGGCATCGACTCCGTTTCCGCTTCTTGGACGATGGTCACCTCGCCGCTAGCGGTGCGCTTACGCACCTCCGGCTGCGGCTGATAGCCGCGCAGGAGTGCATCGACGACCTCGGCGACGTTCTTATGGATCGCCATCGTGTCGCGGTCGTGAATCTCAACGACCACGTCGAACGTCGGCGGTGCCTTGCGTTCGAGCACGGTTTTGCGCGTGCCGCGGCGTCGCGCCTCCTCGTCGGAAAGCGTCACCGCGCTGATTCCGCCGACTAAATCCGAGAGTGTCGGGTTCATCAGCAGGTTCTCGAGCGTCTGGCCGTGCGCCGTGCCGATGAGGGCGACGCCGCGCTCGGCAATAGTGCGCGCCGCGCCCGCTTCCGCCTCGGTGCCTATCTCGTCGATGACGACGACCTGCGGCATGTGGTTCTCCACCGCTTCGATCATCACCGAGTGCTGCAGCGCCGGATCCGCCACTTGCATGCGCCGCGCGGTGCCGATTCCCGGATGCGGAATATCGGAATCGCCGGCGATTTCATTCGACGTATCCACAATGACGACGCGCTTGCGATCTTCCGATAGCACGCGCGCGCATTCGCGCAGCATCGTCGTTTTGCCGACGCCCGGGCGCCCCAGCAAACAAATCGATTTCCCGCTGCGTAATATATCCAGCAAGATGTCGATCGTGCCGTACACCGCGCGCCCGACGCGGCACGTCAAGCCGACGATCTTTCCGGTGCGATTGCGTATCGCGCTGATGCGGTGCAGCGTCTGTTCGATGCCGGCGCGATTATCCGCACCGAACGTCGAGAGGCGCGAACTGACGTGGGCGATGTCTTCCTGCGTTACCGGCGTGTCCGAAAGATAGACGAAGTCATCTTCGAAGCGCGCCTCCGGCGGCCGGCCTAAATCCAAAACCACCTCGATCATCGCGTCGAGGATGGGTAAGC
>Ga0207664_10000307_pt1 | contig 36311 bp, 30 predicted proteins | sample LARL83metaG_FD_184349 | JGI IMG/M metagenome (GOLD analysis project Ga0207664, IMG submission 184349) | Corn, switchgrass and miscanthus rhizosphere microbial communities from Kellogg Biological Station, Michigan, USA - LAR L8-3 metaG... | ecosystem: Host-associated > Plants > Roots >... | reverse complement strand
CACGTCGGGCGCCTGCTGGAGGGACGCATCGACCCTGCTGGCCCGGTGCACCAGCGACGCGAACTTCATCACCTCGAACATGTCCAGGGAGTTGTTGCATTCGGCCGCGTCGTGGCCGAGGCCCACATTGAGCCCGGCCTGCAGCATCTCGGGCACCCGTGCGATGCCGTTGCCGAGCTTGGCGTTCGACGACGGGTTATGGGAAATCTGCGTACCGGTTTCGCGCATCAGGGCGATCTCCACGTCGGACAGCCAGACGCAGTGCGCCGCGATGCAGTTACGGCCCAGGATCCCCGTGTCGTAGGCGACCTCGGTGGGACGGCGGCCAAAGCGCTCCTTGGAGTTCTCCACCTCGGTCAGCGACTCGTTGAGGTGGATGTGAATGCCGGTGCCAAGCTCGTCGGCGAGCAGGCGCGCGTCCCGGAGCAACTCCTCCGACGCGAGCGGGAGCCACTCGATCCCGACGTAGACCTCGATCCGCCCGCCGGCCGCTCCGTTCTTGGCCTGGAAGGCCGCCCTGTTGTCTTCCAGCGTGTCCAGGTTGTGCTCGGCGTCGGCCACGTCGTTGGACAGCACCGCCCTGATGCCGATCTCCTCGGCGGCGTCAGCGAGCGCGGTGAGCTGCCGGTACATGTCGTTGACCGTGGTGACCCCGCACTTGATGGACTCGCTGTAGCTGGCCAGCGCGGCCCAGTAGGCGGCCTCGTAGTCGAGCGCTCTGACGATCGGGTACCAGCACGCGTCCAGGTACTCCCAGAGCGGCAGATGATCGCTCCACCCCTTGCCCAGCGCGGTGTGATAGTGCAGATCCACCAGCCCCGGCAGTACCGCCTTGCCGCTGGCATCGATCACGCGCGCGCCCTCGGTGCCGTGCCGCGCCAGCACCCCGGCGGTATCACCGACGTCGGTGATCCGGTCGCCGTCCAGCACGACGGCACCGTCCGGCAACACATCCCCCGCGTCGTTCATAGTCACGACCCAGCCGTTCCTGATGATGACGCGCTCGCTCATGTCCGTCCCTCGCGGTATTACCGGCCGATGCCCTGCCCGGATTGCGGCACGGCCGCCTCCAGGTCAAGCCAGATGGATTTGGACTGCAGATAGGGCTCGAGGGCCTCTTCGCCGAGCTCACGCCCGAACCCGGAGTGCTTGCGGCCGCCGAACGGCACCGCAGGGTCGAACATGCCATAGGTGTTGATCCAGACCGTGCCGGCCTGAAGGTCGTCGGCCAGCCGAAGGGCCCTGCTGATGTCGCGGGTCCAGATCCCGGCCGCCAGGCCGTACCGGACATCGTTGGCGAGCCCCTTCAATTCGTCGATGTCGTGCCAGGGTATGACGGACAGGACCGGCCCGAAGATCTCCTCCTGGGCCACCCGCATGTAGTTGCGCACGCCAGCGATCACCGTGGGCTGCATGAAGAAGCCGTTCAGGTTCTCGACATCGGCGGCGGCACCCCCCGTGACCACCTCCGCCCCCTCCCGCGTGGCGTCCCCGACGAATTCGAGCACCCGCTCCCGGTGGGGGGCCGAGATGAGTGGGCCCATCTCGGTGCCGGGGTCAAGACCATGGCCCAGGCGCAGCGACCTGGCCTTCTCCGCCACGCGCTCCACCAGCGCTTCCGCGATGGGCGCCTCCGCGAACAGCCTGGACCCAGCCACACAGGCCTGGCCCTGGTTGAAGAAGATCCCGCCGAATGCCCCTCCCGCCGCGGCGTCGAGGTCCGCGTCCGCGAACACGATATTGGGGCTCTTGCCGCCAAGTTCCAGCGTGACGCGCTTGAGGTCATCGGCGGATGCGCGCAGGATCGCTTTGCCCGTGGCCGTCTGGCCGGTGAAGGCGATCTTGTCGACCAGCGGGTGCTGCACCAGCGAGATACCGGCCTCGGGACCGCCGATGACAACGTTGACCACTCCGGGCGGGAACCCGGTCTCGTGCACCAGTTCCGCCAGGCGGAGCGTGGACAGAGGCGCCAGTTCGGATGGCTTCACCACGATGGTGCATCCTGCCGCCAGCGCGGGGCCCAGCTTGTAGGCCACCTCGAGCAGGGGGAAGTTCCAGGGCGTGATGGCGGCGACAACCCCCACCGGTTCCCGCCTGATCATGCTGAGCATCCCGGGTATCGAATTCGGCTGGACCGAACCGGCGATCTTGGTCACCCAGCCCGCGTAGTAGCGGAGTAGTTCGACGGTGAGGGCGATATCCACCGCCTTCGCCTCGGCCAGCGGCTTGCCGTTGTCGAGCACTTCGATCGTGGCGAACTCCTCGGCGTGCTCCTCCAGCCGGTCGGCCAGCGCCCACATGAGGCGGGCCCGCTGGCTCGGTGGAGCGAACCGCCAGGCGGGAAAGGCAGCACTGGCCGCCCTGACCGCCTGGTCAACCTCGTGCTCGCCCGCGAGGGGCGCTTCTGCCAGCGGCTCCCCGGTTGCCGGGTTCAGGACGGTAAGCCGGCCCTCGGTGCCAACGAACTCCCCGTCGATATACAGGCGCAGGGGGCCATCCAGAAAGCTGGGCCTGGGCTCGGCCATCGCAGCGGTCATCCGGCTTCTCCCCCGCTTACTGAAGGTCGAGGACCTGCCGGCCGAGGACCGCCCGCTTGCGGAGCGCGTCGAGCGCGCCCTGCACACCATCGAGCGGGTAGCGGCCGGCGATCGGCACCGTCATCTGGCCGCTGGCCGCCAGGCGGATGGCGTCCCGCAGATCCTGCCTGGTCGCCGCCACCGTGGATATCAGCGACGTCTCGGAAAGAATGAACTCGATGGGATGGATGGTCAGTTCCTGGTCGGTGTACCCGGTGGAGACGAACCGGCCGCCCTTTGCCAGGCAGCGGATGCCTGCGGCCATCGACTCGCGGGTGCCGACGAGCTCGAAGAACACGTCCGCTCCGCGCCCGCCGGTGAGCTCGCGCACGGCATCAGGAAGGCTCGCGTAGTCGTCGGCCTGGGCGACGACGACGGCGTCCGCCGCGCCATGGGAAAGAGCGAACCGCCGCTTGTCTTCGGAGTCAGCAACGGCGATGACCCTGGCCCCGGCGTGCCGGGCCGCCTGGACGACGAGGATCCCGACCCCGCCGATGCCGTCGACCACGGCGGTCTGGCCCAGCCGGAGCGACGACAGCCTGACGGCGTGCACCGCGGTCATTCCGGCGCAGCTGAGCACCGCGGCGGTGGCGAAATCAACGGCCTCCGGCACCGGCACCAGGTTGCGGGCAGGCACCACGACGTACTCGGCGTCCCCGCCGTCCATGTTGAAGCCGAGCTGCCCTGGCTCGTTGTCACAGATGTTGTGCCGGCCGGTCAGGCACTGCTCGCAGTATCCGCAGTAGAGCTTGTTGTAGACGGCGACCCGGTCGCCTGGCACGCTTCCGGCGCCTTCCCCCGCGACCTCAACGACGCCCGCGGCCTCGTGACCGATTGTCATCGGGTACGGATCCGGCTTGATCATGCCGTCGATGATGTGCAGGTCGGTCCCGCACACGCCGGCGGCGTGGACCCGCACCAGGACCTCACCCGGCCCGGGGGCGGGATCCGGAGCCTCGTCCACGCGAAGGCTCAGGTCCTCGAAGATTCGGGCTGCACGCATGAGGGCCGGGCTCCTTCCTAGATCACACGTCCCCGCGGGGAGGCGTCGCGTAGACCATGTCCCAGAACTGGGAGCGTGCCGTCGCCGATCTGCCGCACCACCGGGTGGCTGATCGCGGCCATCCAGGTCGCCTTGCCGCGCTCGCGCAGTACCTGGGACACCCGGTGCTGCGCAAGTCGGACATGATGTGCAGCACATCAGATACCATTCAGCTAAGTCAAGCGCCCCGACTCGGACGCCAGCGGGCTGCGACCAGGTCAGCCGTTCACAGCCGGGGCTGCGTCCGGGCGCGGCAGGGTGCGCGCCCCACGATCACTCGTTCTCGGCGGCTTCGCCCAGTGCCCGGAGCTGGTCGTCTCGAACGCTCCGGATGTGATCTCTCAGGTGCTTCTCGGCCGCCAGCGGATCGTGGGCAGCGATCGCCTCGACGATTTTTTCGTGCTGGTCCACCGAGGCGTCAATTCGGCCGGGGATGCCCTCGGTAAGGTGCCCGATCCGGGTCAGGTGGGCCCGCAGATTTTCGATCAGTGCACGAATCCGGCTGTTATGGACCTGCTCGAACAGGACATCGTCGAACTGCGAGAGCAGCGCGGCGAGGCGGGTTGCGTTGCCCTTTTTCAGCTTCTGGCTCTCGTCGGAAATGCGCTCCAGGCGGGCGCGGCCCTCGTCGTCCATGGACTCGGCCGCTATCCGGACTGCCGCCGTCTCCAGCAGTTCCCGGAGCTCATAGATCTCGATCAGGTCCTGCCGCGAGTACTCGGTGACCACGGCGCCCTTGAAGGACGTCGTCTCGACCAGGCCCTCCTGCTCCAGCCGGGTGATCGCCTCCCGGACGGGGGTCTTACTCACGCCGAGCTGCGTCGCGAGCGTCGCTTCCCGGAGCGGATGCCCGGGAGCCAGCCTGAGATCGACGATGGCCGCCTTCAGTTCCTCGTAGACCCAGTCGGTGACCTTGCGCCGGTCGTGCTGGCCGCTGAAGACCGAACCCGGCTGTGTCTCGCCGAATCTTCCTGCCTGCGTGGTCACCTACGACCTCCACGTGAGCCGACCTGCGCGCCGCCCGGTCCGGCACCCGAAGGCTCGACCAGTTCAAGCAGCAGCCCCTGACATGACGCCGGATGGACAAAGGCGATCCGCGTCCCCATGCCTCCGGGCCTGGGCGTCTCATCCACCATACGCACCCCGCGCCGGCGCAAATCTGACACCGCTTCGTCGATGTCAGATACCTCCATGGCGACGTGATGCAGCGCCGGTCCGTGCCGGTCGACGAACCGGGCGACCGTCCCAGGCCCCGCCGCCTCAAGCAGTTGGAGATAGGACTCCCCGGCCGGAAGCATACGCTCAACAAACCCCGCGGCGTGCTCCTCGTGCGTGCACGCGAGCCCGAGGAGGTCGCCGATCACCTGTGGCGGGCCGTCCCCCGAGTGCGCAAAGGCAACATGGTGAAGACGGGTCACCTGCCAGGTTCTGTCCATTTTCCCAACCGTTCTCCCTCGTGCACAGCGCCGGGCACGATCTCATTCTACGAGATATTCTCCTCTTTATGTGAAATCCTGGCTGTGGGCCAAGGCGTTTTGGCCTACGGTTCTGCCATCACCGAACGCCAGGCGTCGGCAAAGGACCGCACTGTGTTCATGCGGTCGCTGCCTATGGGGAACACGTGCACGGAATCGGCGCCCGCATCGAGTACGGTCCGGATCTGGGCCATGGCTCGTTTGCCATTTCCCGCCAGCGCGACCTTGCGCACGAAGCTGTCCGGAAGCTGGCGGGCGGCAACAGCGGCTTCCTGGAATTCACCGCCCTGATAAGCCGCCCGCACTCGGGTCACGATCTCCGGTGACAAGCCCGCCAGGCCGCAGATGTGCGGTGCGGTCTGCGGAAACCAGGCAGCGATCGAGCGGGCGTTCTCCAGGGCCCTCTCTTCGTCCTCGTCGATGGCGCCATAGGCGAAGACCGCCACGTGGGGGCGCGGCCTGCCAGCCGCCTCGGCTCCCCTGGCGACCTGGGCGATGGCCCAGTCAAGAGCCTCGGGGAACAAGCCGACGAGGAGAATCACGCCGTCCCCGGCCCGCCCGGCGAGTTCGAGCGTCTTCGGCCCGCTGGCGGACACGAAGACCGGGATGTCCGGCCGCGCCCTGAAGCGCAGGTGCGCGGAACTCATCGAGAAGTCACCGGCGCTCCGGTCGACCTCTTCGCCACGCCAGAGCAGCCGGATGGCGTCAATCGCGGCCTCGACCGTGGCCAGCGGGCTCGGGCGCAGCCCCAGCGCCAGCAGCGGGCGGTCACCGGCGCCGATACCGAGTGTCAGCCGGCCGCCGGATATCTCGTCCACGGTCGCGGCGGCCGCCGCGGTAATCGCCGGGTGGCGGGTGGCCGGGTTGGTCACGGCGGTGCCGAGCAGCAGCCGCGAGCTCGCCACCGAGGCCAATGTCAGATAGGCGTAACAATTGCGCGCGTGGAGCGAGGAGTCGGTGAGCCACAGATGGCGGAACCCGAGGCTTTCGATCTCCTCGACCATGCCGCGAAATTCACCGGGCGGGTCAACTCCCTGCAGGACGACGCCGGACCGCGGTTCGGTCATCCTTGCTCCCTTCTGAAGTGACGGATGGTGTCGGCGAGCGCGGCGAGACCGGAGGCGACGGGAGCGGTCTCGATCCACTCCCCGGGGGTGTGCTCGCCCTCCCCGCGGGTGACACCAAGGGCCACGGCGGCGACGCCCGCCTCGTAGGCGGCGTTGGCATCGGTGCTCGCGGCGCTGAGCTCACAGTCGATGCCCGCGCGGGCGAGGGCGTCCGAGGCTGCCTTCGCGAGCGGGCTGGATGGTGCCACGCCTCCGGCCGGGCGACGGCCCAGCTCGGCCACATCGACGGTCAGGCCCGGCCCGGCGGTCGTGGTGACGATGCTCGCCGCCCGGTCCGCCAGTTGCTGCAGCGCCGCGGCGGTGCCGGCCCGAAGGTCGGCCTCGAACCAGGCGTCCCTGGCTCTGGCGTTGATGGCTTCCCCGCCGCCGAAGCTGCCGATGTTCACGCTGTACCTGGCGTCCGGAACGGTCAGATCGGCAATGCGCGCGGCGGCGCTGGCGGCGGCGTGCACCGCGCTGGGCGCGCCGGACCGCTCCCAGGCATGCCCGCCCGGCCCGTGGTAGTGCACCCGCCACCGGATCGATCCAACGCCGGTGATCACGACACGGCCGAGGTAGTTGCCCTCAATGGCGATGACGGCCGAGACGGGCTGCGGTGCGTGCGCCAGGGCATGCCTGATCCCGGCGAGGTTGCCCATGCCCTCTTCCGCCACGGTCGCGACCAGCCATAGCGGGCCGGGCCCAGGGCCGGCCAGGCGGGCCACGGCGGACAGTGCCGCGACGCCGATGCTGTCGTCTCCCACGCTGGGCCCGGTCAGCCGTCCTGGTGTGGCAACGACCTCGTGGGGCAGGTCCGCGGGGAACACGGTGTCGAGATGGGCGGCCACGAGCAGCGCGGGCCCCGGGCCTCCGGCCGCCTTGCCCCAGACGTTTCCGGCGGAGTCGATAGAGGGTGCCCACCCGTCGTCATCCCACCAGTGCCGCACCAGGCTCGCCCGGTTCCCCTCGGCGCCGGTGGGCGCGGGAATGCGGGCCAGTTCCACCGTGCGCCTGAGCACCAGGGCAGCGAGAGCGCTGTCCCGGCCGTCCGTGCCAGTCCCGGCCGTCATGGTGCCACCGCAACGCCCCCGGCGACCAGTTCGTCGATCTCGCCGGTGGTCAGGCCCGCGCTGGTCAGCAATGCCCTGGTATCCGCACCGAGCGCCGGTGCGGGCCCCGGGTAGCCGAGCGCGGCCTGGTCCATCCGCAGCGGCGGGCCGATCAGCCGGTAGCTGCCACCCCCGCGCTGGCCCAGTTCCTGTACCGATCCGAGCGCCGCCACCTGGGGGCTTTCCAGTACCTGCGACAGGTCCTGGACCTCGGCCGCGGGTACCCCGGCCTCGTGAAAGCGGGCCAGCCAGCGCCGGGTTGACTGGGTGGTGAGCACCGACTCGATTGCCTCGGTGAGTTCGTCGCGGTGCGCCACACGGCCCGCGTTGTCCGCGAACCGGCGATCGGTTACCAGATCGTCCCGCCCGAGCACCCGGCACGCGCGGCGCCACATATCCTCCGAGCCCGCGCCGGCCAGCACCAGCCAGCCATCAGCGGTACGGAATCCTCCGTACGGCGCGAACGTGGGCGAGTGTGTCCCCAGCAGGCCCGGCGGCTCACCCGAGGCCAGCACGCCCGCGGCCACCGTGCCCAGGCTGGTGAGGGCGAATTCCAGCAGCGACGACGAGACCAGCCGACCCGCACCCGTCCGCTGCCGTTCCACGCAAGCGGCGAGCAGCCCCAGCGCGCAGCTGAGCCCTGCCCCGACGTCCAGCACCGGCGCGCCGACCTTGACCGGCCCTGACGAGGGTGCGCCGGTAACGCTCATCATGCCGCTCTCGGCCTGCAGGACGAGGTCAAACCCTCCTTTGGCCGCGTCCGGTCCCACGTCCCCGTAACCGGAGATGGATCCATAGATGAGCGCGGGATAGCGGGCATGCACGGACGCCCAGTCCAGCCCATGCGAGGACAGGCTGCCCGGCCGCGAGTTCTCCACGAGAATGTCGGCCGTGGCAAGGACCCCCTCCAGGGCCTGGCGGCCGGCCGGCTTGCGGAAGTCCAGCGCCAGGCTGCGTTTGCCCGAGTTCAGCGCGAGGAACAGCGCCGACTCCCCGTTCACCCGTTCCGTCCCCTGCCAGCGGTAGGGGTCACCGGGCGGGACCTCGACCTTCACGACCTCGGCCCCCATCGCGGCCAGGAGCATGGTGGCCTGCGAGCCCGAGACGAACCTGGTCAGATCGAGGACCCGCAGTCCGGCCAGCGGCGGCTCTACCATGGCAACGGCTCCCGGAACTCGCCGAAGGCGCACCGGAACACGTCGCTCATCTCCCCTACGGTCGCCCCTGCCCGCGCGGCACCGACCAGCGCCGGCATGACGTTCCGGCCATCCGCGGTGTCCTGCTCCAGCCGTCGCAAGGCCTGCGAGCAGGCGCTGCCGTCGCGCGCCGCGAGGTGGCGCCGGGTCCGCTCGATCTGCCGTTCCTCGATGCCGGGATCGGGCTCGAACAACTCGACGTCCCGGGAGTCACCGCCGGTCACGTGCACGTTCACGCCGACCTTGGGGGCCTCCCCGGAGGCGAGCCGCTGTTCCGCCCGGTACGCGGCCTCGGTGATCCAGCGCTGTGGGACACCCTGCTGCAGCGCGCTGACCGCGCCGCCGATGTCCTCGATCTCCCGCAGCACGTCGCCGGCCCGGGCCTCGATCTCGTCGGTCAGGTGCTCGACGAAGAAGGAGCCCGCCAGCGGGTCGGCGGTCCTGGTCACGCCCGTCTCCAGCGCGATGATCTGCTGGGTGCGGAGCGACAGGGTGACGGCCTCCTCGCTGGGCAGCTCAAATGCCTCGTCATACCCCATCACGTGAATCGACTGCGCTCCGCCGAGTACGGCACCCAGGCACTGGATGGCGGACCGGATCACGTTGTTCAGCGGCTGTTGCGCGGTCATGGTGGTGCCCGAGTTCCCGGAAAAGAACCGGAGCCTGGCCGAGGCCGGGTCGGACGCGCCGAAGCGCTCGGTCGCGATGCGGTGCCAGAGGCGGCGCGCCGCCCGGAGCTTGGCGACCTCCTCGAAGAGGTCCAGCGTGGTGGCGAAATGGAAGGACAGCCGGGGGGCGAACAAGTCGAAGGCAAGGCCGCGCCCGGTGAGTTCCTCGCAATAGGCGACGGCGGAGGCCATCGTGAGCCCGAGTTCCTGGACGGCGGTGCACCCGGCTTCCCGCGCGTGGTAGCCGGTCACGGAGATCGGGTTGAACCGGGGCAGCACGTCGCTCGCGTACTCGACGACGTCCGCGGTCAGCCTCATGGATGGCCCTGGCGGGAACACATATGCCTTCCTGGCCAGGAATTCCTTGAGGACGTCGTTCTGCAATGTGCCCGTGAGCTGAGCCGGCCGCACCCCTTGCCGCTCCGCGGCCACCAGGAACGTGGCGAGGATGACGGGGGCGGTCGCGTTGATGGTGAAGTTGACGGAAAGCTTGTCCAGGGGCAGCCCGGTGAACAGTTCCGCCATGTCGTCGGCGGTGTCGATCGCGACGCCGACCCGCCCGACCTCGCCCCGGGCCATGTCGTGACCGGAGTCGTAGCCGAGCTGGGTGGGCAGGTCGAACGCGACGGAGAGCGCGGTCTGCCCCTGCCCGAGCAGGAACCTGAACCTTGCGTTCGTCTCCTCGGGGGAGCCGAAGCCGGCGAATTGCCGCATCGTCCAGAGCTGGCCACGGTACATGGACGCATACGGTCCCCTGGTGAACGGCGGCTGGCCGGGAAGGCCGAGCCGTTCCTCCAGCGCCCGCGGGCCTCCGGCCACGTCGGCGGCGGTGTAGACCGGCACGACCGGGATGCCGGAGTCGGTGGTGACGGGCGGTTGGTCCTGGCCGGGCGGCGTCGTCATCACGCCGCCTGCGGGCGGGCCAGGCGGAGCATGCCGCCCACCGCGTCAGGCAGTGCGGTGCCTACCGGGAAGACTTCCGCGACGCCGAGGCTGCGCAGCGCCTCGGCATCCCGGGGCGGGATCGTGCCGCCCACGGCCAGTGGCGTGCTGGCACCGGCGGCCCGCAGCGCGGCGAGCACCTGCTCCGCGATGGGCAGGTGCGCACCGGAGAGCACGGAGATGCCGACAGCGTCGGCGTCCTCCGCCACGGTGGCGGCGGCGATCTGCGAAGGTGTCACCCGCAGGCCCAGGTAGATCACTTCCGCCCCGGCGTCGCGTAGCGCCATCGCGATGACCTTGATCCCGCGGTCGTGGCCGTCGAGGCCCGGCTTGGCCAGCACCAGCCGGGGGCGCCTCATTGGATAGCACCCTCGATCATCACCGCACGGCCGTCGAGTTCCAGGGTGGCGTCGCGCATCACGCAGTCGAGGTGAGCCACGGCGTTGACCACGCCACCGTAGGCGATCGAGTTGCCCAGCGCGACGTGCGCGGTGCCGCGCGCCGACTCGGTCTCCATGGGCACCGAGCAGATGGTCCCGGCTGGGTTGAAGGCCACGGAGACCTCGGCGAGGTTGGTCATCCGATCGTCCTGGCACCGCTCCAACATGGTTGTGAGCCGGCCGCGTTCCGCGCCTTCGATGCCACGGACCTGCCCATCGACGATGTGCAGCACGACCGGTTCCGGCAGCGGCCCCCGGCCCATGAACAGCAGGTCGCCGTCGACCACCACGGTTCCCGAGACCGTGCCTTCGACCGGTGCGGTGCCCGACTCGATGTCGGGCGGGGCCATGTACGCGCCCGGCTGGGTCGCGATCCCGTGCAGGACGCGGCCGGGCCGGTCGGCCACCGATCCGCGCAGGTCCGTCCCGCCGCGGCTGGTCAGCCGGAACTCCTGGGCTGCTCCCCACGCCCTCCCCACGTGGTCGGCGTCGGCGCGCAACTGCTCGAAGTCCACGTCAAGCGGGCCGCCGGCCCGGAACGTGCCGAGCCGCACACCGGGCATGGCCAGGTAGCGCGCGCCGCGGTCCGTCGCGTCCCGGCGGGCCCGGCTGGAGCCGATGAACAGGCTGGTGAGCTCGATGATCGCGCCTGCCTCCGCCATCATCGCGGCCACCGCTCCCGGCGGCTCGGCGCCCGGCAGATGCGGCGCCGGCATCTGGGCCACCAGTGGGATGCCATCCCGGGCCGCGACCGCTTCCAGCAGCCGGGTTACCACCTCCGCGTCGGTCCCGCCGTCGGTGAGCAGCACGACCTGCTCGCCCGGGCGGATACCGAGGCACTGGTCCAGGACATTCGCGAATCCGCTACCCTCCACGGCCTCTCCCGGTCTGGCCGCCCTGATCGGCGAGGGCGAGCGCCGCGAAGACCGCGTACACCTTCGTGGCCTCGTGGATGTCGGAGACCGCTAGGTGCTCATCGGGACAGTAGACGGGCGGGCCACCAGGGCCGAAGATCACGGTGGGGACCTTCTCCCCGAAGCTCGCCGTATCGCCGAGCCAGTTCTCTGTCACCAGAGCCGGTTCCTCACCACGGACCAGCCGGACCGCGTCGCACATGAGCCGGACGACCTCGTCGCCGGGATCCGCAAGATAACCGTCCTTGACGTCGACCAGTTCAACGTCTGCCACCAGGCGCGGGTCGGCGGCCCTGGCCTCGGCGAGGCAGCGGTCTATCTCGGCTCGTACCTGTTCCGTGGTCACGCCCGGCTGGGGCCGGGAGTCCACCCGGATGACGCATTCGTCGGGGATCATGGACGGGCCACCGGGCGCCAGCCCGCCGTAGATCCGGCCCGGCACGACATACGTCTCGGTACCGAACAACTCAGCCACCCCGTCCCTGAGGGGTGGTTCCAGCCGGGACCGGTCCAGGGCCAGCACCGCCTGGGCCGCGAGCACGTTGGCATTCACCGCGGAATGCTTGTGGCAGGTGTGCGCGGAGCGCCCCCGGACGGTCACATCAAAGTAATACCGCCCGCGGTGGCCGACGCACACTTCATTGTCGGTGAGCTCACCGAGGACACACAGGTCGGCCTTGTGACTCTCGAAATAGGAAATAGAGCCGGCCTGATCGCCCATGTGGTCGGAGACCGCCGCCATGGCAAGGGTGCCGGCCAGCGGCAGCCCGCTCGCCCGCACCGCCTCGATCGCAACGATCTGGCACGCGAGGGCCGCCTTCATATCCATAATTCCGTGGCCGTAGACGGAACCGTCGATGAGATCACCCGAGAATGGAGCGGCCCGCTGCCAGCCGTGGGATTCCGGCTTGGTGTCCAGGTGACCGGTGAAGGCCACCCGCCGCCCGTGGCCGAAGCTCACCTCACCGATCGCGTTGGGACGGTCGGGAAGGACGGGCTGCAGGTCGACCGACTCAAATCCCGATTCGCGCATCACCGAGGCCAGGAACTCGGCCAGTGGCCCCTCGGCACCGAGCACGCTGGGGATGCGGCAAACCTCCTGGACGAGAGCAACAGCCCGGTCAAGATCGAGATTGTCCAATAGAGGTGCGGCGAATGGCCAGTCAGCGATGTCCACGGTCCTGATCTCTCCCGAACATCAGATATAAGATCTTATATGTACTGAAGTTCCCCGTGTCAAGCCAGCCTCCGGCGGGTGGGCCGGCACGGCAGCCCCCGCAGCGATCACACCACCGCGGCGGGCCGTCGCGGTCAGTCACCGAGTCATCGGCGCACGACCACCAGGTGATCCCGGATACGGCGGAACGCGGCGTTTGCCTCCCGGACGATCCGCTGCTCGTCAACGAACACCAGGCGCCGGTCCCGCATGACGATCCGCCCATCGATGATCGACGTGTCGGCCACGCTCCCGTTCGCCGCGAACACGAGATGGCTCTGAACATGCGCGGCGCTATCCGTCATCAGCGGCGTGAAGATCGCGTTGTCGGTATCGATGAGGATGAGGTCGGCCTTCGCACCGGGCTGCAGCCGCCCGGTATCGTGACCCAGCGCCCGCGCGCCGGAGTTGGTCGCCATGCGGAGCACCAGATCGGCCGGCATCAGGCTCGCATCGGACCACCTGGCACGGTGAATGAGGGCGGCGAACTTCATGACCTCGAACATGTCTGCGCTGTTGTTGCATTCACAGGCATCGTGGCCGAGCCCCACATTGATGCCGGACCTCAGCATTTCCGGGACGCGCGCGATCCCGTTGCCAAGCTTGGCATTGGAGGAGGGGTTGTGGGACACGTGTGTCCCGGTTTCCGCGAGCAAGCTGATTTCGCTGTCGTCGAGGCAGACCGAGTGCGCGGCCACGACATCCGGGCCCAGCAGCCCGGCCCGGTGGTATACGTGAGCTGGCCTCGTGCCGAACCGCTCGAGGGAGTCCTCGACCTCTGACATCGACTCGTTGAGATGTATATGGACACCGGTGCCGAGTTCGTCGGCCAGGGACCGTGCGTCGCTCAGGAACGCCATATCGACGGTGGGCAGCCAATCTATGCCGACCCGGACCTCGATGCGCCCGCCGGCCTTTCCGTGGTTGGCCGCGTAGGCATCGGCGTTGTCGGCCAGGGTGTCGAGGCCATGCTCGGGCAGCGCAGCGTCACTGGACAGCACCGCCCGGATACCGATCTCCTCGGCGGCCTGAGCGAGCGCGCCGAGCTGACGGTACATGTCGTTGACCGTGGTCACACCGGCCTTGATCGACTCGGTATAGCTCACGAGCGCGGCCCAGTAAGCGGCCTCCGGGTCCACTGCCCGGACGATGGGATACCAGCACTCGTCGAGATACTCCCACAGCGGCAGGTGGTCGTTATACCCCTTGCCAAGCGCCGTGTGGTAGTGCAAATCGATCAGCCCTGGCATGACAATTTTCCCGGATGCGTCGATTGCCTCATCCCCGGGCTGATTCGTCACCGGGGCCGTTCCGTCGTCGACGGAAACTATCCGGTCGCCGTCAATAACAAGCGTGCCCCGCTCAAAATAGGTCCCGGCCGGGTCCAGGGTCAGAATCATCCCGTTACGAATGATCAGGCGGGCCATGGGCTATTCCTTTCGCTGCGCCTGTCCGGGCCGGATGTGTTTCCGGTCGATCGAGCCGTGGCTGGATGTGCCACACAATCCCTGGCTCGCGCACCACCGTAGTCCGGGAACTCGCCAGCGGCCTGGCCTGTTCCGAACATCAGATATAAGATCTTATATGTGCATTGCTTCCCCCGTGTCAAGGTGACCTTCCCGCCCTCGTCGCGGCGCCCGCCGGGGCACCTGGCGGGGCCGTGACCACGGATGCGGGCAGGGAGCCCGCCCCGCCAACCGTGCGACACGAGCATCACCTCCGCGCGGCGGCTGCCCGGGCCATGGGCGGGGATGCCAAGCTGGCCGAACGCCGCGAACGCGGCAGCCTGAACGCCCGCGAACGGGTTGCCCTGCTGGTCGATGCCGGGTCCTGGCAGGAGACAGGGCTCTTTGCCGTGTCTCATCTTCCCGCCATGCGCGACGAGACGCCCGCGGACGGGAAGGTGACGGGCTTCGGCACCGTCGACGGCCGTCCGGTGGGTGTCATCGCCTACGACTTCACGGTCAAGGGATCCTCCAGCAGTTTCTCCAACAACAGAAAGGTCGCGCACGTCAAGCAGACCGCCGGGGAGCAGGGGTTCCCCGTGGTCTTCCTGGCGGAATCGACCGGTATCCGCATGCCCGAGATCCTGGGTGGCCGGGGCATGGGGCTCATGTCGGACAAGACCCGGTTCCTGCGGACCAGGACGGCGCCGTGGGCGTGCGGCGTTTTCGGTTACGCGTTCGGGTCGGCCGCCTGGCACGCCTGCGTCTCGGACGTCGCCATCATGCAGCGAGACGCCGTGATGGCGGTCTCGAGTCCCCGGCTGGTCGAGCTCGCCACCGGCCAGCGAATCAGTGGAACGGAACTCGGCGGTGCCGACCTGCACGCCGAGACCACCGGGTTCGCCGACTGCGTCCGGGACACCGACGAGGATGTGATCGCCGGCCTGCGGGCCTGGCTTTCCTACCTGCCTTCCCACAGCGGCCAGCCGGCCCCGCTCACCGATCCACCGGCGGACTCCATGGGACGCGGCGCCAACATCGGGGACCTGGTGCCGCGGGACCCCAGCACCGTCTACGGCATGAAGCCGGTACTGGAGGCGCTCGTGGACCCGGGCACGCTGTTCGAGCTGAAGCCGCGCTTCGCCCGCAACCTCATCACCGCGCTGGCTCGTGTTCACGGCTACCCGGTGGGAATCATCGCCAGCAACCCCCAGCACAAGGCCGGGGCCGTCGACGCGGCCAGCTGCGACAAGGCAATCAGCTTGATCGTCTTGTGCGACTCCTACAACCTTCCCATCGTGCACCTGGTTGATCAGCCCGGATTTCTCGTCGGCCGGGACGCCGAGCGGCAGGGAATCATCGGCAAGGTCATCAACTGGATGAACGCCCTGTCGCTGTGCACGGTGCCGAAGCTGTCGGTCATCGTGCGCAAGAGCTACGGCCAGGCATTCGTCAACATGGGCGGCGCGGACATGGCCGACGAACTGGCCGCCTGGTCGACCGCCGACATCAACTTCATGTCGCCGGCGTCCGCGGCGGCCATCCTGTCCCGTGACGACGCCGATGGCGCGGGCCCGGGCAGCGGTTCGGCCTACGAGCTGGCGGCCGTGTACGGGGCTCACGATGTGATCCTGCCGGGTGAAACCCGCAGGTACCTCGTGCGGATGCTGGACCTGTACGCCGGGACGTCGGCGGGCCGGGCCGTCGGCCAGCACCGGCTCAGCTGCTGGCCCACCAGCTACAGGTAACCGGGTGGGCGGCGATCAGATGTTCCAGGCCAGGCTGAACCTTTACGCGGGCCCCGGCTGCCTGGCACTCGTGGCCCAGGCGGCCGGCAGCAGCCGGATCCTGGTGGTGACCGACAGGGGGTGCGACGAGGCGGGCATCCTCGACCGGGTCCTGGCCGCCCTGCTGCCCGTCCGCCCGGTGGGCGTCTGCGCGTTCCTGACATCCGAGCCGACGTTCACCGACGTCAGCCGCGTCTGCGAGGCCATTGCCGCCGACCAGCCCGGGTGCCTGGTCGCGGTGGGCGGCGGCAGCGCCATCGACCTGGCAAAGGCCGCCGCCGCGCTGGCCACCAACGGCGGCAGCGTGCGGGACTACGCCACCCCTTCCTACTCCGACTACCGGGCCGATGCGCTGCGCTCCGACCCGCTTCCCGTGGTGGCTATCCCGACCACGGCCGGCACGGGCAGCGAGGTCACCCGGAACGCGGCGATCTCCGATCCCGCGACGGGGGACAAGCTCGCCATGCGCTCGCCCCGGCTCGTGCCGCGGGCGCAGTTCCTGGATCCGGTACTGCTGCGTACCTGCCCGCCCAGCGTGGCCGCGCAAGCCGGCCTGGACGCCGCCGCCCACGCACTGGAAGGCATGCTGTCCACGCTGGCGTCACCGGCCTCAGATGGGCTTGCGGTGGACGCGGTGCGCCGGCTCGTCACGGCGCTGCCCGGCTTCTGCCGCGAGCCCGCCGACCCGGAGCTGGCGATGCAGATGCAGATCGGCAGCCTGCTGGCGGGCCTGGTGCTCAACGACTGCGCCACCGTCGCGGGGCACGCCCTGGCGCGGGCCATCGGCGCGGCCGCCAGGCTGGCGCATGGGCTCAGCGTCGCCCTGGTGATCGCGGAGGTGGTCCGGTTCAACGCCGCAGATTCCGACCGCAGGCTTGGCGCTACGGCGGCCGCGCTCGGCCTGGATCCCGGCGGGCCGGCCGAGTCCATCGCGACCGCCCTTGAGAACCTGCGCGATTCCCTCGGCATCCCGGCCAGGCTGCGCGACCTGGGCGTGACCCGCAGTGGGCTCGCCCCGATCGCCGCCATCGCCGCGCAATTCACCGCGCTCAACCCCCGTCCCGCAGGCCCGGAGGAACTGCTGGCTGTCCTTGAGAACGTGTTCTGAGCAGGCCCCCACCCAGAACGAGGTGAGCCCATGTCAGCAGAAGTGGTCGTGGTTACCGGAGCCTCCAGCGGCATCGGCCGTGCCTGCGCCGAACGGTTCGCCGCAGAGTCGGCCCAGGTGATCGCCTGTGCGCGGCGCGGTGACCGGATCGCGGCCCTGGAGCGTGACCACCCAGGCCGGGTGCGCGCGGAGGTCCTCGACGTGCGGGACCGCGAAGCGGCCGAAGAGCTGGCCGGCCGGATCCACCGTGACTACGGAAGGATTGACGTACTCGTCAACGCGGCGGGGCTCGGGATCGGCCTTGACTCCATTCCCGACGGCAGCCCCGCTGAATGGGACGTTATCTTCGACACGAACGTCAAGGGACTGCTCAACCTCACCAAGCCGGTTGTTTCGGAGATGGTGCGGCGCGGCGCTGGCCATGTGATCAACATCGGCTCGATCGCCGGGCACGAGATGTACACCAACGGTGCCGTCTACTGTGCCAGCAAGGCCGCGGTGGACCGCATCACCAAGGGTCTCCGCATGGACATCCTCGGCACCGGGGTCCGGGTCTCCACCGTCGACCCGGGGCTGGTGGAAACCGAGTTCGCGCTCGTCCGGTTCCGGGGCGACGAGCGCCGTGCGGCCCGGTGGTATTCGGGGAGTGTCCCGCTGACCGCCGCGGACGTGGCCGATGCGGTCTGGTGGGTGGCCACCCGGCCGGCCCACGTCCAGGTCGCGGAACTGCTCATCTACCCGACCGACCAGGCGGCGATCCGGCACCTCGCCCGGCGGCCGGAGCTATGAACGGGCCGGCGCCGGTGCCGGATCCGGACGCGGCGCTGCGGTCCGCGTTCAGCCCGGCGGCGATAACCATCGTGGGCGCATCGCGGACGCCCGGCAAGATGGGCCACGTCACGCTGCGTGCCCTGACGGAAGCGGGTTTTCGCGGCCGGCTCTACCCGGTCAACCCAGGCGGTGGCACCGTCCTCGGCCTGCCCGCCTATCCGCGGGTGGCCGACCTGCCGGGCATTCCGGACCTTGCCCTCATCGCCGTGCCGCGGCCCTCGGTTGCCGGGGCGGTGCGGGAGTGCGCCGCCAAGGGAGTACCGGCGATCCAGATCCTCACGTCCGGCTACGGCGAGACCGGCGGCCCCGGCCGGTCGGCCGAGCAGGAGCTGCGCGACATCGCCCACAGCCATGGCAGCAGGCTCATCGGGCCCAACTGTGTCGGCATCTTCTCCGCCGCTGCGCGGGTGACGTGGACCCCGCAGGCCGGCCTGGTGCCAGGCGGTGTCAGCTTCATCTCCCAAAGCGGCGGACTTGCCTACGACCTGCTGGCAGGCGGCCGTTTCCATGGCCTGGCCTTCGACAAGATCGTCTCCATCGGCAACTGCGCGGACCTGGACATCGCTGACTACCTGCGGTTCTTCCGCAACGAACGGTCGACGACAGTGGTCGGGCTCTATGTGGAGGGCCCACGTGACGGCCGGCGCATGTTCGACGAGCTGGCCGCGCTGGCGGCGGTCAAGCCGGTACTGGTGCTCAAGGGCGGCCGGTCGGGCACCACGGCCCCCTCGGTGACGTCCCATACCGGCCGGATCGCGGGCAGCTACCGGGTGTGGCAGGCGGCCATCCGGCAGGCCGGTGCCGTTGAGGTCAGGTCCTTCGCGGAGCTGGTCACCGGCCTGGCAGGCCTGCAGTCGCTGCCGCCCGGGCCGCGCCGGCGGGTCGCGCTGGTAGGCAACGGGGGCGGGGCCACCGTCCTGGCGGCCGACAGCTGCGCCGAGCACGGTCTGGAGATCGCCACAGCGGGCACCGGCACCAGGGCCGGGCTCGCCGGTCTGCTCGATGCTGTCGAAGGCAGCCTCCCGGCCGGCAAAGCCGTGGTTGAACTGCCCATTGACCGGCTGCTCAGTGGCGACGGCGAGCTGCTGGCCGCCGTGATCCGGCTGGTCCGCGAGGACGCTTGTGTCGATGCCGTGATCCTGCACATCAACCTGATCCCGCTGGCGGACAGGAACGACGTACCGGCCAGCATGCACACCGTGTTCGGCCGCCTCCGCACAGCGGTGCGGCGCAGCGGGCCTCCGGTCCTGCTGGCCCTGCGCGTCACCGCTGACCCGGGCCAGGTCGCCGTGCGCCGGGAACTTGCCGCCGCGGCCCGCTCCGTACTGGGCTGCCCGATATTCCACGAGCTCGATGACGCGATTCGCTGCCTCGCGATCGGGTCGGCGGCCTCCCTCGGCCGGGACCACCGCGCCGCCCCGGCCGGCACGGCGGCGACGGCCCGACGGCTGCGGAGCGGGGCCCGCGGACAGCCAGGAAGCGGGGCCGGCGCCAGGGCAGAGCTGCAGGCCGCCCGGGCGCGTGGCGATGCGGCACTGGATGAGGCGCGGGCCAAGGCCCTGCTCGCCGGCTACCTCTTGGACACCCCACGTGGCAGGGTCATCAGCAGGGACGACGAGTTCCCCCCGCTGCCCGCCGGCCTGGGCCCTCCCTACGTGCTGAAGGCGCTTGCCAGGGTGCCCCTGCACAAGACCGGGCTGGGCGCGGTCCAGGTGGGGCTCACATCGGCGGCCGAGCTGTCGGCCAGTCTCGACCGGATGCGGGAACGGCTTTCCCGCTCCGGGCTGCTCATCGACGGTTTTCTGGTGGAGGAGCTGATCCCCGCCGGGACCGAGATCATCATCGGGAGCACGGTGGACGAGTCCTTCGGGCGGGTCGTCCTGGTGGGGGTGGGGGGAACGCTGGTAGAGGCCACGCCCCGGGTGGCCATCCGGCTCTGGCCGGTCTGCGCCAGCGACGCCGAGGAGATGATCGCCGACCTTGGCGTCAGCGAGCTGCTGGCGGCCGACGGCAGTGCCCGGGCTCTGGTGTGCGCGCTGCTGCGCGTGGCAGGGCCCGGCGGGGTGCTGTCGGACCTTCATGACCTCGTGACCGACATCGACCTGAACCCGGTGATCGTCAGGGCGGGCCGGGCCACCGTGGCCGATGCCCGGATCGTGCTTCGCCCCGCCGATCCGGCGGCGCCGACCGAGAGCGGCGGACAGCATGGATGACCTGCTCAGGGGGGCGCTGGATCTCCACGTCCACACCGCGCCGGACCTGGTGCCGCGCTGCGTGAGCGACCTGGAGATGACCAGGCGCGCACGGCATGCGGGAATGGCCGGATTCGTCATCAAGTCGCACCACGCTCCCACGGCCGACCGTGCCGCCCTGTGCACCACGCTGGTCGCGGGCGTCCGGATCGTCGGGTCGATCACGCTCAACCATTACGTCGGCGGGCTGAACGCATGCGCCGTCGAGGGCGCGGCGCAAAGCGGCGCCCGGGTGGTCTGGCTGCCGACCACGGACGCCTCGAACGAGGCGGGCATCCTGGCGGGCTGGCCGGCCGGGAAGCCGCTGCCTCCCTACCTGCAGGTGAAAAAAGACCTCATGGACAAGGGACGGCTTCCCCCCGCGATCGCCGTGGCCGGTGACGATGGCAGGCTGACAAATGGCGCGCAGGAGGTAATCGAGGTCGTGCGCGACTACGGCCTGACCCTGTGCACCGGGCACCTCGGCTGGCCGGAGATTTCCATCCTGGTCCCGGCCGCACGCCAGGCAGGCGTGGGGAAGATCGTCATTACCCATCCCGAGTCGCCGTCGATCGGGCTGACGCCAGAGCAGCAGGCCTGGCTTGCCGCGCAGGGCGCCTACTTCGAGCGGTGCTACGCCTACTCCGGCAGCAGCCAGGTGATCGACGCCGAGGTCCGGGCGGTACGGTCCACCGGTGTGGAACGTAACGTGCTCTCCAGCGACCTGGGCCGGGTGGACGCCCCCCTCCCTGACGTGGGGCTGGCACTGTTCATCTGGGAGTTCGCAAGGCGCGGCTTCACCGAGGATGAACTCCGCCGGATGACCGCGCTGACGCCGCGGGCCCTGGTCGAATGACCTGGCCGCTGCCCGGGAGCAGGCCGGGCAGCGGCTAGCCGGCCTCGGGGGAGGACGCCTGATCGCGGCCGCGGCTGCCCACCGCGACCGCGACGCAGACGATCGCGCAGCCAGCGAGCTGAGCGGCCGACGGTCGTTCCCCGAGCGCCACGGCCGCGACGGCCAGGGCGACGAGGGGGTTGATCAGGAAGAGCAGGGCGCCCCGTGCCGCGCGCATGCCGCGGAGACCATAGGTGATCAGCAGCCAGCCGACGATCTGTGACCACAACGCCAGGAGGATGAGGTAGGGCTCGGCGGAGGCCGGCGGCGGGACGCTCAGCGAGCCCGTTGCCAGCCCAGCTATTGTGGCCGAGGCTGCGCCCCCCAGCGTGGCGTCGAGCAGTGGGCCGACGACGTGCTGGCCGCGCTGGCTCATCCGCAGGCAGATCAGGAAGACCGCGAAGCAGCACGACGAGCCGAGGCCGTACGCCAGGCCGGCCACCGGGTCCGACCCCGTTGGTCCCGCGCCCGCGGCACCGGCGAGCAGCAGCATCCCCGCGACCGCGACCGGGGCGGCCATGAGCAGCCGGCGACCGGGCCTTTCCCGCAGCACCAGCCATCCGAGCAGGCTGACCGGGAAGACCTGCAGGTTACTGACGACGGTGGCGATTCCCGCGCCGAGACCGGCGATGGAATGGCCCCAGAGCACCAGGTCGAGCCCGAGGAAACAGCCGGCCGTCAGGGCGAGCAGTCGCTCGCGGCGGGCCCGCCCGCCGATGCGCCGTCGCTCCACCTCGGCGAGGATCACCAGGACCGGCACGGCGTACAGACACCGGTAGGCCGCCGCCGTGGCCGCGGAAACATGCGCGGCCTGCATGAAGGTGCTGGACGGCCCGGTGATGATGGCGCCGGTGACGACCATGACGGCGTTCCCCCGGGATGGGCCCCGGGCGCCACTGGCCGACGGGCGGCCGCGTGCCCACCGGCCCGGCCCGGAGCCGGAGGAAAGCAGCCGCGCTATGGGGGACAGCGGGGTGCTGCGGGTCATTCCGGCCGTGGCCGGCGCATGTTGTACTCGTAAGCGGGGTCCACCGGGACCTGATCCCAGCCCCGGTAGAACGCGAACACGTAGGGCTCCACCGCCGCGGCCAGTTCGCGCTGCCTGTCCGCCGCGTCTGTCGCCGCCCAGAACCTGTCCCGCCCTGCCTCCTCATAGCTGGCGCGGACCAAGTCCTCGTCGACCGTGGTGATCACCCCGTTGTCCAGGAGAATCCGGCCGGCGACCACAACCTGGTCGATGTCGGTCGCGTTCGCCCGGTCGATCAGGACATCGAGAGGCGGCGTGCGCGCATATTTCCCCGGCGGGTAGAAGAGCCGCTCTTTCCGGATGACGAGCAGGTCGGCGTCCTTGCCGGTGGCCAGCGAGCCGAGTCGCCGGGACTGGCGGAGCGCCTGCGCCCCCGACTGGGCGGCTGAGGTGAGCACACCCAGCGAGTCCAGCCGTCCCCGGCTGATCTCCCCGGGGATCCGCTGCAGGTAGGTGGCCAGACGCAGTTCCTGGAAGAAGTCCTCGTGCTCGGAGAAGGAGATGCCGTCGGTTCCGAACGCGACATGGCCGCCCTGCTCCAGGATGTCGCGGGCCCGGGCGATGCCGGTGCTCAGCCGGAGGTTCGAGCCCGCGTTGTTCACCGCCACCGCGCCGGTGTCGGCCAGGATCCGTATGTCCTCATCCCCTGCCCAGACGAAATGGGCGCACGATACGTCGGGCCCCAGGACGCCGAGATCGGCGAGGCGGCGCATCGCGGACTTGCCGTAGGCACGGAGGTTGAACAGCATCTCCGAGCGCGTCTCCAGCGCATGCGTGGTGATTCCCGAGGCGCATTCCGTGGCCAGCCGCCGGTTCCGCAGGTACAGCTCATCCGAGCAGGCCGGCGTCCAGTCCGGTGCCAGGATGACGCGGATCCTGTCGTCGTGGTGGTCCCACCGCGCGTGCACGCGCCGATAGGCGTCCAGCACCGCGTCGGTCGGCCATGCGTAGCCCATGGTCGAGTCCCGCACCCTGGCCGCGAGGCCGGGCGGCAGCGACGCCAGGAAGGTGTCATTGTCCCCGTGCACGTAGATGTTCTGATCGCGGGTGACCATGCCAAGGGCCACCCGCATGCCGACCGCCCGGTAGGCCTCCAGGATGGCCTGGTTGCCGAAGTCGGGCAGGGACGGCACCCCGTAGCTGAAGTCGACGACGCCGGTCTGGCCGCCCCGGATGGCGTTGATCGCGCTGATCAGGACGACGGTCCTGAGGTCGTCCTCGGAGATCACGTGGCGGGACGCCCGGGTGTTCGCGCGCTCGAACACGAACTGGAACATCCCCGGCGCCTGCGGGGCGGTCGAGTGGAAATGGCCGTTGATGAAGCCCGGCATGACGAGGTGATCGCTGGATCCGAGGACCCGGTCGAACGGCCCGAGGCCTTCGAGTTCCTCCCGCCGGCCCAGCGCGGCGACGGTCTTGCCTTCGATAATCAGGGCGCCATCGCCGAGGACGGGCGTGCCATCGGCCAGCGAGACGAGCGGATCGCCAAGAACGAGGTAACGCGGCATCGGTTAGTCCCGTTCTCCTAGATCGGAAGCTTGTAGACCCGCTTCGCGTTGCCGCCAAGCACCAGGCCGATCTCCTCCTCGGTCAGCCGGAAACCGAGCTGTTTAGCCCATTCCGGGAACATGGCGATGGTTTCCACCCACTCCCGCAGGCTCATGGAGACCTCGGTGTTCGTCATGTCGCTGCCGAAGATCAGCCGGTCGATGCCGATGCGGTCCCGTATCCACACGAACAGCCGCACCAGCTCATCCACGCTGGCCCAGTGCTGCCACAGGCTGATTTCGATATGCACGTTCGTCTTGTAGATCGCCACGCTGAGGGCTTCCCTGCCCCAGGTCTCGATCCGGGCACCGTGTCCCATGATGATCTTGAGGTCGGGGAAGTCCGCTGCCACCGAGTCAACGTGGATGGGGTGCCCGTACTTGCTCTTGAGCCGGCCGCCGGAATGACCCTGGTGCAGCAGCACCGGCACGTCGTAGTCGCAGCAGACCTCGTACAGCGGGTAGACGATCTCGTCGTCGGGATAGAACCCGGTCGTCGGGTAGAGCTTCAGGCCGAGCATCCCCCACTCGGTCAGCCCACGGATCAGCAGGTCCCGGGCATACGACCGGCGTGGATCCACCCCGCAGAACGAGAACAGCCGCCCGGGCCATTTCTGGGTCAGCTCGTAGCAGCCCTCGTTCTTCTTCTCGATGGGCACGAACCCCTCGTCCCCCACCAGCAGCCCGCGGTCCATCGGCATCATCACCGAGACGTCCACGCCCGCGTCGTCCATCCGTGCGATGGTCTTGCTGCCATCGGGATCCCAGGAGTCGCGGACCGACGCGGCGTACCGCTCCCTGGCCTCGGCGAGATCCTGGTCGAACCAGCGCACCTGGCGGATCCAGCTGTCCGGGTAGGCGGTGGTGTTCTGCGGGTTCCAGGATGGCTCCCGGAAGATGTGCATGTGGGCGTCCACCACGGGGTGTACCACGTCGTTTCCTTCCGTTGCACCCATCGCGGGTGGCCCGGCGCATGGTGCCACACGCGCCGGGCCTTCCGCGGCCTGTCACGGCTGGCCGGCTTGCCCAGTCAGCACGCAGAGTTGTAGGCGTTCGTGGCTTCCTGTGTGACGTCGACGTGACCGGTGATGATCTTTTTCGTGGTCATGAAGTTCGCCAGTTGCTGTAGCTGCGGAATGTTGAGGCAATCCCAGCCGGTGCCGGCCGAGGGCGTGATCAGCTTCAGTGACTCCGGGGTGCTGAGCGCCAGGAACTGCGGCGTGTACTGAGTCACCTTCTTGAGGATGGCCAGTGATCCGGAAGGGTCGGCCACCGCCGCCTTCTCGCCCGCGATGAGGGCGGCGATGAAGGTCCGCACCATCTTGGCGTACGCCGCATCCTTCAGCCGGGCTGTGTTAGCGACCAGCGTGAACTCCGGATAGGGCGGGAACCCCTCGGAGCTGAGCGTGAAGACCGGCTCCTGCTGATGGAACGCGAGCCGCGTCTGGATCGCCTCCACGTTCGCCAGGCCACCGGTCATCGCGGTGACCTTTCCCGACAGCAGGGCCTGGACGAGGGTGGTACCGACGTTCACGTACTGCACCTTGTCGGGGCTGATGCCGTTGTGCTGCATGACGTATTGGGCCGTGGTCTTGCCCTGGGGGCTGAAGTAGCCGATGCTGTGCCCGGACAGGCCCTTGATGGTCTTGACACCGGTCTTGGGATTGATGATGACGACGTCGGCCGTCTGCGGCATCGTCGCCGCCACGACCGTGATCGGCACGTGGGCGAGGGTGGCCGCGAACATGCCCGACGGCCAGCTGATGCCCAGGTCGTCCTTGTTGCTCCCGACGAACTGGGCAGCGTTGCCCTCGCCGGGAACCTGAATCTTGACGTTCAGGCCGGCTCGCTTGAAGTACCCGTGGTTCAGTGCGTAGTAGATCCCCACGTGATCCGGGTTCGGGACCCAGTCGAGCATCAGGGTGACGTCCTGAAGCGTCTTCCCGGACGTGGTCGTGGTGGTGGATGAACTGTTCCCGCAGGCTGCCAGGCCCACGGCCAGGCAGCCGGCGAGGGCGGGGGCGGCGATGCGGACGCACCGGGCGGGGAGATGCCTCATCTGAGCCGCCTCCCCCATGCGCCGGCGTGGTTCCCGTTCATAGCCCGGCCTTTCATGTGGTGTCCTTTCTGCTATTCGCCGTATACGACCACGGGATCACCAGCCGCTGGACGATGGAGACAAGTGTGAAAAGCACGACGGAGATCCCGGTCAGAATGACGATGACCGCAAAAATGCGAGCGATCTGCAGATTGGGCTCGGCTTCGAGCATGACGTAACCCAGGCCATTGGTCGATCCTGCCCATTCGCCGACAACCGCGCCGATGGCCGCGTAGGTGACGGCGATCCTTATGCCGGTGAACATCATCGGGAGGCAGGCCGGGAATTCGACCCGGCGGAAGATCGCGAGGCGGGACGCGTCAAGCGTGCGCATCATGAGGATGTAGTCCTCGCTCACCGATCCCAGGCCGTCGAGGGTGTTGACGACGATCGGGAAGAAGCAGATCAGCGCGACAATGATGAGCTTGGGAAGGATGTTGTAGCCAAGGACCACAACGAGGATCGGCCCGATGACGATGATCGGGACGCTCTGCGAGCCGATGAGCAGCGGATAGATAGCCCGGCGAAGAAGCGCGGAGGCGTGCAGGACGACGGCGATGGCGACCCCGGCGACCAGCGCGATGGCGAACCCGTAGACGACCTCCTGCAGCGTTACCCAGGTCGCGCTGCCGAGTATCGACCAGTCCCCCAGCGAGCTGACGATCTCAGTCGGGGCGGGCAGCAGGTAGTCGGGGATGCTGAACAGGCGCACCGCCGCTTGCCAGAGCACGACGATGATGAGCAAGAGGGCGACGGCGCTGCCGTACTTGCGGCCGAAGCCCCAGAGCCGGGACCGGCGCCGGGTGGCCGGCGGGGCCGCGGAGTGAGCGACATCCGGCCTGGTGGCAGGGCTGCCTATCACCGGATGGCTCCAAGCGCACGGTGCTTGAGCGCCACGAACTCCGGGTCGGAGACGGCCTCCAGCCTGTTCTCCCTTGCCGGGAGCTTGACGTCGATGACGTCGAGGATCCTGGCCGGGCGTGATGAGAACACCACCACGGTGTTCGCCAGCAGCAGCGCCTCCTCGACATCGTGAGTGACCAGCATGATGGTCTTGGGGACTTCTGACATTGCGGACAGCAGCCATTCCTGCATCGCCGCCCGGCTGATGGCGTCCAGCGCCCCGAACGGCTCGTCCAGCAGGAAGACGGCCTTGTCGGCCATCAGCGTGCGCAGGAAGCTGACCCGCTGCCGCATGCCGCCGGACAACTGCGAGGGATAGCTCTGCTCGAAGCTGGCCAGCCCGAAACGCTCGAACAGCGGCTGGGCCTGTTTGCGCGCGGCGGACCGCGACACTCCCCGGTTCTCCAGGGCCAGGCACGCGTTGTCGAGCGCGGTCCGCCAGGGCAGCAGCAGGTCCTGCTGCGGCATCAGCGCGCAACGCCGCAGCCGGCTGGACGGCTCGACGGCCTCGCCCACCGTGATGGTCCCGCTCCGCGGATTGAGCAGGCCGGCGATCATCAGCAGCAGCGTCGATTTCCCGCACCCGCTCGGCCCCACGAAACTCACCCGCGACCGGGCCGGGACGCTGAGGTCGATGCCATCGAGTACCAGCAGGTCACCGAAGTAATGCCGGATCTCCGACAACTCAATGGCGCTGTTGGTGGCGTCCGTCCCCGGCGACGTCTGCCTCGAGCCGGCCGGGCCACTTGTCTCCTGGGTCATGGCGCAGCCCAGAGCCCCGACGTGTATCGACAGACCATCTGCATGGTCTCCATCCCGCGCGCAGAGGCGTGCCTGCATCTCGCGTATGAGGCATAATATTCGATATCTCACATTAGGCTTCGGGCTCCGGGCGGTCAAGGTACCCGGCTGGAAGATGGCTGGAGTTGCCGCTGGCAGCCGCGCCGCCGGACCCGCAACTCCAGGGGCGGTTACTGCCGCGGCTTCAGCGCGCGGTTACCGCCGAGCCGCCAGGGCGCGTGTGCCCGGCGGCGCGCGGCGGGTCAGCCGTTCTCAGGCTGGCCGGCCATTTCCCAGAACTGCCCGTCGAGCTTGGCCGAGACTTCATAGACGCCCAGGAGTTCCTGCTCCCTTCGGCCGGCGGGGCCGGTGGACGCGATAGCGGCGAGTATCCCGGTCACGAGTTCATCGACCTGCCCGGCCGTGTACTGGGCGATCCACCCGGCATAGGGATTGCCCGGCGTAAGGTCGCCGGAGGCGGCGTAATAACGGCCGGCGGCAGCGTAGCTCTGCTCGCCGGGGAGAATCGCAGCCAGGATGGCCGTCCCTCCAGACCTGGCCGATGCACGCAGATGGCCCACGTAAGCAGTGGTGACGGGTGACGGGGTGGCCGCCTGGAGGTCCGGTATCCAGCCGGCCCGGGACCGGTACTCGGTCACGTGCCCGTCGATCGCTGGCCCGGATATCGCGGTCTCGAGCTCGGTGAGCAAACCCGCGACGGACGGCGGCACACCGGCCTCCAGTGCCCCGCGGAGCGCCGCCGCGTACCCGGTCAGGAAAAGAGCGTTCTGCACCAGGTAGTACAGAAAGACGTCTCGGGGGAGGCTTCCGTCCGCCAGCCCGCGGACGAGGTCGTGCCGCGGTGTGCCGACGGCGATCTGCTGTCCCCTGCGGACCAGTTCCTCCTCGAAGGGGCCAGGCGCTGATACCTGCGCCACTTCGCCTCCTTCCCGCTCACCAGCGGTAACGTCGGCGCTCGTTGCTCTGGGATATCAGATGCGATATTCTACATCGGATTTGGCGCTCAAGGAGGCCCGCCGATGGCCCTCGTCGTCGACTGCCATATGCACCTGCTCGAACCTGACTGGAATCCGCGCAACATCTCCCAGGGAATGAGCGAAAGCTGGGCCCGCCAGGTCCGCTGGTTCGATCCGCCCAAATCCGACCCGGCCTACCTGGAGCGCGCTCAGGCGCAGGCATGGGACGGCACCGGGGCGCAAGCGGTGGCGCGCATGGATGACGCCGGCGTGGACGTCTCGGTGATGATGCCGATGGACCATGGCGTGCTGCTTGGCGAGGAGGGGGTCATCCCCATCGCCGAAAAGAACCGGCTCTGCGCACTGGCGGCGCGCAGCCATCCCGGGCGGCTCTACACATTCTGCGGCGTCGACCCCCGCCGCCCGGACGCGCTCGCGATCCTGACGCGGGCGGTTGACGAGTGGGGCGCGATCGGCCTCAAGCTGTATCCGCCCAACGGCTTCTATCCCTCTGACGAGGTGGTCTATCCCCTCTACCGGTTCTGCGTGGAACGAGACATCCCCGTCCTGCTGCACCAGGGCCACTCCGCCGGCCGTCAGAAATCGAAGTTCGCTCACCCGGTCCACGTCGACACCGCCGCGGCCGATTTCCCCGATCTGAAGATCGTCCTCGGGCACTCGGGCCGGCTGGAAACCTGGTCCGATGAGGCGCTCTCGGTGGCCATCTACAAGACGAACGTCCACCTGGACCTGAGCCTCTGGCAGCACTGGATCTCACCGGACGAGCTGGTCCGCAAGATCGTCTGGATGCGCGACCGGATAGGCCCGGACCGGATCCTGTTCGGTAGCGACATGGCCGGCATCGAGGTCTCGCTGACCCTCAGGCAGTGGGTGCACGAGTTCCGCATGCTTCCCGAGTGGGCCAAGCAGCTTGGCTACCGGATACCGGACAGCGAGCTCAACCTCATCCTCGGCGAGAACACGCGCCGCATCTACAAGATCCCGTCGCCTCCTGTCACGGCAAGGAGTGAGCCGTGACCCGCTCACTTGTCCTGGGCAACCCCCTTGTCACCCTGGAGGAAGGCGCGCCCTTCATCCCGAACGGCGCACTGATAGTCGAAGACGGCCGCGTCCTGCGCAGCGGGCCGAGCGCCGAACTCCAGGACCAGGGCCCCTTCGACCTGGTGCTGGGATCGGCGGAGCATTTCGTCGTACCCGGCTTCGTCAACGGGCACTTCCACTCGGAGGCGGCGCTCGGGCCGGGCCTGTATGAGCTGCTTTTCGAGCGCGCCAACATCTGGGTGCACCCGGCCTTCAAACCGATCGACCCGCAGGACGCCTACGACACCATCCTGGTGACGCTCATGCAGGCACTCCGCGGGGGCCAGACCTGCGCGGTGGACGCGTTCTACGGCAGGCCGGGGCTGGAGAACTTCGGGGCCGAGGTTGCGCTGCAGGCCTACCAGGATCTCGGCATGCGGGCCGCCCTGGGCATGACCCTGCGCGACCAGAACATCTACGTCCACGAGGAGAACGAGACGTTCCTGGCCCGCCTCCCAGCCGATCTCGCCGCCGAGGTCCGTGCGTCGCCCATGGGCTACGCGCTGCCGGTTGACGACGTCATCGCCGCCTACGAGCGAGTCGTGGCGCGCTGGGACGGCCGCGGCGGCAGGATCCGCGTGCTCCTCGCGCCGGACTGGACACCGGCGTGCTCCAACGAGCTGTACCAGCGGTGCCGGAAGGTGGCGACCGATCTCGGCACCGGCATCATGACGCACACCCTCGAGACCCGCCAGGAGATGCAGTTCAACATCCGCCGTTACGGCATGACGGCGATGGAACGCCTCGCCCGGCTGGGCGTGCTCGGGCCCGACGTGTCCCACTCCCACTTCGTCTGGGCAACCGACCGTGACATCGAACTGCTGGCCGACCATGGGGGCGTCGCGGTCAACGACCCGGGCTCCAACCTCAGGCTGAGCACCGGCATCTGCCGGGTCCGCGACATCATGGACGCTTCCGGGCGTATCGCCTTCGGCACCGACGCGATCTCCTTCTCCGAGCGCGACGACATGTTCCAGGAGGTCCGGCTGGCGACCCACCTCCAGCGCCTGCCGCTGGGCCTGGAGGTCGGACGGCTCGGCTCCGAGGCGGTGCTCAGGGCCGCGGCCGGTAACGGCGCACGAGCGGCCAGGGCCGAAGACCGGCTGGGCAGCCTGGCCCCTGGCAAGGATGCCGACCTCATCGTGCTCCGGCGGGACAGGGTCTTCTGGCCGGAGAAGCGCTGGTCGGTCACGCCTGTCCTGGACGTGATCCTGGACCGCTGTGACGCCTCCGACATCGACAGCGTCATGGTGGCGGGCGAACCGGTCCTGCACGGCGGAGTCATCACCCGCGTCAACGAGCAGGCCGTCAAGGACCGCTTCGCCGAGGCCGTCGACCGCGGTCTGTACGAGCTGAGCGGAGAGTGGGCCCGGTGGGGCGAGTTGTCGGCCCTGGTCGAGCCCTATGTCATCGACTTCTACCGGGACTGGCTCCCGGAGGAGATCACCAGCAGATACGCCTACAACACGGCCACCGGCCCTGCTGGTTTCGCCGGCGGCACCGCCCGGGGAGAGACGAAATGAGCCAATCCGCGTGCGAGATGCTGCGGCGTGACTGTGCGGATATGTGGGCGAAAATTCACGACCATCCCTTCCTGAGGGAGATGGCCGACGGATCACTGCCCACCGCCAAGTTCGCGTTCTATGTGGGCCAGAACCTGCTCTTCCTGCCCGAGCTGGCCAAAGCGGCCGCGATCGGGGTCGCCAAGGCGACCGACGAGGCCACCATGCGCGACTTCAGCGAGGTCGTCGGCAACGTTCTGAACCTTGAGATCCCCAAGAACCGCGAACTTCTCAATGAGGTCGCGCCCGATGGCCCCGCACAGATGACCATGGCGCCCGCCAACCTCGCGTACACGCGTCATCTGATCACGGTCGCCTACGAAGGCGGCGCGGCCAGCATCCTTGCCTCCTTCACGCCCTGTTCATGGAGCTACGGGGAACTGGGCCGGGCCTACGCGCCGAAGCGCCCCATCGACCAGCCCGCCTACGACCGTTGGTTCGAGTTCTTCTCCGGTACCGAATACTGGGAGACCCTGGAGGCAGGCAAGAGCCGCCTTGACCGCCTGTGCGCTGGTCTTGGCGAGGCCGAGATGCGGCGCGTTTCTGACATATTCCGCGTGAGCAGCCAGCTGGAATACCTGTTCTGGGACATGGCCTACGCCATGCAGGGCTGGCCGGTTTCGTGACCGCTTCCTGGCGCCACTCCTCCGCAGGCCGGCCCGGCACACGGGCATCTATGCGGGCCAATGGTCAGATGCGAAGCTGGACAAGGGAAGGCCGACGGCCCGGCGACGGATCGTGCGGTGCCCGCCTGCCCCGGCCGTCGTAGGGAGAGGGCAAATGTTCACCATCGAACCCATGGTCGTCGCCTACGGCCCGCACCGGGAAAAGAGCCGCTTCACCTACATGCACAATGCGGGCGTGGCCATCGACATCCCGTACGTGTCGTGGCTGATCCGGGGACCGGACCTGATCGCTCTCATCGATGTCGGCTGCAGCGCCCGGGACTACACCGAGCACATCCGGCCCAAGGACCGTGAACTGGTACACGTCGGCCAGGTCTTCGCCGACGTTGTCGACGTCAAGCCGATTGCCCGGCACCTGGCCGACCGGGGGCTGACCCCGCGCGACATCGACATCGTCGTGCTGTCCCACCTGGACTGGGACCATTGCATGACGGTCGACCCGTTCACCGGCAGCGCGTTCTACGTACAGCGCAAAGAATGGGATACGACCCCGTCGCACGAGATGTTCGCGACGTCGTTCGGGCCGAAGGAACACTACGAAAAGCTCGCCGGGTTCAACCTGACGCTGCTCGACGGCGCGCACCGGATCGCCGAGGGATTCGACCTGATGCTGTCCCCGGGCCACACATTCGGGGGGCAGTCAGCGATCATCCGCACCAGCGAGGGCACCTTCGTCATCGCCGGGATGTGCGTGCTCCGGGAGAACTTCTACCCCTCGTCCGAGGAGAGCGAGCACTTCAAGGTCATCCCGCCCGGCGGCCACACCGACCTGTTCCAGTCCTACGAGTCGATGCTCCGGCTGAAGGAGATCGGCGGAGACAACGTGCTCCCGCTGCACATGACCGAAGCGTGGGATATCACCCGCATCGGCTCACCGATCGGGCAGTGAAGCCCATCTCCTGCGGCCCAGGCCATGCGCGAACCCGGTGACGCACGACAACGGAGGCCTGACGTGACCGAGCTGCGTAACCACTACCTGATCACACCGGGTGAGCTGCGGGCACGGCTGGGTGAGCCGGGGCTGGCCGTGATCGATGCGCGCTGGGATCTCGGCGACAATGACGGCGGCCGGAACGCCTACCGCGCCGGCCACGTCCCCGGCGCCCGCTACGTGAGCTGGCTGGAGGACATCTCCGACCCCGCCGATGCGGTCGCCGGGCAGCTGGCCGGGCCCGCCGATTTCGCTCGGGCCATGTCCGCCGCTGGCGTGGGTGACTCCAGCGAGGTCGTCGCCTACGACGACAACACGATCTTCATGGCCGCCCGGCTGCTGTGGGCGCTGCGCATCTACGGCCACGACCGGGTGCGTGTCCTCGACGGGGGCTGGCCGGCCTGGGTGCGCGGCGGGGGGCCGGTCGACACGGCGCTGCCGCCCGCCGGTGCCGCGCATTTCACCCCCGCCCCGCCACGGGACCTTCGCCTGACCAAGGATCAGATGCTCGCTGTTGTCGAGTCCGGTGAGACGCAGATCGCCGACTGCCGGATGGACGGCACCTGGTATGCGGCTGGTGCCCACATCCCCGGGGCGGTGCGCCTGCCAGCACCGTTGCTGGTAGATCCGGAGAACGGGATGGTCCGCGATGCCGCAGGGGTCCGGCGGCGGCTGGCGGAGGCGGGCATCGACGCCGACAGGCCGATCGCGCTGTACTGCGGCGGCGGCGTTTCGGCCGCGGAGGCGTTCCTGGCGCTGCGGACGGCCGGTATCCAGACGGCACGCGTCTACGACGGTTCATGGACCGAATGGGGAGCCGACCCGGCCACCCCCAAGGCGCCTCACGGTAACGGCTGACCAGGCCACGGCTGCCTCGGACAGCGCCGGACTCCGGCAAGATCAGCCCTGCCAGGCCACGTGTCAGGCGCTCAGTCCCGCAGGATCCACAGGCACTGCGCGTCGCCCTCTCCCATGTTGCGCCAGCCGTCGATGCCGCGGCGGGAGGCGAGGAGCGTTTCGCCGCTGCGGAGGACGGGACGGCCCGATGACAGCAGCACCTGGATGAGGCCGCTGACCACTCCCACCAGTTCGACGCCCTTGTGGGCGAAGGGAGCCTCGACGGTAGCCGATCGCGGCAGGGAGACGAGGTAGGCGCGCATGCCCGCCTCGGCGTCGTTGAGCAGCGGAACGATCGAGCCCGCGGGCGCGGTGCCGAGGCCGTGACGCCTGCCGATCCGGTAGTCCGGGGTGACCTCACCGCCGAGCAGCTCGTCGAGGGTGACGTTGAGGCGCCCGGAAAGGGCCATCAGCGTCTCGAGGGAGAGCCCTCTTTCTCCCCGTTCCACTTGGGAGATGGCGCTCGGTGACACCTCGGCGAGGCGGGCGAGATCGCTCTGGCTCAGATCTCGGCGCAGGCGGTAGGCACGCAACGCTGCACCGACGCGCGCCGCTGCCTGGGCCGGCTGCAGTTGCAGCTTCCCGTCCTTGACCGAGTAGCGGAATATCTGGCCCTGGGCTCCTGGCGGGCGCCCTTCTGCCTTGCTGATGCGCAGGCGGCCCTCGCTGACGACGATGATGCACTGGGTGATCTGTTCGATCTCGCGGTGCATGGTCCGGTACGGGCTCGCCCCCGGCACCGACCAGTAGGCGATCGCGCCGAGGTCGAGCAGCATCGGGCAGCAGTGCCCGAAGAAGCCGCTGGCGATCCGCATGCCCCAGCGGTCGGCCAGCGGCGCCAGCGAGTCGAACAGCAGCAGCGGGCGGGGCGCCCGCGTGCAGAACTGGTGTATCGCCTCGAGCAGTTGGCGCGGGCTGGTGATCGGCGTGCCCGCCCGCGCGTCGAGGATCTCGATCCAGGGCCACCGCGCCGTTATCTCAGCGGGGTCGCTTGACACGGCGATATACCCCGCGGCGCCGAAGTCGTCGCGGCGCTGGGCAATGGCGTCGTAGAACAGCTGCTGGTGGGTCTCGCTGCCCTCCCACACCCACACCACGTTGTCGCCCCAGTACAGGCCGTCGAGGGCTCGGTCGAGCTCGGCCACACCGGTGCCGGTCGATTCATTAGCCATGCTTCCAAGCATAAGGCAAATAGGAAGCCTCAGAACACCCCTCTGCATGGCCGCTGTCGGCCCCGGGACTGGCCCCCGGCCCGCCCGGCCGCGGCGGCAGCTGTACAGCATTGCTGTTAGGAAGTTTGGAATCTAGTTCATCTGCTTTACCGTTGTGGCAAGCATGAACGCCCTGGCGCTACCGGGCCGGGCGGCCAGAGTAAGGAGCTTCCCATGACGATCCAGATGCCGGCTGACGACAAAGTCCTGGCGGCCGAGGCGCAGACCACGACGCCGCCCCTTTACCAACGAGTGCTCATCGCGGTCGCCGATGCTGACCAGGTAGGGCCGGTGGTGGAGCTGGCACGCCGGGCCGGTGTGCGCGAGGCCCGCGTCCTGCACCTCAACCTGCGCGAGAGCTACGGTGGCCGGCGCTTCCCGCTCGAGACCGATGCCGCGGCCTCCTACGCCGCCGAGGCAGCCATCTTCGAGCTTCGCATGGCAGGCATGACAGTCTCCGGGCACGTCCGCCATGCCATGATCGGCAAGGCCGCCGAGGCCATCACCGCCGAAGCCACCGAGTGGGGCGCCGACCTGATCATCCTCGGCCCCTCACGCCGCGGCGAGTTCGCCACCCGGCTGCGCGGCAGCGTGACGCTCCAGGTGCTCCAGCACGCGCCATGCCCGGTCCTGGTGGCCTCCCCCGCGGATAAGGCCGACTCTCACCGCGTTGCCGCGATGGCTTGATCCTCACGATCGAGGGTGGCACGATCGCCGAGGTGAGCACAGCGTTGCGGGAGCTGTTGATGCGTCACGTTGACGCCGGCACCATTCCTGGCGGGGTCGCGCTCTTGGGTGCGGGGAACGCCGAGGTGGTCACCGCTGGCGTGGCGTCGATCGGCGGCGGTCCCATGGGCGAGGACGCGATCATGCGGATCCAGTCCATGACCAAGGTGATTACGTCGGTCGCCGCGCTGCGTCTTGTGGAGGCAGGGCGCCTGGAGCTCGACCAGGGTCTGGTGGACTGGCTGCCGGAGCTGGCTGACCGTCAGGTGCTGCGCGATCCAGCGGCTGAGCTCGACGACACCGTGCCGGCTCACCGGGCCATCACGCTTCGCCACCTCCTGACCAATACCTCCGGGTACGGCATGGTGATCCAGGCTTCGCCGCTGCAGCAGGCGATGGCCGCGAACGGCACCGAGGCCGGCCCGGAGCCACCGGCGATGGGCGCTGACGAGTGGCTGCGCCGTTTGACGGAACTTCCGCTAGCGTTCCAGCCGGGAGAAGGATGGCGCTATCACCATTCGTTTGGCGTGCTCGGCATCCTCATCGCGCGGGTGACGGGCCGCCCCCTCGGTAAGCATCTGGCCGAGGACGTTTTCGGGCCGCTCGGGATGACCGACACCGCGCTGTGGGTGGCGGAGGGCAAGCTGGACCGGCTTCCGGCGGCTTACCGGCACGGTGACGAGGGACTCGTGGAGACCGAGCCTGCCGGTGGCGGTTTCTACGCAGGGCCGCCGCCGTTCGACGTCAGCCACGGTGAGCTCGTCTCCACCGCACGGGACTATCACCGCTTCACCCGGATGCTTGCCGAAGCAGGGCGAGTCAACGGCCATCCGATGATCTCACCTGATCACCTGCTGCAGATGGCCAGCGACCAAGTGCCAGCG
>Ga0207664_10000305_pt1 | contig 36504 bp, 41 predicted proteins | sample LARL83metaG_FD_184349 | JGI IMG/M metagenome (GOLD analysis project Ga0207664, IMG submission 184349) | Corn, switchgrass and miscanthus rhizosphere microbial communities from Kellogg Biological Station, Michigan, USA - LAR L8-3 metaG... | ecosystem: Host-associated > Plants > Roots >... | reverse complement strand
GTCGGGCTAGCGGGGGTGATGATCGGCAGCTGGAGGCGGCTGGGCGGGCAGAGCACGCAGGTTACCTTCACGGCACTGTTCGTGCTGCTGATAGGCGGCTACCAGCCGCTGCACTATCTCACCCCCCGGCTGATCGACGTGGGCATCGGGGTGGTCGTCGGGCTCGCCGTCAATGTCCTGGTGTTCCCGCCGCTTCAGCTGCGCCCCGCCGAGCACGCGGTCCGGCAATGGGGTGGTGATATCGCCGCTGCCCTGGACGACCTGGCCGGCGCGGCGGCCGGCCGACAGGCCCCGGGACCGTCCTGGCCGCGGCATGACCGGCAGCTCAGCGAGGCGGCGGAGCAGGCCCGTGCCGCCGCGCGGAACGCCCGGGAGAGCCTGCGGTGGAACCCGCGGGCCAGGGTTGAGCGGGCAGTGCCGCGGCCCGACGGCGTGGTGCTCGATTCCCTGGAGGAGCTGACCGCCCGGACCCGGGCCATCGCCCGGGTCATGCTGGACGCTGCCGCCGAAGACGGGCCGCCTGGCCTCCCGGCGTCATTTTGCGAGAGCTACGCCGCGTTGCTGCGGATGCTCACCGGCCCGGTCCGCCAGCTGGCCGACATGCGATCTGCCCCGCCCGACCCCGACGAACTGGCAGGTGCCTCCGGCTGCCAGGACCACCTCGACCGCCAAGCCACGCAGCTCGCCGGCCGCCAGGAGGGAAACGCAGCCCGGCACCTAGCCGACCTCAGCAGGCAGCTCGTCAGCGAACTGGTCCGCAAATCAGCCGACCACACCTGAGCCATGAAGACTGCCCGCAGCAGACACGGCCGGCTGCGGGCACCCCGGCGCGCGCTCCCCCCTCGCCCCTGAGCTCCCTACCGTGGCAATCAGTCCGGCCAGTTCCACCGCGAACGTTTCGGATGAGTGAAGCCCGGCGCCAGCGCTCGCCTAATACGGGTGCTGATCACGCAGCGTGAGTCCAGGCGCAGCCATAGGGTGCGTCAAGTTGACCGCGATGCTGATGAATCCACACGGTGAGTGCGTCCGGCGCCACCTGGCGCTGCGTTGCAGTGCGGGTAGGCGCGCTGTAGCCGGGCAGGATGGCGGGGTGGCTTCGTATTCAGTGAACCCAGAGGGTGTGGCGTGGGCGCAACGACTCATAGACAGCGGCCAGTACGTGCTGGACAGTGACTGGGGCAAGGTCCAGCCCCGTGCCCGTGAGCAGAACGCCTTCCTCAAGTCGCACTCGTGGGATGAATACGCCCAGTGGCACTTGGGGCTCACCGATGGCACCGCCGATCAAACCAAGGCTCGGTACGCGTTCGCGTATGGCGACTTCCACCGCCTGCACCGGATGGGGATCATCGCCTGTCAGTACCGGGCCGCCGAGTGGCGGCACAAGGATATCGAACTCGCCGCCCACGATCTGTTGCAGCGCTTGGACCGCAGGAGCTCGTGACCGGTCGGTCAGCACACTGACATCCCCGCTCTCAAAAACTAGGCGGCAGAGCCCAGTCGCTCGTAAGCCTGTCGGGTGCGCGCATCCAGCATGTCTCCCGCGCACTCCATGTCCGGCAGCTGGAGACTATCCGCGACCACAGCTAGGACGGTCCGGCCGCTGCCATCATGCTGTGGCCCTGTGACACCGCCAGACGCGACTTACCGTCGCCAGCCACATCGAGGCTGGAGAGCGGATGGCTCCCCAGCGTGGCTACCGGAAGGACCCGGGCAATGAGCTCTGTCAGTGTGAAATCGCGTTCCGGGCCCTCTTGACCTGCAAGGATTCCACGCCGGAATCATGGTCGCCACCCGTGTGACGCCTAGCAATGCAAGAGGTCAAAGATCAAATTCAAAGGTCAGGCTGACCGGATCTTGGCTGCGCCCTCACGACGCAGAGTCTGCGCCTTGTCCCAGGCGGCCAAGCGCGCGACGCTGCGAGCCTCGTTTTCCCGGCCAAGACCCACCAGCGCCGCCAGCCCGATCACGGCGGTGATCGCCAGCTCAACGACGGGAGGGCTCGTCAAAAAGCCAAACCCAATCCTGAGCATCACCCGACGGTGAGTCCGGCTCGCTGCCCGCGACCGCCGCCGCGCTGCCCGCTCGGTTCCCCCTGGGATCATGACTCCCCGCCCGGATCCAGTTCCACTGGTCATTTCGCACTCCTGCCCCGCACATGGCGTGAGCGTGGTGGTCCCAGATCCAAACCTGCCCTGGCCGACCGCCCCAGGCAAGCCCAGCTTTCTGGCGCTGATACCAGGCAACCATCACAGGCAGGCGATTGGCATCACCCCAATGAGATGAATTGCGCCCGGCCGCCACACGCCGGAACCCCGCGGGATGCCTTCCTGTCCGGACAACAGGCGAACGCTATCGGGACGACTCAGGTCAGCCGGCAACTGTGAACGAAGCCAAGTTCATGCTGGTACTGCACACCGGGACAGCGGGTTTCGCCCGGTTCCGCACCCCGAGCGGCTGGTCAGCTATCTGGGGCTCAATCCGCGCGTGCGCCAGTCCGGCGGCCAGCCCGCCAGCCACGGCCGGATCACCAAGGCCAGCCCGGCTCACGCCCGGCGGCATGCTGGCCGGGGCCGCCTGGTCAGCGTCGAAGGCGCCCGGTCCGCTGCGCGCGTTCGATCAGCGTGTGTGGGCCCGCCGCGGCATGCACATCGCCGTCGTCGCCACCGCCCGCAAGCTCGCCGTGCTGTGCTGGCACCTGAACGTCAAAGGCGATGACTACGCCTTCGCCCTGCCCTCACTAATCGCCCACAAGCAGCGCAAACTCGAACTGCGCGCCGGGGCACCATCCGCCCGGGGCCACATCGAGTTACCCGAGCCAGTGCTCAGCCGGAGGCCCTGTCGGTGATGTGGGTGAGGACGCACAGCCAGCGGCCATCGCGGCGAACGAAGACGTCCGTCGTCCACTCATCGGCATCGAATCGACGGCCGCGGTAGTGGGCGGTGTTCGTCACGCGACCTGTGGCGACCGCTGCATCCCGTAGATGCGCACGCGGGCGTCGCCGACGAGCTCCATCGCCGAGTGCGTGAGCTCGCCGCTCGCCACCAGCGACAGGAACTCCTCTTTCGGAGAGATCCCCGAGTCCGAGACGATCACCCATTCGTCGGCCATGAGGGCCGCGATCCGTGCGGCGTCATTGGACACGATCGCCACAGCCCAGTCATTCGTCACGGCCATCAACTCGTCGCCGTTGAGCCCGGTGCCAGGCCCCATCTCTTCAACCTCCTCCGTCCTCGCTGTTCCGCGGCCGAACCGATTGGTGGGCGAGGACCCGGGTTATTCATGTTTACGGCGGGCGATTCCACCAGGGTGGCAGGGAGGCAAGCTGCCGCCCGCGTGAAGGCCCCGTGGAGCTCAACAGCGGGGTGGCCGATGCGTAGCATCGATCAGCTAGGTGATGATGTCGCGGACCCTGGATGGCGGTCGCGGTGATGTTGTCATCGGGGCCGCAGCCGGACCGCGTCCAGTACGGCGGCCAGGAAGGCTGGCTCCAGCGCGCAGCACCCGGGTCGGTGCTCAGTTTGAGGTCCTGGGCCGTCAGTTCTTGACATCCACATACAGGCGGCCGGGAAGCTCGCCTGCGCGGAAGCTCGCGGTGCCATGGAGGCCAAGGGCGAGGTTGATGACGCCCTCGAAGTCGCCCTCCAGCGCGTATCCCGTCACCATGGGATAGTCCAGGGCCTGCACGCGCCGGGTGATCGTGGCGGTGCCGGAGTCGGTGTGAGCCTGGGCCGGACGCAGTGTGATCAGCAGATAACTGCGGCCGGGCAGGTTGATTGGCTTGCCGGACGGGTCGGCAATGACCTGCGTGGCATGCCGGATGTGGTAGCTGGGCACTGGCCCGGTGATAGTCAGCACAATGCGGTCGTAGCCGCACTCGGGGTGGGTCGCGGTGCGGACAGCGGCGACAAGCGGTATGGGCGGCGTGGCCACCTCGCGGGTGACGTTCAGCGGGGCGGAGCGCCAGGCGCCAGTGGCGCAGGAAGTGCCCCCAGCCGGCGCGGGCGGGCTCGATGACGGCGTTGCCTGCGCTGGCGCGGCTGGCTGAGTTGGCTCGGATGAGCCGGTGCTCGGGGCGGGCGCCGGGTTCCCGGTCGGCGTGCTCGTGGCGCACGACGCCACCGCCGCCAGCACGGCGACGAGGATGACTGCCTGGGCGAGCGGTGACGGGTGGGCGATTCTTCGCATCATGATCTCCTGGGACGTCCGTTGAGACGGCGGCGGGCAAGGGCCGCCGACTGGCCGGCCAGATCGTGCTATGCATGCCAGCCCGCGTGCGGGCCGGATGCTCGTGCTGAGGCAAGCCGGCCCGCGTGCAGGCCCGATGCTCGTGGCGTGGTGGCCGGATGGTGCGGCGGCGCATTGCCCCGGCCTGGCCGACCGCCCGGCGGGTGGTGTCGTCATCTCACGGCTTGGCCTGACCCAGGATGTTCAGGCCTGTGCCTTCCGCCCGATGCTCCAGTTGAGCTGCTGAGCTGCGGCCTGCACGGCGGCCGCCGGGCCGACCGTGCACCAAGACGCCGACCGCCAGCCCGCGCCCCAGCACGTCGGTGTTCCAGCGGCCCGGCCGCGCCGGAGATGGACCCTCCACGGCTCTGCAAGCCAGGCAGCAAAACGCGTGGCATCGGGCCGTGGCTGGGCTACGCGGAGCACTGGCATGTGGCCACAGCGACCGCCGCGGTCATACCCTCCTGCTTTACTGCGGCTGTAGGTGGAGTCGTAGCCCTGATCAAGATCTGGACCGAGCGGCCCATTATGTCAATGGTGACCCCGTATTGGCTCGTAGCGAAGTCACGGAGTACTTCTCAGACGATTACCGCCCGCCGACATTTCCTCAAATCTCGCCTTCAGACGATTATCAATAGCACCTAAGTGCTCCGCATTCAGACCCGTTTGCATGAATGCCCCGACTCGCTACTACAGAGTTTTGGAAGCCGAATCTTCCTCTTCATAAACCGACGGCTTAGGACAACCGGGTCTTGCACACGCGCCACAAAGGGTCTCTAGCGCAAGGATTAGTTCCGGACGGCTACAAGGCCGCGACTCGGTCCCCGGCACGTCGAGGTCTTCAGTCAGTCCGACCACCTCGTTATCATGCAGGCTGGCATAGGTATCGACCTTGCTGCGTTGCCGCTCCGTCGAGGTACTCGCGTCACTCAGATCCGACAGCCTGACCACGGCAAGCAGCCTCATGTTGGCAGCGCAGCGCTGTTCGGTTATCGTCGCCTAAAGATCTTCAAGGGCGGGGTTACGAGCTCTGGTGGCGGCGCATCTACGCTACGCCGGAAACGTGAGGTATCCCGACGGCGGCGGGCTGACTTCACGTGCCAGCACAGCACGGCGAGCTTGCGGGCGGTGGCGACGATGGCGATATGCATGCCGCGGCGGGCGCGGACGCGATGGTAGAACGCGCGCAGCGATCCGGGAGCCTTCGACGCGGCACAGGCGGCCTCGGCCAGCATGCCGCAGGCGCGGGCGGGGCCGGCCTTGGTGATCCGGCCGTGGCTAGCGGGCTGCCCGCCGGATTGGCGCACCCCGGGTTGAGCCCCAGATAGCTGACCAGCCGCTCAGGGGGCGCGGAACTGGGTGAAGTCACCGGCCGCCGCCACAATTGACAGCGCAACTGCGGCGTCCACGCCGGGGTTGTCATCAGCCACAGCACCTCCGGCCGACCGAGCGCGCGCAGCGCAACCGGGCAGGTCGCAGGGGGCGGCCACCTACTAACACGGGCTCTCAGCCCATCGAACAAGACCGGCCTGCCCACCCTGCTTCACTCGCGGCGCCCCTGTCCCGGACGGTGGCACCGTATGCCAGCCAGCCCGCCCCACTAGAGGCGGGCGGCCAGCGGACCGGCGACGCCTGGCATTCTTCATACCGGTTACGAACGCGATCGAGGCCCTCAAACGCCCGGTACCGGCGGGCGGTCAAGGCCCGCGGCCATTTCCCGACCGAGCAGGCCGCGCTCAAGTGCCTCTACCTGGTCACCCGCTCCCTCTACCCCACTGGAACCGGCCGGGCAAGATGGGCCATGAGATGGAAGCCAGCCAGCAACGCATTCGCAATCACGTTCAGCGACCGGTTCCCGGCCGCCGAGACCTACTAACAACCGCCGGAAACACCGTTAGTTAGTGGGACAGACCCCCGCCAGGGGAACGATGCGGTCAATGTCACAACCACCATCTGCGCAGCTCGAAGATGTGGCGGCCGGGTCCCCGATAGGCCACGTGCAGCGAGTTGGGTCCGTCTACCGTGAAGGCTGCGGGCCGGTCCTCGGGCGCCGGCGCCTCGTTGGCTTCGGCGGTGAGGTCGATTTGCTCCGTCCCCGCCTCTCCGGGGACCCACCAGATCTCGTGGAGCCGGTGGTCGTCGGCGGAGTAGTAGTTCACGTGCTTGGTGTTCGTGCCCGCGCTGTAGTAGGCCGCGAGGGTGCCGGTCGGCTTCGGGGCACCCTGGGGGGTGATGTCCCAGCCAACGACGGGCGCATTCCCGGAAAAGTACAGCTCGTACAGGTGCCCGTCATCACCGCTGTGGTAGACGATCTGCACGGTGTCGTCGTGGGCCGTGTAGTAGCCCACCGGGTCGCCCTCGGCCGCTGGTGTGCCGGCAACGCCGGACAGGTCGTCGAGGCCGGGTTCGCCGACGTCATCCAGCCAGTTGAGGCTGCGGATGTGGCCGTCGGATGCGCTGCGGTGGACGGCGAAGTTCATTCCCGTGGCGTTGACGAAAGCCGTGGGATTGCCGGTGGCGACGGGTTTCGTCCCGGTGAGGTCGCGGCCGGGGTTGACGGCATCGTCGCGGTCCCACCTCAAGTCGTAGAGGTGGTTGTTGTCCGCGCGGTAGATCACGTGATGAATATCGGCGACGGGTATGTAGTACCCGACCGGGTTGCTGTTGTCCGCGACTTTCCGTGCCCCGGCGGCCCCGCTGAGGTTGTCGTGACCGACCGGGTGGGTCGACCAGGACAGGCTGTGCACCATCCGTGCCTGGTCGACGTAGAGCAGGAAGTTGAGGCTTCGGTTGGTGTCGACGAAGCCGAACGGGCTGCTCACTGCCAACGGGGTGCCGGGGTCGACGGTTCTGGCCAGGTCGGTGAGCGGCTGCACGAAGGTGACCCCCAGCGCGTCGCGCGTCAGCAGGTGCAGCCGCAGTGCGGTGGTGCGATATGCGATGTTCTCGACCCCCAGACCCGGGTTGAGCCAGGCGGTCGGGGCGCCCGCGGCCGGCGGAGTATTGAACGGTGCCGAGCGGTCCACGGCGAACGTGCGCCCGAAGGCGTCGAACAGAGGCTCCCACAACCATTGGTTGTCGTCATTGTCGTTGCGCGGCCGGGTGACGACTTGGAAGTCCATGTCCTGCGTCAGATAGGGCTCGAGCGCCCTGCCGCTGCTCACCTGCTGGATCAGGACCTTCCCGCCCGAGGGGAGGAGGCGCCAGAGCTGCGTGTCGTTGTCCTGCCGCGGCCGTGTCACCACGCGGAAGTCAAGGCTCTCGATCTCGTGCGCGTCGAGATAGCGGTCGCTGCTAACCTGCATGATCGTATAGAGACCGCCCCCGGCGTCGGTCAATACCCAGCGCTGGGTGTTGTTGTCCTGGCCGGACCTCAGGACGACGTTGAAGTCTCGTTCCGGGATCTCGTGGGCATCCAGGTCGCGCAGGCCGGTCCCTTGGCCGTGCATCATCTGAACGACCCTCGATCTGCCCGGCGGAGAAGTGAGGGCGTCGCCGACGACCCGTGTGGAGTGCGATGCTGGCGTGTCGGACATGGCATCCGCCTTCTGCTCTGGTCCCTGTGGGGTCAACTCGTGCTCGGCATGGACGTGCCCGCGTCCCGATCGCGAGAAGGAGTGGCGCCCCGCTGTGGGGCACGCTGGTACGCGGTTGATCTGAGGCGCAGGAGGTGCAGCAGGCGCTGATAACCATCCCGCACCCGCTGGCTCTCCGCTGAACAGGGCGGCTTGACCTGCTCGCCGCGCTCGGCCCGGCTCGCCGCGAGCAGAACGTTCATCTCCCGGGCCATGCCGCCCATCCAGACGGCCAGGCTGACCCCGCCGGTGAACGCGACTGCCAGCCGGAGTTCCGAATACGGCAGACCATCTCCGGCGGCACTCGGTGGCGCGGTCACCGCGCGCCTCCCGCGCTCACCGCCGCGCGTGTTTCGCCGTGGACTTCCATCAGACAGACCTCCCCGGGAACTATCCGATGTGGGTTTCTGGCTGTCGTCGCCGTGACGCTACGCCCCGGGTAGATGTCCCCTGGCCGTACGGAGGCGCTTACGCGTGCCGAGATACAGTCGGCCGCCTCAAAAGTTCGAGGCCGTAGTAGAGGTCCGGTCGTCCATCGTGCTCCCTCTCCTCCTGCTATTGCGCAGGTGAGAGGGCTGGCAGATGCCACGAGAAGAAGTGGTCAAGGGCGGGGTCGAACCGACGACCTTCCGCTTTTTCAGGCGCATCCGCGGCGTCGCTGCGGGTGGCTGGATGAGGCCTGCTGAGCGATCTAGCTGGGGAAACCATGGTTTGTCGTCGCTTGGCGTGGCCCGGCGTCTGCCGACATTGGCTCGGCGGATTCCAGCCATCGTCGCAACGGGATGGCTGATGTTGTGGATGGTAGCGGTGGTCAGCGCACGGCGGTGCGGGCTAGCTCGCTGGCCGGCGTGTCGGTGTGTGCGGCCCAGGCCTGGATGGTGGCGGCGAGGGTGAGCGCGCTGCCGTAGAGGACGTGTTTGCCGCCTTGCCTGGCGATCAGGGTGCCGAGTGAGGCGGACGCGCGTCCTTTGCGGGCCAGGACCAGGATGTCGGTGGCGGCGCGCTCGCCGGTCCAGTGCCCGGCGGGCAGCCGGACGCGCTGGCCGGGGCCGGGCGGCGTGTCGCGGCCAGGGCCGGCGAGCCAGTCATCGAGCAAGCCGGGTATAGGGGCCGGCGTCCAGCGGCCGGGTCCGGAACGCCTCCACCTCCGCGTCCAGATCCCGGGCCATCTCACTGACCTGCGACTTGGACAGCCTTGTGATGCCCAGGCTCTCCACCAGCTTTTCCATCCGCCGGGTGGACACCCCAAGCAGATAGGACGTGGCCACCACTGTGACCAGCGCCGCCTCGGCCCGGCGGCGGCGCTCCAGCAGCCAGCCCGGGAAATACGAGCCCCGGCGCAGCTTGGGGATGGCCAGGGTGATGCTGCCCGCCCGGGTGTCCCACTCCCGCCGCCGGTAGCCATTGCGGGTGTTCGCGCGCTCTGCGCTGCGCTCGCCATAGGCAGCCCCGCAGACCGCGCCGGCCTCGGCGCCCATCAGCGCCTCGGCGAACGAGGTGACCATGGCCCGGAGCAGATCCGGGCTCGCCTGCGCGAGCTGTTCTTCCAGCCAGCCCGACACGTCGATACTGGGTCCTGCGGCCATCGCGTGGCACTCCTCATCCTTGAGATCTTTGACCGGAACTCAACGAGGATCACGCGGTGGCCGTCTCACATCACGACGCCACGCTCAACACCGGAAACATCGAACACCACATCAGCGGACGCAACCTGACGGTCGGACGTTCCTCGGCAGGTAGGCCACCGTCCAGGTGACTTGAACACAGGTAGCGGTCTGAACCCCCCAAGTTTCCAGGGCCTCCATCACATGAGCCGAACTTGGGCTCGCCGGAGCTGCGTGAGCGTGTGGTCCGGATGGTCGCCGAGGTGCCGCTGGACTATCCCTTAGTTTCAGGTGCCTGCTGGGCTTGGGTTTCAGGTGCCTGCTGGGCTGGGGCGCTCATTGCGGCATGTTCAGGCGCTCAATGGGCTGGCCGGTGACCTGAGCGATTACCTCAAAGTCCTTGCCGAGGTGCAAGACCGTGAGCCCGGCCAGCTCCGCCGTCGCGGCGATGATCAGGTCAGGTATTGAAGGAGCACGGTGCTGGCCGCGGTCGGCGAGTAGGGTAAGGACCTCCAACGCCCGATCCTCGATCGCGGGAGTCAGGTATTCCACCGGCATGGACGACAAGGGCGGCTGCCGCAATCCGGCCCGCAACTCCTGTCCGGACCGGACTGAATAGCCGGCCTCCAGACGGGTCACGGTGGTGATCCGCACCAGCCCACGTTCGATCCGCATCGCCCAGTCAGCAGCATCAGGGCTGGCGGCCAGACGGACGAGGGCTGATTTATCAATCAGCCAGGTCGTCATCGTGCCAGGCTCGCGACATTACATCCTCGTCAGCCATGTCACCAAAGACCTCAGTGAATCGGGCCAGATCCTCGACGGTGACCGGAGAGCCCTGCGTCGCTGCGTCCTGGGCCAGCCGACGCCGGACATACTCGCTGCGCGAAAGGCCCAGCCGTCCTGCATGCGCATCCAGCGCGGCGATGACATCGTCAGGCACGTCCCGGATCAGCATATCCGTCATTCCCGGCCTCCTTGATATCCCATGATAGCGTAAGGCATGCTGGCCCGGCGCCAACGTCCTCACATGGCTGATATGGAGGTGATCGTGAGGCTCCAAGGCCAAGGAGCATACCGCCTCGATCACCGGCATGATCAGGCGTTATGTGAGCCCGAAGGACGCCGGGCGGTGGTCCGGCGTGAGCAGCGACGAGTCGGCTGAGATCAGGCGGCTGAAGCGGAGAACGCCGAGCTGTGCCGGGCCAATGAGATGCTGAAGACGGCCGCGCGGCGTTCAGCCCGGGATCTCCGGTGCACTATTCGTAACGAATCGGTCAGAACTGGGCTGCAACCTCATACACCAATCCCGTGGACCGTGCCGCTCTGATTCAGAGGACCAAAAGTAGTGACAGCGGGGTGATGCCCATATAAACATGGTTACGAGGGACAGATCCCTGCTCGGGGGGTGAGCACCGATGCTCGGTGGCTTCGCGCACATGCTGATGGCCGGAGAATCAGATGATGCCATACCGACCGGCTGCTTATTTGAGGGGCCTTACGTCTCGTACCAGCGTCAGCGCTTGGCCGTTCCCAAGGGCAGCAAGCGACTGTTTGCGTTCGTAGCTCTTCGCCGTCGCGGGGTTGAGCGTGGTTATACCGCAGGTGCCTTGTGGCCGATCTGCGGCGGCATTCGCGCAGCGTGTAACTGGCAGTGGGCCCTCTGGTGTCGCAACCACAGTGGAATCCCGTTGCTGAAGGTCGGCAAGCATGGCCTTGCCATGCGCCATGATGTGCTTATCGACCAGCACGTCGTGAGCGCCTGGGCGAACCGGCTCATCCGAATCGCAGCCGCACGGGGCGCCTTGGAGATGATCTCGTCAGGTGTTGACACCATTGACCTACTCCCCGGACGGTACGACGACTGGGTGCTGATGGAGCCTGAACGTACCAGGCGGCGACCGCTGCACGCGCTCGAGGCGCAAATCAGCATACGTAGTGGGCTGGTGGATGACCTCGATGAAGCACTGTCCTGGAACGGATCGACCGGGACGACCCAACTGCGCGGGCGACCGCCGGATGCTGTGGCCTTGTCGTGTGATAATCCGCGCGCTGCCGGTCGACCCCTAACCGTGAAGGTTGAGGTGAGGAAATGAACCGCCCCGCACCAGGAGATTCCACTGTGCCAGGGAAATTCACTCCACCTAACGCCAGGCAACGGCCGCGGCGCAGTCGCTTTCGCCGACGTCTCCGTCGCGTGCTATCTGACATTTATCGGCCCGTCACTAGAATCCGGAACAGGCGCCACACCCGCCCCGGGCCTCCTCATCGGATTGACAGGAAGCTTCACTGGCGTGGCAGCAGCCCATTGAAGCGAAGCGTGAGAATTCTCGTTTATGGAGGCGGACTTGTTCTGCTGGGCGGGTTGGCATGGGCACTAGACGCTGTGTTTGTGCACCGTTCCTTTGCCATGGATAATAGGTGCCAGCAGAGGGCCCTGTCCTGCGGCATTCTGGCTAGTTTCCTTGTGCCTATACTCACTCTCGCGCTCGTGTCCGCCTTCTTCCTCCTCGGTCGGCTTTGGTACCTGCGGAAGCGATACCTGCGAACAGCGCGCTCCCGCCCGCAGGATTTCGTGCCAACAGCCGGCAACGTCATCGGCGAAATCGTAGGTCGCGACGAGTTGTGCCGGGTAATGATTGCGGATCTGCGCGATCTACACACCCGGCGTGTGCATGTTGTCGTCGGCGGCATCGGCACAGGAAAGACTGCACTTTTGGTCAGGTTGACCAAACAGCTGGCACATCAGCGCGCCGTTCCGGTCGCGGTGCGGTTGCGAGATGCTCAGCAGAACCTTGACTTCCGCGAACTCGCGCGCACGAGATTCATGAGCGACCTTGAAACTGGGATCTTGTCCGAGAACGAGGGGGAGAAGGTCTGGCGGCAGTTGCTTAAGGAAGGCCGGATCGTTGTGCTGGCCGACGGGCTGGAAGAGGCCCTGACCGAAGACGAGGCGCAGACCGAACGCGACAATCTCATCCGGCTGGCAATACGTCAGGCCAACAAGCAAGAACTACCATTGATCGTTGCATCACGGCCCCACGATCCACTCCGTGGTACCGAGGCGGCGCTCGTCGAACTGGAGCCACTGAGCGAAGAGGCAGCGCTTGACTACATCCAGCTCGGAGATTCCAGCGAAGGCGAGCAGCGCATCGACTGGATCGTGGAGACGGCGGAAGTAACCGAGACGCCGCTGTATATGCAGATCGCACACCAGCTCCACCGTGCCGGGTTGCTGATGTACGTCTCAGCCACTCGGGATGGCCAGCAGCTCGACACCCGCGGTGTCGACCGTTCGACACTGCGGCTGCGACTGCTCAGAGCATGGAAGGATGCGCTCGTCAATGGGCACTTCCCGCCTGGTGTTGCGTTGGGACGCGAGAATCGAATGGCGGCGATCGAGTACCTTTCCGTTCTGGCCTGTATTGGCCTGCGACAGGATAAGCTCCAAGTTGAACTCGAAGAATTCAATAACCTGGTGAAGAAAGATAGCCAGGATCAGCCTCTGCCGATCGCCGAGCAGCCGCCGATCATCCGAGAGCTGCACAAACGACTGACAGACAGCGAGCATTCCTCCTTCAATGCTCCCCCCACCTTCGATGTTCGCCTCGCCGCGACGTGGGGAACGCACCTCCAACTTGTGGAGGCACAGAAGAATGCCGTCCGCTTCCCGCACTCAATCATCCAGGCATACCTCGGTTCGAGGCTTATCGGATATGCCATGGCGGATGCCGAGTTCCGACAGAAAGCACTCCAGAAGGCTGGACGAGAGCTGCTAATCGCTCTGGTGTTGCACTCTAGGGCCAAAGCTGATCAGGTGAGCCCGAGCGGGCTCACACAGGGAAAGATCGACGGCGACTGCTCGCCGGACGAACCCAGAAATCTGCGCCAGCTCTTGCGTGAGGCCGCCGGCAAACGCTCCGACGCAAAGGCAGTTGACCTCTACGCCACCGCGCTTGAAATCGACAGTTTGGACCCGGTTCCCCAGCACTGGGCCATTGCCGAGGAGGTCATGGAAAAATGGCCAAGGCTGGTGGCACGCGATCCCCGCACTCTAGAGCACGCCAAGCTCAACCTAGTGCGCCGGTTCGGCGAGGCGGGGCGCGTCATCACAGAACGGCGCCGCCACAACGAGGAACTCCCTCCGCCAGCGTATGGTCAGCTCTTCGAGATCGGTTGTCATGAATCGTCGTACGCCGTACGGCTCGCGGCCGCGCAGGAAATCGGGCCCGGTGGCGACGCCGCTCTCAACGAACTGAGAGCGGCTCTCAGGTCTGGCGCGCCACCCCACGACCAGGCTCGGGACGCCGGGAATCGCGGCACCCTCACCGAGAGCGGTGAACGGCAGCAGAGCGAAACAGGCCGCGCCAGCCACGACTCGGGCCATGACAGCCGCAGACCTGAGAAAGGAAAGAAGCAGCAGGAAGAGGAGACGCACCGACGGAACGTCATGCGGGCATGGCTGGCACGGCTACTCGGTGAACGGGACCAGACCGGAACAGGCCGCGCCAGCCACCAGCCAGACCATGACAGCCAAGGACACGAGAAAGGAAAGAAGCAGGAGCAGCAGGAAGAGGAGACGCACCGACGGAACGTCATGCGGGCATGGCTGGCACCGCTGCTTGTTGAATCGGCGTCCGGTTCCGACGCGCAGGCAGTTGCGCGAGAAGTGCTGGAGCAGAGGCTCGCGTCGGTATACGAGCAGAACCGGCAGCCTCCTGGAAGCCGTTCCAGCCTCTCATCTGAGATCGCCCTGGCGCAGGGGTTCAAATACGCGGCCAACCGCCGCCGTGGGTATCCGCACGTCCGCGAAGATGCCCGCGCTTATCTAATAGAGCAGGCAAAAGAGATGCTCGATGCCTGTAACTTCTGGTTCACGAAGATTACTCTCTTGCACGCGCTGACCCTATGGCATCTAGCGGACGGCGGGAGCGGGCGGCCAGATCACGAGCGAGATCCTGACTACAAGGCTCTAGTCGCGCACTGGTCCGGGATAGCTGGCAGTCAGCGACGCGACCGGCGGAAAGTACACCCATTCGTAGCTGAGGCCTGCCGACTTTCCGTCAGGGCCCTTGAGACTGGGCTGCCGGAGCGGTACATCTGGATCGACGAGAGCGGCGTCGTTTCCAGAGTCGGGTCCTCACCGGCGAGGGCAGGAGCACGGCGCAAACACAACCTCTGGATTCCGCCTTCCACCGGATGGACCGCGCTCAACACACGCGCCCAGCAACTCTTGGCCGATGTGCTTTTGCTACTGAACCTCGGCGAGCGGGGCGGGCCAAGCGACCGCGACCAGAGGCTGCAGCGCACCAACCACATCTACCTTCCGCCGTGCTTGGCTGAAGACCGATCCCCGCTCGACCCGAACCGGCCCCTAGGTAGAGCAGGAGACGCCGCACCGGGCTCCAACTGCACGGCCGAATGCGAGTTCAGCCTCTGCCCGTACCCATCGAAAGGAGCGCAATACCACCGGCAGGAACTGAATGAAGCCTTCTGCCGCAGACAGCAACGGCTTCTCACCCCCTGGCTTTTCCGTACCCGCACGGCACCGTGGCAGGAGATGTCAGCCGGACAGCTGAGACGGTTCTGGAAAGAACTTGGGCAACCGCCGTCGCGCACTGAGCACGAAACTGATCAAGGCGACCGAAACTCACGTCGTCATCCACGCCGGTACTAGGCAGTTCGGACATGAAGCCATTCTCCAAGGAGCGCTGCTTCGAGCTGTAGATCACCCTCGGGCTGCGGCACCCGCAGCCTGCGTAGCCGAGGGAGTCGCTCGCTTGGCGCTCTGGATGCGTTGTCACGTGGTCGGAGCCCGCCACTTTGGCTCCCCGCGTCGGCCAAATGAACTGATTACACTGCAAAACTGGTGGTCAAGGGCGGGGTCGAACCGCCGACCTTCCGCTTTTCAGGCGCATCCGCAGCGTTGCTTCATTTGGCTGGATGTGGCCTGATGGGCAATCTAGCTGGGGAGACCACGGCTCGTTGTCGCCTGGCGTGGTCTGAGGTCTGCCGGCGTTGGCTCCCCGTTTGGCTCCCCAATCTCGTTAGCGCCGCTAACGTTCAGTAACTGGGGCAGTCTGACGGATCGCGGCGCTATGCACCCTGGGATAGCTCCTGGCATACCTGGCGCACGGGCACACCCGCCCGGTCGGCGGCGGCGCGGACATAGGCAATCGCTGCGAACAAGGCGTACTGCCAGAAATCGTCGGTCTGCCACCAGACGACCTCGTCGAGCAGGTCCGGCTCGGCTCCTCCGTGCAGCGCCGCCACCGCCAGGACAGCGAACCGGAGTTTGCGCTTGTCTCGGCCGCGGAACGTGCGCTCGGGCAGGAACCGATCCGCTATCCCCTCCAGGGCCACAGGATCGGCGCGGCTGGCCCCGCACTGGTCCAGGGCGTCTGCGCCCAAGTGGAGGAATACCTCGCCTGGGAAGGTGTCGTTGCAAGGGCGCAAGCTCGCTCGCAATCGCGAAGATGCCGGCGTCCTGGGCCAGCCCGCCGATCAGGATCCGGCGGGCTGTGGCTGCGTTCTGGGGCGCAGGGCGCTTCTTGGCAGGCATACCCAAACCGTAGGGCAGAACCATCGACCGCTGACGGGCCTTGGGCGGCCGCCCAAGGCCGTTTCGTAGTACGATTCTGTGGTGGAGGTTCTCCGCTCGGCCATGCGCCACGGCATCCCGGGCGAAGATATCCGCCACACCATCGACAACGCTGTCGCCGTCGAGGAGGTAGGCGACGACCCGGTGCGCTGGCTGGTGCTCGGACCCGACCGGGCCGGGAACCTGCTCGAGCTGGTGGTGATGGACCGCCCCGCCGGCCCGGCGGTCATTCACGCCATGCCGATGCGGGCCGCATACCGGTGGCTGCTTCCGAAGGGCAGGCGAGAACAGGCATGAACCACGGACACCATAAGGACGGAACGCCGATCACCGACGCCGACGTCGAGGCCATGGCCAACGAGGCTGAGCAGGGCTATGACGTGGACACGCTGCTGCGCCGCCGACGGGGCGGGCGGCCCCCGCTGGGATCGGCGGCGGCTTCAGTCGAGTCAGTGCGGCTGGACCCCGAGCTCAAGCGCGCCCTGCTTGTGCGTGCCGCCCAAGAGCGCGTCAGCGTTTCGGAAGTCATCCGGCGCGCCATCGGTGAATACCTGCGGGCCAGCTAATCAGGCGCCCGGCGCAGGCAGAACCGGCCAGTTGTAGCGCCATCTTGAAGAAAGGACTTCGAGGTGGCCGGGTCACGGTTGCCGGAACTGGACGTGGAGCGCGTGCGCCGCTGGTGCCGCCAGCGCGTCCCCGAGCATCTCCGCAATCAGGTCCGGGTGGAATGCGATGCCGGGCCCGGGCATCTGACGATCGTGGAGTGCAGGCCGCCCTGGCATAAGGATATGGGCGCGGAGTGGACCTGTCCCGCTCGAAAGTAGGATTCAGCAGCTGACCTGCAGGCCTTCCGATCATCAGGCGGCGTGCACATATTCGTTGATCAGGCCGTTGAGGACGGGTTTTCGGCGGATCTGCCGTGTGTCGACGTTGGGTTACGGTCGCGGGGTGAGCGTCGCGTTCGTCGGCGAGGACACGCTGGGCGATGCCCTGATGCGGCCGCGCCATGTTGTAGTGCGCCTGGTAACCGGTCAGGACGGCACGCAAGTGTGCCTCACCGAAAATCAGCACACGGTCCAGGAGCTCGCGGCGCAGGGTGCCGATCAGGCGTTCGCAGATCGCGTTCATCCGCGGTGCTTGCACGGCGGTGCGCAGGATCGTGGTGCCGGTGGCCTGGAAGACGGCATCGAAGGACGCGGTGAAGTTCGACCCGCGGTCACGGATGAGGAAACGGAAGTCCCCGAACCGCTCGCCGAGGTCGAGGGCCAGGTTGCGGCCCTGCTGTACCGTCCAGTCGCCGGTGGGGTGGGCGGTGACGCCGCCGATGTGCATCCGACGGGTACCGTGCTCGATGAACACCAGCACGTACAGCCTGGCCAGCGTGGCAGTATCCACGTGCAGGAAATCGACCGCCAGGATCCCGGCGGCTTGCGCGCGCAGGAACTGCCGCCAGGTCGGGCCGTCCCGGCGCGGCGCGGGATCGATGCCCGCAGCGCGCAGGATCTCGTAGACGGTGGACGCCGCGACCGAGACGCCGAGCTTGGCCAGCTCGCCGTAAATACGCCGGTAACCCCAGAGCGGGTTCTCCTGGGCCAGGCGGACGGTGAGCCGGGCGATGCTCCGGACCGTCGCCGGGCGGCCGGGCCTGCGTCGTCTGCTGGTGTCGTATTTCCTGGCGGCGAGCCTGCGGTGCCAGGCCAGCAGCGTCGCGGGCGTGACCGGGAACACCTCCGCCCAGCGGCGGCGCGGGATGAACCGGGTAAGCGCGGTGAACCAGGCCCGGTCACCGGGGTCGTACCGTATCCGGCCGGCGTTCCGGCGCAGCACCGCGTTCTCGTGCCGGAGCACCAGCAGCTCGGCGTTCTTCTCCCCGTCACCGCGGACCACCAGCACAGCCAGGCTGAATAACCAGCGCATCAGCAGAAAGACGATCTTGAGCAGCATCTGGTCAGCCAACCATCACCGCACCAGCCTCGCAGGCGAAACGGCCAGGTCAGCCACACGATCGAGTTTCCGAGCGGCACAGGGACAAGACACCAGGTCAGCGGCTATGACAGAGTTACCGGCACCCACAGGTATAAACGAACGCAGCTGCCCCAGGTTTATCCCGGTCATCGGCCGGGCCGGCGAGCGGCTCGTCACAGCCGGGTCAGCCAGCGGCGGCCCGCAGCGCCTCGTTCAGCAGCCGAAGCCCCGTGCTGGCCTGCTCCCTGGTAATTACCAGGGGCGGCGAGACCCGGATTGAGCTCTCGCCGCATTCGAGTACCAGCAGGCCACGTTCGAAGGCCTGGCGCTGGACCTCCTCGGCCTGCTCAGCGGTGTGAAATTCGATCCCGATCATGAGCCCGGTACCACGCACATCGGTGATGAGCCCGGGGTAGGTGGCGTGCAACTCGCGCAGCCCGGCGAGCAGCGTCTCACCCTGCTCGGCCGCGTTGGCGAGCAGGCCCTCGGATTTGATGACCTCCAGCGTGGCGAGCCCGGCCGCGCACGGGACCGGGCTGCCGCCGTAGGTCGAGCCGTGCGCTCCGGCGGTCCAGCGTTCCATTAGGTCAGCCCGGGCCATGAACGCCCCCAGCGGCAAGCCGGAGGCGATGCCCTTGGCGCTGATCACGACATCGGGTGTTACCCCCGCGTGCTCGATCGCCCACATCCGGCCGGTGCGGCCCATGCCGGACTGGACCTCGTCGGCCACCAGCAGGATGCCGTGGCGGTCGCACAACTCACGCAGCCGTATCAGCCACTCGGGGGGCGGGATAATGTAGCCGCCCTCCCCCTGGATGGGCTCGACGAAGATGGCGCCGACCTCGGTGGGTGAGACCTCGTACCGGAACAGGACGTTCTCCAGGTAGTCGAAGGTCTCCTCCGGGTCGTGTGAGCGGGCGCCCGTGACTGGGTCGAGGCGGTTGCAGGCATAGGGGGCGTGGAACACCCCCGGCAGCAGCGGCCCGAACCCCTGGTGGTACTTGGTCTTGGACGCGGTGAGCGTGACCGCGCCGTAGGTGCGCCCGTGGAACGCGCCGAAAAAGGCGAGCACGTTCGGCCGCCCCGTCGCGTACCTGGCGAGCTTGAGCGCGCCCTCCACGGCCTCGGCGCCAGAGTTGGTCAGGAAGACCCGGACCGGTCCTGGCATCGGGGCGGTCTCCGCCAGCGCCTCGCACATCTCCGAGTAGATCGGCAGGTAGAAGTCGCTGGCCGAGTAGTGCAGCAACGCGGACGCTTGCCGCTGGATGGCGGCCACCACCCGTGGGTGGCAGTGGCCCGTGGAGTTCACCGCGATTCCAGCGTTGAAGTCGAGGAACAGGTTGCCGTCGGTGTCCTCGATCACCGCGCCGCTGGCCCGCGCGGGCATCAGCGAGTAGGCGCGCGGCAGCGACGGGCTGGTGACCCGCTGGTCCCGTTCGTAGACGGCTCTGGCCCGCGGCCCGGGCAAGGGGGTGAGCACGTCAGGGACTGGCCTGCTGGGGTCCAGCCAGGTCAGCTCAGGCGAGTCCGGCATTACTCCACCACCGTCCGTGACTGCTCGCGCATGTACTGCTGAACGTAGTAGAGGCCGCCGCCCGCCTTGCCGTTGGTGCCCGAGCCCTTCCACCCGCCAAACGGCTGCACGCCGGGCCACGCGCCGGTGGTGGCGCCAGCGGGGCGGTTCACGTACACCACGCCGGCCTGGATCTCGTTCAGGAACCAGTCGATCTCATCGTTGTCCGCCGAGAAGAACCCGGCGGTGAGGCCCAGGTCGGTGTCGTTGGCCAGCGTCATCCCCTCCGCCAGCGAGTCCACCGGGTGCACGGCGACGAGCGGAACGAAGAGTTCGTCCCGCAGCAGCCGGTCGTTGGCAGGCAGGTCGGCCACTACGGTGGGGGCCAGGTAGTTCCCGTCGCCATAGCCGTCCCGGCCTCGCAGCACTTCACCGCCCCAGACGACCCGGCCTGCCTCGCTGGCGTGTGCCACGGCCGCCTCGAAACGGTCCACGGCCGCGCCGTCGATGACGGGGCCGACGAACACGTCACGCCGTGTCGGGTCGCCGACCACCAGCGAGCGCGCCTGCTCGGCCAGCTTCGCGAGGAAGTCCTCATAGACCTCGCGCTGCACGTAGACCCGGGAGCAGGCCGAGCATTTCTGCCCCGTGAACCCGAATGCCGAGCGGGCCACCCCGACCGCCGCCTTGCCGAGGTCGGCCTTGGCCGACACGATCGTGGGGTTCTTGCCGCCCATCTCGCAGATGACCGGCTTGGGATAGGCCCTCGCAAAGTGCCGGTAGACCGACATGCCCGCTTCATAGGAGCCGGTGAACGTCAGGCCCGCCACGCCTGGGTGGGCCACCAGGGCCTTGCCAACCTCATCGCCACCGGGCAGCAAGTGGACGACGCCGTCGGGCAGGCCCGCGTCACGCAGGCATTCATACAGCTTCACTCCGGAGAACGAGCCCTGCATGCTCGGCTTGATCACCACCGTGTTACCGGCCGCGAGCGCGCCACCGGCGGGCCCGCCAGCCAGCGCCATCGGGAAGTTGAACGGGGCGATCACCGCCCACACTCCGTAGGGCCGCATCACGCTATCGGTGGCCTCGTGCTCGGACAGCCGGTCCATCGGCCGGCTGAAGCCGCTGTTGGCCTCTATCTGCTTGCAGTAATAGCGGATCAGGTCCGCTGTCTCTTCGACGTCCCCGAGTGCCTCCAGCCGGTTCTTCCCGACCTCCATGCTCATCAGCGCCGCCAGTTCGCTGGAACGGTCACTGATGAGGTCCGCGGCCGCCCGCAGCAGGGCGATCCGTTCCTGCCATGGCGTGGCGGCCCAGCCAGGGGCGGCGGCTGCCGCGGCGGCGACCGCATCCTCGATTTCGGCAGGCGTGGCCTCGTGCACGCGGCACATCACCGACCGGTCAGCTGGGCTCACAACCTCGAAGGTGGGGCCACCGGTGCGTGGCTGCCCGCTGACGTATCCGGGGAGCGTCTCGCCAAACCATGACCTGGCAACCCGGACACCTTCGTCATAGGCAGCCTGCAGGTCCTCGTTGTCCGCCGACAAGGTGGCATAGGTGACGCGGAAGCGCTTGGCCATCGAATCTTCTCTCTGCTGGTCATTTCCGTCGGGCTGGTCACATCTGTACGCTGGTCATTCCCGTGGGTTCGCCCCGGTGGCGGGCTGGCCCCGGTCCCGGAACGCCCGGGCGGCCTCCTGGGCATCGGCACCCGCGTGCAGCGCCAGCGCGTTGCCGATCTCCGTCTCGAAGGCGGCCTCTAGCCCCACCTCCAGGCCAAGGTTGAGCGCGAGCTTGGCCCTGGCCAGTGCCGCGTGCGGCTTGTCGCGCAGCCTGGCTGCCACGTCCATGGCGAAGTGCAGGTGCTTCCCCTCCTCGGCCACCCAGTTGATGAGGCCGAGTTCGAGCGCTTGCGCGGCGCTGAACCGCTCGCCCAGCAGAACCAGTTCCTTGGCCTTGGCCATACCCACCGTGAGCGGGAGCAGGCGCGAGATCCCGCCGGTGACGCCCAGCCCGACACTCACCTCGGGGAAGCCGAACACCGCGTCCCTGCTCGCTGCCACCAGGTCACAGCACAGCGCGAACTCACACCCCGCGCCGAGTGCGTAGCCGTGCACGGCGGCGATGACCGGAAAGGGCGCCTGCCGGACCAGCCGCGTCACGTCCTGCACCCGCTGCAGCCGGCGCCGGTCTTCCGCCTCGCTGACCGGATCCTGCTCCTGCCGCAGGTCATGCCCAGCGCAGAACGCCCTGCCGGCGCCGGTGAGGACACAGGCACCCATGTCGTCTGCCCTGGCCTGGCCGAGCGCCCCGCACAATTGCTCCACCAATTCCGGCACGACCGCGTTCAACCGGCGCGGGCGGTTCAGGGTGATGACCGCGATGCTGTCGTGGCAGTCGTACCGCACCGTCGGCTCGTCGCGGGCTGGCTGCCCCTCCGGGACTGGCCTGCTCATGCCAGGCCACCGCCCTCCGCGGCGGCCGCGGCCGGGTGGTGCGGCCCTGCCCCACCACCGAGCAGGGCCAGGGACATCGTGACAAACGCCGTACTGACCTGGTCGAGCGTCATCCGGCCGCGGGGAGAGTACCAATGCGCCACCCCGGTGCACATCTGCAGCATGGCTATAGCGGCCAGGTTCGTGTCGGGCACCGTGAAGTCCCCGGCGGCGACGCCAGCGGTGATCGTGTCGCGCCAGATCTCCTGGTACTCGTCGCGGAGCGCGAGCACCCTGGCGCGGCTGGCGCGCGACAGCGAACGCAGCTCAGTGTCTCCCACCCGGCACAGCTGCGAGGCACGTGCGTGCCGCCGGACGTGCAGGTCGACCAGGGCGGACAGGCGCTGGACAGGGTCGCCGGTCACCTGCCGGGCGGGCCTGAGCAGCTGGCTCATGCTCTCCTCCATCATCCGCTCGAGGAGTTCCTCCTTAGTGCCCACGTAGTGGTACAGGGAGGCAACGGTGACCCCCGCCTCGTCCGCGATCTTGCGGATACCCGTCCCCGCGAAGCCGTGGGTGGCGAACAGCCGCACCGCGGCCCGGTGGATGCGATCGCTGGTGCCGAGCTGGGTCTGGGTCATGATGGCCGACAGCCTACTCCATCGATCGATCGATCGATTACCGAGAATTGGACTCCGGCCAGGTGCGGGGCTAACATCGCGGGCTATGGAGCCGCGACCCGCCGATCTGGACCCGTTGCTGCGCCCACGTGTCATCGCCGTGGCCGGCGCCTCACGGGACCCCGCGAAGTGGGGCAGGCGCATCCTCAGCTACACCAGCCGCGCTGGCTTCGCCGGTGCCCTGTACGGGGTCAACCCGATGGTGGACGACCTCGGGCTGCCGGGCGTCACGACGGTGGCGAAACTGGCCGACATCGGGGTGCCGATCGACCTGGCGGTGCTGGCCAGGCCCGCGTCAGCCTCGGCGGACCTGTTGGCGGAGTGCGCCGCCGTGGGTGTGAAGAGTGTCCTCGTCACCGCGGCCGGGTTCGGCGAACTCGGCGGTGAGCACCTGTCGGCGGAACAGCGCATAGCCGCCCAGGCCCGGGATGCAGGCATCCGGCTGCTCGGCCCGAACACGTTTGGGCTGTTCGTCGCGGGCAGCCGGGTCAACCTCACCCCGCGGGAGCACATCCCGGCCGGACGGGTCGCGCTGCTGAGCCAGTCCGGCAACGTCGTGGTGGCCATGTACGAACAGGCCCGGCAGGCTGGCATCGGCTTTTCCGCCTGCGTCGGCGTGGGCAACCAGGTGGATGTCGGCCTAGGTGAGCTGCTGACGTACTTCGCCCACGACCCGGCCTCGCACGCGATCGCGGTCTATGTCGAAGGGCTGCCCGGGTCAGGGGCGGACTTCCGGGCCGGCCTGGCGGCCTGCCGCGCGGCCGGCAAGCCTGTGGTGGTGCTCAAGGCCGGGCTGTCCGGGCGTGCCGGCGCCGCGGTCGCCACTCACACCGGCGCTCTGGCCTCGGACGGGCGGGTCTGGCAGGCGGTGCTGGCCGACGCGGAAGCGGTCCAGGTCACCTCCACCCAGGACCTCGTGGACACGCTCGCTGTGGCGAGCGGCGTCGGCAGGCATGGTGGCCGCGCCATGATCCTCACCGATGGTGGCGGCGACTCGGTCATGGCGATCGACGCGCTGACCGCGAACGGGCTGTCCCTAGCCACGCTGTCCGCCGCGACCAAGGCGGAACTCGCCACTCTGGTGCCGGCCGCCGCGCCGCGAGTGGCGGCGGGCAACCCAGTGACCCTGGACACCGCTGGCGGGGTGGAGGACGACCCGATGCTGCTGGCCCGCTGCGCACAGGTGGCAGCGCGGGACGAGGGTGTCGATGTGATCGTCCTGGGCGGACTCTTCGGCGGGTACCCGGCGATGCTTGGCCACGAGCTCGCCTGCGCCGACGCGCTCATCGAGTTGCACCGATCCGGCCACCCGGTGGCCGTCCAGTCAGCGTTCGCGCTGACCGAGGCGGAGCCGCTGGCCCGGCTGAAGCGGGCCGGCATCCCGGTGGTCCCCACAGCCGACCGGCTCGCCCGAGGACTGTCCCGCCTGCTGATGCCGACCACGCCCGAGGGTGACCAACCGGCCGGTGAAAACGCGCCCACGGCACCGTCAGCAGGCCCAGGTGTGCTGCCGGTGACCGAGACCGCAGGGCTGCTCCGCAGCTATGGCATCGAACTGCCGCCTATGTCCGTGGTGCGGACCCCGCAAGAACTGGCCGGGGTGACGGCTTCGGCTGCCTATCCAGTCTGCGTCAAGATCGCCGACACGACGGTGGCCCACAAGTCAGACGTCGGCGGTGTCGCGTTGGGTCTGGCGGACACGGCGGCGGTCCAGGCAGCCGCGGCGAAGCTGTGGGGCCGCTTCCCCGGCAGCCCGCTGCTGGTCATGCCGTCGCTGCCAGCCGGGACCGAATTCCTTGTCGGCACCGGTAACGACCCGGTATTCGGCCCGTTTGTGGTGGTCGGCAGGGGCGGCATCTGGGCGGAGACCGACCCGGACCTGGCAGTCCTGGTAACTCCTGTCGACGAGGAGTCGGCCCGCCGGGCGCTCCTCTCACTGCGCTGCGCACCGACGTTCACCGGCGGCCGCGGCCGCCCCGCCGTCGACCTCGCCGCGCTGGCACGGCTGGCCGTCGCTATGTCACGGCTGGCGGCCGAGCACCCCGGGGTCAGTGTGGAGGGTAATCCCGTTATCGCCTACCCAGACGGGTACGCGATAGCGGACCTGCGCGCCAGTGGCTCCCACCACCTCAGCGATACCGCGCAGGCCGCCCGGTTCAACGTGCGACAGTGACACGAGCCCGGCGGGCGGCCATGACGAGGTTGCGCAGGCCGGCCTCGGTTTCCACGTAGCCGCGAGTCTTCAGGCCGCAGTCCGGGTTAACCCACAGCCGGTCAGCGTCGACCGCCCGGCAGCGCCAGCGACAGCGACAGCGCCTCGGTCATTTCGGTGACCGCAGGGACACGGGGGTGGATGCCCCACACACCCGGGCCGATACCCCGCTCATAGCCAGCGGCGGTCAGGTCGGCGACCAACTCCATCCGGGACCGTGCCGCCTCCACGCTGGTCACGTCCGCGTCCAGGGCCGCGATCGCGCTGATGATCTCCCCAAACTCGCTGCAGCACATGTGGGTGAATCTGGGTGGCATCCGCCGCTCCGGAGCTGGCCAGCCGGAACGCTCACGTCGCCGAGTCCAGATAAGCCTCCCCGTCTGCGTGCCCAAGCGACAGCAGCTCCCGCAGCGCGGGCTCGTCCACCTGGATGACGCAGATCCCAGCGGCCTCCAGGTCGGTGGCCTTGTCGCGCAGCGCCGACGGGACCTGCCGCGGTGTCACCCAGCGGCTAGGCCATCCCGGACGAACGACCAGGCCAGCATGGTCACCGGCGCGGTCAGCATGCCCTTCATCTGCTTGTCCGTCCGCGACTGGGCGTACCGCACGCAGTCCACGGTCATCGGCGCGGGCCGATGCACGTCCCATGCAGGATTGGCGGCCGGACATACCGGCTTCCATACGACTGGACCCAGCCCTGCTCTGTGACCGTGAACCCGTAGAGTTCCTCGGCGAAGTACTGCACCATGTCGTTGCGCTCCGGCGACCACGCACCAGCACGTCCAGGCCGATGTCCTCCTGCAGGGCGATCACCCGGTCGGTCTCGCCGCGCATGAGGTCCTCGTAGGCGTCACCGGAGATGCGGCCCGCCTTGTGGTCGGCGCGGGCCTTGCGGATCTCCGGGTCTCCGGGAACGACTCGGTCGTCGTGTGGACAGCATCTGGTAGCCTATGCGCCTGCGCGGCCCGGCGCGTGCCGTAAGGGCTGCGGGGCTGGCCATCTCCCAGCGCCGGCGGCCTCGCCCTGACCTCCGCGTCCCCGCCTGCCTGGGCGCCGGCGCCGCGGCCAGCGCCCTCAGGGTCGCGTCCCGCCCTCGGCCAGCGCCCGGCCCAGTGCTACCACTTCATCAACCTTCTGCCTTGCGGACGCCAGCCGGGCGGTCAGCCCGGGTGCCAATGACGTCTCCGCGTCGAGGTCCAGCGGCACGTGCAGCAGCGAGCAGGAAGTACTCACCACCACCTGCCCAGCGAGGCCACGAAGCGACTCCAACAGTGACTGAGCGGCGAGCAGATCCGTACGCCACACATTCCGGCCGTCAACCACACCCGCAACCAGGGTCTTCCCGCCGAGCCCGCCGAGCCCAGCCAGCGCCTCGAGGCTACCCGGACCGGCCACGAAGTCCAGCCCGATCGCCTCCACCGGGCTGGCCGCGAGCACTCCCAGCGCGTCCCCGATCTCCCCGAAGTAGGTGCTGACCAGCAGCGCGGGCCGCCGGTTCCGTGAACCCAGCCGGTGATAGGCGTGTCGCAGCGCCTCCAGTTCCCCCCGGGACCGGTCCGCGGCCAGCACCGGCTCATCCAGCTGCACCCATTCACACCCAGCCTCGTGCAGGCCGGCGAGCACCTTCGCGTACACGTCCAGCAGCAGGTCCAGCAGGATCAGCGGCCAGAACCCCGGTTCGGCGGCCTTGGATAGCAGCAGGAACGACACCGGCCCGAGCAGCACCGGGCGGGTCTCGACATCCAGTGACCAGGCCTCGGTGTACTCGTCCAGCGGCTTGTCACCAGCCAGCCGCAAGTCCGTTCCCGGCCCCAGCTCCGGCACCAGATAGTGATAGTTCGTGTCGAACCACTTCGTCAGCTCAAGGGGGGCGACCCCGTCCGCGCCCCGAGCCATTGCGAAGTACGCGTCCAGGCCAGCAAGCCCAGCGAAGCGCTTCGGCACCGCGCCGACCATGACGGCGGTGTCCAGCACGTGGTCATACAGCGAGAACGTGTTCGACGGGACACCGTCCAGCCCAGCGTCACGCAGCGTCTCCCACACCCCCCGCCGCAGCCCAGCGGCGGTCGACTCCAAGTCATCGGCGCTGCTCCGGCCGGCCCAGAACGCCTCAGTGGCCTTCGTCAATTCCCGCCGCGCGCCGATCCGCGGGTAGCCCAGCACGGTTGACTTCACGGCTATGTCTCCTCGCCCAGCCATCAGCCGCGGCCCGAGGACGCGAGGAGGCATGGCGCACGAACCAGCCGGTCCTGGCCCGCCCGAGAGGCCACGGATCTCCACACGCCAAGCCGGCGCATGGGCGGAGGCAGCTCTTCGGACTCACGGGCGCGGCACCCGAAACCGGTGCCACCGACTGGCCGCCGCTGCCCAGGCCAGCTGGCCCAGTGCTTGATGACGGCAGTCGTTCCCACATACCGCTGCTGGGCAGTCCCGGACTCACACCGGATTCCCTCTTACGACGCCCACCCAGCCACAGGCCAAAAGGGCAAACCATCCACGACAGCAGTATAAGAAGCGGTAACGCCTCTTGGCCGCCCTGCCCGCGGTGAGATCCGCGTGGCTTACACTCGGGAGCGACGGACAGACCTGTCGGTGCCGAAAACTTTGCCCCCAGGCGATATTCATGAATCACGCCCCCGACGCGGTCGCGTCGCTGAACCCGGAACTGGTCCAGGTCGGTGACGCCATCGGGCAGCGGGCGCAGCGGCGCGGCTTGCTTGAGGGCCCGGTGCGGCCGGTGGGTATTGTAAAGTCCTCGTACTCCCGCAACACCATCATCAGGTGCCGCCGTTCCACCCCAGCGTCCGGTTCAGCAGCTCGCGCCGGCAACTGCCGACCCATCGCTCCATGACCGAATTCATCCGCGGCGCCTGAACGGCCGAGCGGACAATCCTGATGCCAGCGGCCCAGAAGACCTCATCGAACGCGGCGGTGAAGCTGGTGTCGCGATCATGCAGCATGAACTTCACCCGCGTCCCCGCATCCTCCAGGTCCATGAGCAGGTTCCGGGCTTACTGGAGGACCAGGACTGGACCGGATGCTCCGTGGCGCCCAGGACCCGGACGCGCCGGCTGCCGTGCTCGATCACCGCAAGGACGTATACCTTCGCGCCGTTGACCAGGTCAGCGGTGAAGAAGTCCAGCGCCAGGATCCCCTGCGCCTGCGATCGCAGGAACTCCGTCCAGCGGGGGCCGTCCAGGCGCGGAGCCGGGTCGATCCCGGCATCCTTGAGGATCTGCCACACCGTCGATGGCGCCACGATGATGCCGAGCCCGGCAAGCTCACCGTGGATCCGCCGGCACTGTTGCGTTGTGCCTTCCCTGAACAGCGTCGGAGCACGATAGGGAGGCTCTGCTGGGTTCAGATGGTGAGCGCGAGGTTGTCGAATGCCACGCGGAGCCTGTGGCGGCTGGGGACTTCGGTAGCGATGTCGTAGTGGCCGCGGCGCAGGTTCTGCACGAGAGCATGTCCGGCGGCGAGGATCCGCGCTGAGCGGTAGCGCTTCAGGCCGCGCATCGGCCGCAGCCTGGCCTTCAGCCGCCCGTGGTCAGCCTCGACCGGATTATTCGCGTACTGCTCGAAGGTGTGCAGCGCCGAGGGGACCATCTCGTCCAGGACCCGCGGGTAGACAGGGGCGCGGTCGGTCGTGACTTCGACCGGGACCGTGCCGGCACGAAGCGCCCGGGCAAAGAAGCGCCGGGCGGCCGCCAGATCGCGCCTCGCCGACAGCAGGACGTCGATGACCTGGCCATACTGATCGACGGCCCGGTAGACATAGGTCCATTGACCAGCGATCTTCAGGTACGTCTCGTCGGCGAACCACCGGTCATCGGGGGCATGGCGGCACGGGCGGCCGGCCTCGATGAACTCCGGGGTGAAACGCTGGACCCACCGGTAGATGGTGACGTGGTCAACGGTGATGCCGCGCTCGGCCAGCAGCTCTTCAACGTCACGGTAGGACAGGCCATACCGCAGGTACCACCGGACCGCAAGCGAGATCACCTCAGGCGGGAACCGGAAGCCTGCGAAAACCGAGGTCGTGCGGCATGCAGTCACCAGACCAGTCTCCGGCCATCCACGATCGACGAATGCAACAGTGCCTTTGCGCCGACCGATGAGCCTTGGATGCTGCGCCGGTCTACCTACCGACACCACCTGACTTGAAGGGATCACCGCGATGGCAAAGGTCATCTCTACGCTGTTCATCTCGGCCGACGGTGTGGCCGAGATCGACCCCGATTGGCACTTCCCGTACTTCGACGAGAACATGGGCCGCGCGGTCGGCGAGGACTATGACACAGCTGACGTGCTGCTGATCGGCCGCGAGACCTACGACAGCTTCGCCGGAGCGTGGCCTGGCCGCGAGGCGGCGGGCGGGGACGACGCCCCGTTCGCCAAGCAACTCGGCGACGTGCGCAAGGTGGTCGTCTCGCGGCAGCGGCTGGAGTTCTCTTGGCGCAACTCCGAGCTGATTAAGGGCGATCTCCTCGAAGCCGTCACCTCGCTCAAGTCCGATGCTGGCATCAGGGGCATCCTCATCCCCGGTTCAATCTCCGTGGTGCAGCAACTGCTCGCCGCGGGCCTGGTCGATGAGCTGCGCCTGCTGGTGCACCCGGTGGCGGCGCGTAAGGGCCGCAGGCTGTTCGACGACGGCGACCCGCCGTACCACCTGAAGACGACGGCGACGGAGGCGTTCCCGACGGGCGTGATCCGCGTGGTCTACTCGCCGACCGAGGCACCCGCCAAGGTCGGCTACGCCGAGGTCAAGGACCAGGTACCCGGCGGGTAATAGCCGCCTTCCGAGGAGGATCGCCGCAAAGGCGCCACATCCGCCGACCGGCGACCGCGGGGTCCGAGTCTGCATCAGGTCGACCGGTGGCTGCCGTTCGGTGGAGCAAGGACGACCAGCTCCGAGCATATGTAACGCCGCCATTAGGTCGTCCGGTCAACGATTCAGCGCGCACATAACGAACCCCAGGTCAGACACCCACCACGCATTTTGGAGCGGTACACGCTTTCCGGTACTCGCTGATCAGGCCGTGGACGACGCGGGTGTGCCTGATACGAGTGGTGACATCGACCACGGGACCGGGCTCGTGCAGCGGAGGTCGTTGTTCCCGCGACTGATGCAGACGATGCTCGTTGTAATGCCGCGCGTACTCGGCCAGGGTCCTCCGAAGGTGTCGTTCGCCGCAGATCAGCAAGTGGTCCAGGCACTCTCGCCGTGGTGTTCCTACGAACCGCTCCGCAAAGGAATTCGCCCTTGGCGATTGGACCGGCGTCTTGACGATCCGAACGTTATTGCCTGCGAACACATCGTCGAAGACGTTGCCGTCAAACGCCCCGCACGGGTCGATCCGCTGGGACGTTTGTGCTGGTCAGAGCTTGTGGTCAGGGGCGGGGTCGAACCGCCGACCTTCCGCTTTTCAGGATTAAGGACCATGGTCCAACTCGGGCCATCCTGGTCTCCTTGCCTGCGGGCGCATGTTCGGTGACCGCGGATGGACGGACCCGCACGAACGTGTATGAGACTAGGAATGAGACTGGGCTGCAGTGGCTCTGTCCGGTCGATGAGACCGGTGGCGGACGTTTCTAGGCTGGTGGTATGGTCACGCGGACTAGGGATGGCAGCACGTGGCGGATCGGGACGGCCGCCGAGGTCGCCTGGATCGCTAACAGTACATCCGCTGGCCGGACCATCACGGCAGCCATCCCGCCGGTCTTCGACGGCTACGCCACGGACCTGCTGCCGCCCGGAGGTGAAGGCCAAGACGCGCACGACCGGGCCGTGCTGGCGCTGCTGAGCGAACAGTCGCCAGACCAGCCGTGGTGGCTGGGATACCTCGACACCGGCGCTGATGACACCGTCTTCCCCGATGCACCGAAGGTGACCTTGTACGCGGGATGGCACTACGTGCTTATTGAGGCAGGACCAGAACAGGCCGCCACCTGGCGCGAGCACGGCCCCTGGTCGTTCTGGAAGGGCGCGTTGCCCAACTTGATGTTCCCCGCCGACCGCTCGTGGCTGGTATCGACGCTGTGGGACGACGACTGGAGCTGCATCGGTGGACCGGCCAGCCTCGTAGGCAGCTTCCTGCGCCACCCTGATCTGCAGGCCAGGCCGGTGACCCTCGGCCAAGACGCCACACCACCAGGCCACCAGGCCCCCTGACGCGATCGACATGAAAGGGAGCGGTTTTACAGTGAGACGGCGGGATGCTCCGGAATGTGACCTCTACCTGCAGCTAGGTCCTCGCAGCGCTTTCTGCGGACGATGCTGTTTCGCCGTGATTGCGACGAGGCTCCGTGCGGCCCTAACGGTCATATGATCCGGCGCGGCTCCCGGGGAGCTCAGTCGGCTTAGAGCAGGCTGTGCTGGTGGCGTTTGGGTGCGTCTTCGGGCCCGGACCCTTTCATGTCTTGATGTCCGGCTGGTAGCGGTTCAGGGGAGAGTCCTCGGGACGCATGCTAGGTCACTCACACGGCCACTGATCTGTGCGACCACTGCGTTGCTCGCCGGGCCCGGTTCAGGCGGCTGCAGCGGTCGCGCTTGCGCTGACAGCTGGATGCGTTCCCCAGGCCGGGAAGTTCAGCGGGTCCGGTGTGGCGACGACGACGTGCAGGCTGCGCCCGCTGGCGTTCATGACGCACAGCTTGTCGATGTTGGCCCGGACGTCGTGGCAGCCGACCAGGAACTTGCGGCCGTCGGGGGACCACACGGGCTTGAACAGCTCGAACCTGTTGCCGGAGCGCCGGATGATGTGCAGGCCGCTGCCGCTGGGGTGGACCGCCATCACCGCTGCGTTCGGTGCTTCCGGGGCGATGTCGAAAGTGATCCAGCGGCCGTCTGGGGACCAGCCGGGGTGTTCCAGGCCCAACGTCGATGGCACGACCTGGCGCAGGTGGGTGCCGTCGGCGTACATGACGTAGATGGCCACGTCCGGGATCTGTGCATCGTGGGTGATGCGCCCGAAGGCGATCTGGCGTCCGTCGGGGGAGAACACCGGCTCGACATCGAAGGCCCCGCGGGTCAGCTGCCTGGCACTGGCGCCGTCGGGGCGGACAGTCCAGATGTCGGTGTGGAAACCCGGCTTACCGGGAAGCTTTGGGGAGGCGTCGAAGGTGACTTTGCCCCCGTCCGGCGACCATCTGGGGATCTCCTGGATGCCTTTCCCGAAGGTGAGCCGGCGCACGTGGCGGCCATCAGGGTCCATGGTGGCCAGATGGACGCCGGTGCTGTTGGCGAAGTCGAACGCGATCCGGTGCCCGCCGGGCGACCAGTCGGAGAAAAAGCTCGGGACGTGGGTGAGCCGCCGCTGGTGAGTGCCGTCGGGATTAGCCGCCCAGATGCTGTAATCACCCAGCGCGGGGTCGAACCGCCCGAAGGTGATCCGGCCGTTGACCGGCCCATCCCCCGCCGCCGCCAGCGGGGCGTTGCCGATCACCGCCACCGCAACGGCCAATACGATCAGCGACAATCTGGTACGCATCACGGCCTCCCCCCCACACACCGGCGGCCCCTGCGCCGGGCATCACGGCCTCTTGCGTCACATCCCCATGAGCCCGCATCCCCACGGGCCAGCCCGCGCAATGTTCCTCTCCAGTGCCCCAGTGAGTCAAGGGATGGCAAAGACTGCCAACGGACGGCAAACATGGGCACCGCCAGGGTATCGCCGTCAGTCACTGACCTGCCGCTACAAGTTGGCGCTGTTGGCTGCATGGGAGCGCTCATCTGTATCGTCCCGGCCCTGCCCATCCCTCTCGCAGCTGCCGTCCCTTAGCCGTGTCCGCTGTGTCCGGGCTCGCCAAGAGACCGCGCAGCGGCTGCCCCAGCGCGGCGGTCCGCTGACGAGGAAGGCGACGGCTCATCCAGAGCTACTGACCAGCGGACTAATGACACGTGGCCCTCTTCGGGGCATCGGCGGGCCGGATGCAGAGGCCAGCCAGCGTGAACCGCTGGCCTGGGACTCTGTGGTGGAGCGGGTGACGAGAATCGAACTCGCACTATCAGCTTGGGAATCCTACCGATCCGGGGCCCTGACCGGCCTGAGCTGGGCAGTCGATCCACCGCTAGTGACCGTGACGCACCCTGCGACACCAGGGCTAATGGCCCGCTAATGGCCCGAGGCCTGGATCGAAGCACTGGGCCTACCCGAGGTCACCGTGGAAGGACGGTTGGCCGTGCCGTTGCGCCACGCCGTGGCCGCGGCCGCGGCCGCGGACCGGTTCAGCCTGGATGGCCGCCTCACCAAGCTGTTCGTTCGCCGTCTGCTTCCCTGAGGTCGCCCGCTACCTCGCCACCGGCGACGCACGAGTCCGGGCCCGTGACCACGTCGCGGCCACCATCGCCACCAACCGCGCTCGGGCGGTGATCGCCCACTCCCTCGGTACCGTGGTCGCCTACGAGGCGCTGCACGCCCACCCCGAACTCGGCATCGACCTGCTGGTCACCCTCGGGTCCCCGCTGGCCCTGCCCGACGCGGTCTTCCCCCGCCTGCAGTCCCCGCCCACCGACGGCACTGGGCTGCGCCCAGCCAACGTCAGCGCTGGGTAAACATCAGCGACTACGGCGACCCGATCGCCATCTTGCGGCCCCTCAAGACCTACCTTTCTGGCGTGGACCTGGACCTGACCGAAAGCGTCGGGCTGTTCGACTTCCACCGCGCTGCCCGTTACCTGACCTGCGCGTCACTGGCCGCCACCCTCCAGCCCCTCCTCCAACGCCCCTGACACTGCACACAGCGGCGCCTGGAAAAGGGCAGCATCCCGCTCGGTGAAAGCGGCAGGCGTTCCGGTTCACCTACGCCCGTTATCAAGCACTACGCATATATAAACCAGCCGTCTGCAAATCAGAGCAGCCGCCACCGTCCGCGCATGAACTGAGCCATCTGAGGCTTGGACAGGTACTCCTAAACTGAAAGATCTTGTCCATGACCTTGGCACCTGTATTGATCACCGGCCGAAGCTCGCGCCGGTACACCACCTCCGTGGTGCGTGAGCTGACGTGCCCGGCCAGCCGGGCAATCTCCTCCACGGGGACACCAGAATCGGACATGACGCTGACGAACGAGGTTCGCAGCTCCCGAGGGGTCCAGTCGTCGCCAAGACCGACTGCCTTGGTGAGCTGCTTGAACGTCCGGCGCACGTTTCCCGCGTCCAGCGGGGCGCCTGCCGAGGTGCAGAACGCCAGCCCGTGATCCTGCCAGATCTCACCAGCGAGCAACCGCTGCCCCACCTGCTGCCCTCGGTGTTCCCGCAGCGCTTCAACAGCGCGTTTGGGCAGCGTTAGCGTGCGCCGAGATTTCTGGGTCTCAGTAACCTGACCCATGAGAATCCCGCTTCTGCCCCGGTCATCACGGCCGCTGCTGATGGCAAGCCTACTCGGCACGGTGGTTAGTTCGGCTCCGTGCCGTGCCGCCCGTCAGCTGAATTTCGTCTGCGGCCGATGCTGGTGGACGCCGTCAAGGTAGAGGTCGGCCTTCTCGTTGTAGAAGCAGGCGAGCCCAGCGATCTTCTGGCTTTCCGGCAGCGGGGACCGGTAGATCCAGACGAAGTCCTGGTGGATCGCGGTGCCGGTGTCCAGGGACCAGTAGCTGGCCGTGCCCTTGTAGGGGCAGTGCGACTGGGTGGTCGAGGGCCGGAGCAGGTCCAGCCGGACGTCGCTGAGCGGGAGGTAATAACGCGGCGGAAGGCCGGTCTCGAATAGGATCCGGGGTTGGCTGGAGTCGGCGACGGTCACGCCATCGATCTCGATCCGGACGTGCCGTGAGCTGGCCAGGATGTCGACCCTGGTGTAGGGGTCGCGGGGGTGGGTGTAGACGGGCTCGTCCTCTTCTAGCCACTCGTCCATGGCGTCCCAGTCCAGGCGCACCGCCTGGCGCAGCTCCTCGATCGGCGAGCTGGCATAGCGGCGCGCCGCTGACGGTGCAGTGGCGGCCGGTGTGCGCAGATCGAAGATCTCGGCGTCGCCGCGGCTCGGTGAGTGGTCAGTATTGCCGGTGGGCACGAGGTCGGCCTGGATATCGCCGGCCGGGATGTAGTAGGCCGGGTAATACGGCACTTCCCACACCAGCAGCGGGCTGGTCGTGTCGGCGGCCAGCTCGCCGCCCAGGTAGGCCCGTACGCGTTTGCGGCCGTGCTCGACCCGCACCCGACCTCGGGTCATCGTCTGTTCCACTGTGAGTTCTCCTCCCGATGGTCTTACAAGGCGATCGCAACTGCCGTTGTCGTTGTCCTCCCGCAGCCCGGTCGGCCGGCGGCGAACCGCCACCGCGCTGTTTCGTTCACCACCGTTAGCGTCCACGGCAGCCGCGGTCTTACCCCCAGCGGGCCCGCATGGATGAGGGCTTGGCCTGGGTGTCAACCGCCGGGCGGCGGGGTTGACGCCACTCATAACGATCGGCTGGCGGGGAGTGTTCGCGTAGGTAGCGGATCAGGCCGATGACGTCGTCGGGTACCAGCCGTCCGATGGCGCCGCTGGAATACACGCTGACCACGACCCCGCCGCCTGGATCGAGCACGAAACCGGTCGACTGCAGGTATACCGGGTCGTCGTTGACGAAGGCGCCGGTAGCGGCGGCGATCGCGCGGGCGTCGGCGCTGTGACCGACGGGGAATTGCAGGCCCTGCTTGGCGATCAGGTCCCGGGTAGTGGCTTCGTCGTCTACCGACAGCGCGATGACCAGGGTGTCCATGTCGACGAAGCGGTCCAGCGACCGCTGGAACGCGCGCAGCTGGGCGTTACAGTACGGGCACCATGATCCCCGGTAGAACAGGACCACGCCGTAGTGGCCGGCCAGGTTATCAGGCAAGTGAAGCGTGCGGCCCTCGGGAAGCGCCACGGTAAGCGTCGGGAACGGCTCGCCTGGGTGCAGCGGTGTCTTCTGGGTCATGCACCGTTAGCGGCAGCGCCCGCCGCAGCCTTACCAGTGAGGTAACTGGTCATGCCCGGTACCGGGGTTGACGGGCGGTAGAACCTGTGCTGCGAATGGGCAAGGCTGGCCCCCCGGGCGATGTCAGCGGACGCTGGGGTGGCGTAGCTGGGTAGCATCGTGATGGTGTCGGGGAATCACACGGCTCATGAGACCCGGGTTGCGGCTGCCCGGCCCGATGTTGAGTCAGCCGAGTGGCTGCGGGCGCTGGCCGATATGGGCCCGCCGCGGGAGGCAGCGCTGGCGCGGCTGCACGGATTGCTGGTGCGGATAGCGCGGCGCGAGGTCGCCCGGCGCGGACCACGGCTGGCCATCTCCGGCCCCGAACTGGACGACCTGGCCTACCAGGCCGCGGCGGACGCGCTGCTGGCCATCACCGGCAAGCTCGGCCAGTTCCGCGGCGAGAGCCGGTTCACCACCTGGGCCTGCAAATTCGTCATCCTCGAGGTATCGGCCAAGATCGGGCGGCACTTCTGGCGCCACCCCGCGGTGCCGCTGGACGCCGAGGACTGGGACCGGCTGCCCGGCCGGTTCGGCTTTGATCCCGCTCAGGAGGCCGAGTGGCGGGATCTGCTCGCCGCGGTGCGCCGGGCGGTGGATGACGAGCTCACCCCACGGCAGCGGCAGGTCTTCGTCGCCATCGTGCTCAACGATGTTCCGCTGGACGCCCTGGCCATTGAGCTGGCCTCCAACCGCAACGCGATCTACAAAATGTTGTTCGATGCCCGGCGTAAGCTGCGGGCCGCTCTTGCCGCTAATG
>Ga0207664_10000304_pt1 | contig 36524 bp, 25 predicted proteins | sample LARL83metaG_FD_184349 | JGI IMG/M metagenome (GOLD analysis project Ga0207664, IMG submission 184349) | Corn, switchgrass and miscanthus rhizosphere microbial communities from Kellogg Biological Station, Michigan, USA - LAR L8-3 metaG... | ecosystem: Host-associated > Plants > Roots >... | reverse complement strand
GGCGCCGCACGGTCTGCGGGGCCAGGCCGATCTCCGGCACCAGCAGCAGCGCCTGCTTGCCCTGCGCCAGCACCTGTTCGATCAGCGCCAGGTAGACCTCGGTCTTGCCGCTGCCGGTGACGCCATCCAGCAGGAACGGCTGGTACTGGCCGAGGCTGGCGCTCACGGCGGCGACCGCCTGTTGCTGTTCGTCGCTGAGTTGCGGCGCCAGCGAGGGTGGCAGCGGACGATCGGGCGGCGGTCGTTCGCTGCGCTCGAGCAGGCCGGCTGCGGCCAGCCGGCGCGCCGCATCGCGCCAGCCGGGCTGGCGCTCGCTCAACTCCTGCGCACTCAACGCGCCGGCCGCCAACAAGTCCAGCAAGGCCTTGCTGCCGCCGCGGCGGCTGCCGGCATCGTGCGCGCTGCGGCCGGCGCCGGTGAGCGACCAGTATTCGTCGCCGATCGGCGGCAGCGGCTTCGCCTCGCGCAGGGCCAGCGGCAAGGCATTGGCGTAAGCCTCGCCCGGCGCGCCGAGCCAGTAGCCGGCGGCCCAGGCCAGGGTCTGCATCAGTTCGGGGTCGAGCAGCGCCTCGTCGTCGAGCAGGCGCAGCACCTGCTTCAGCCGGCTGCTGCCGACCGCCGCCTCGGCGTCGATCGCCACCACCACGCCGACCAGCTTGTGGCGGCCGAACGGCACCAGCACCCGGCTGCCCACGCAGGCCCCGCCCGCCGCGGGCGGCAGGTAGTCGAACAGGGTTGGCAGGGGTACCGGCAGGGCGACGCGAAGGACGGCGGGCATGAGCTACCTCGTGGCGGCCCAGTGTAACTGCGGCGTTCGCGGGGCCTCACGTTTCGATAGCTGCGATGCCCGGGGAACCACGTCGAGCGAGTTGCGCGAACTTGCTGCCCGGTTATCGAGGAGTCGTGGGTAAGTGGCTATCCCCGGGAGGTTTTTGCGCTTATCCACAATAGCTGTGGATAAGTCTGTGGATGCAGCGGGGAGGGGGTGCCTCAAAGCGCGTCGTGGCGCCTTTCACGACAGCCTGACGAGGTTTTGGTCACGTAAAAAAAGCTTTTTCCTTCAATGACCTGCAAATGGCATCCAGCCGCAGTTCACACAATTGACAAGCCGACACCGGTTGCCTTGACAAGCTCATGACGCTGTGCAAAACCCGCCACGCCACCGGCCGGCAAGCGGCCTCAGTGGGCCAGGCCCAAGGCCGCTGCGACCGTCAGCGCGAGCATCAGCAGCCAGAAGTAACACCAGCCAATGAACCAGAATTTCAACAGGGTCATCGGCCAGCCCTGATGGTAGATCCGCTTCTGCATGATCAGCAGATAAGTCGGGATCCACAGCATGAGCACGGCTTGTATCCAGCCCAGTGCGTAGCCGGTCCAGGCGGCATGAGGCCGTAGCCAGGTCGACAGCATGCCGGTCACGGTGATCAGCATCACGCCGAGGAACATGAAGGCGTGGCTGTGCAAGGCCACGGTCAGGTGCTCCATGTACAGCCGCCGGCGGAATACGTAGAACAGCTTGAGCAGGCCCGCGAATACCGGAATCAGCACGAACATGGTGGCCGGCAGTGCGCCGAACACGCCATTGATCATCCGCTGTTTTGCTTCGGCGCGGGCGGACGGGTCGCCGTCCTTGAACGTCCGCCAGTTGTGCTGGATCTGCTGGCCCAACCGGGTCAGCCTGGCGTTGGCCGCCTCCGGCAGCCAGCTGATGTGGACCGGCTGGGGCTCGTGGTCCGGGGCTCCGCTGGCCCGGACGGCGACCGCGAGATTCGCGGCGGCGGAGGCGGCCGGTATCGGGGCGGCGCCAAGTTCGATCAGGCGCTTGTTGGCCTGCTGCTGCATGTTCTCGGCAGCCAATTGGAGTTGCTGTTGCGGCAGCACGCCATACGCGGCGATGTGCGGCAGGGTCTTGAGCTGACTCTTCAGTACCTTGCGCACTTCCTTCGGGGTGTCGGCATCGCTGAAAGCCTCGCCTGTCACGGTCACCGTGGGACCCTGGTGCGCCGCCACCTTGACGGAGATCTGGTCGATCGCCAGGTGAACCACGAAGAACGACAGCAGGCACAGCACGAACATCAGCCGGAACGGCGCGATGTAGCGCACCCGCCGGCCGGCGAAGTATTCCAGGGTGAGAAAGCCGGGCTTGAGCAGCAGCGGCGGCAGCGTGTGCACGATGCGGCCGTCGATGTGCAGCACCGTCTCGACGGTTTCCTCGAGCATGTGGTGCATCGGCTTCAGCACGCTGTGGATCGATTGCCCGCATTCGTGGCAGAACTCGCCCTGCATCCCGGCGCCGCAGTTGGCGCAGTGCAATCCTTCGTAGCTGGTCAGCTGCTTCATCGAGGTTCCCGTTCGGTGCAGCGGGGAATCTTCGCACAGGACGGTGGACCGGCGGTCGTGACGAATGGCTCAGGTAGAATGTGCGGCCCTGGAGTCTGCTGTGCCCATGAAACCCTTTCGTCCCGAGCGTGCTCACTTGCTCCACGAGGTGCGCGCCACCGTACGTCTCGCGCTGCCGCTGATCGCGGCCCAGCTGGCAGCGGTCGGCAGCAACGTGATCGACGCGGTGCTGGCCGGGCACGTCAGCGCGCACGTGCTGGGTGCGGTGGCGGTGGGCGCCAGCATCTGGTCGCTGGCGATCGTCAGCGGCATCGGCATGATGATGGCGGTGCCGCCATCGGTGGCGCAGCTCGACGGCGCGGGCCGGCGCCACGAGGTCGGCGCGGTATTCCGGCAGGCGCTGTGGCTGGCGCTGGGCATGGGCGTGGTGCTGTGGTTCGCGGTGCGGCATGCGGGGCCCCTGATCGAGCTGATCGGGGTGACGGCGAGCCTGCGCCACGACGTGCAACGCTTCCTGCTGGCGATCAGCTGGGGCGCGCCCGCGCTGACCTGCTACTTCGCGCTGCGCGGCCTGTCCGAAGGACTGTCTCTGACCCGGCCGTCGATGTACTTCAGCCTCGGCGGCCTGGTGCTGCTGGTGCCGCTGGGCTACGTGCTGATGTTCGGCAAGCTCGGCATTCCGCCGCAGGGCGCGCACGGCTGCGGCGTGGCCACGGCGATCGTGCTGTGGCTGGAGATGCTGGCGTTCGGCGTCTATGTGATCTTCCGGCGCAATTACCGTGGGCTGGGCCTGTTCGACCGTTTCGAGTGGCCGGACCTGCGCCGGATCGGCCAGCTGGTGCACATCGGCCTGCCGATGGCGGTGACCCTGCTGGCCGAGGCCGGGCTGTTCGTGGCGACCGCGCTGATCATCGCCACGCTGGGCGAGGACGTGATCGCCAGCCATCAGGTGGCGATCAACATCGCCTCGCTGTTCTTCATGATCCCGCTCGGCCTGGCGATGGCGATCACCGTACGCGTGGGCAACGCGGTCGGGCGCGGTGACGAACGCGGCGTGCGCTACGCCGGCTTGTGCGGGATCGGCCTGACCCTGGTGACGCAGGTGTTCTCGGCCGGCCTGATGCTGGGCTTGCCGCACTTCATCGCCACGCTGTACACGCACGAGCCGAAGGTGATCGCGCTGGCTGCGCAGCTGATCATGCTGGCCGGGCTGTTCCAGTTCTCCGACGGCGTCCAGGTCGCCGCCAACGGCGCGCTGCGCGGCCTCAAGGACACCCGCGTGCCGATGGCGATCACCCTGTTCGCGTACTGGATGATCGGCATGCCGGTGGGCTGGTGGCTGGCCTTCCATCACGGCATGGGCGCGCGCGGGATGTGGATCGGCCTGATCGCCGGCCTGTCGGTGGCCGCCGTGATGCTGTTCACCCGCTTCTGGCGCAGCGCGTGGAAACAGCGCTGGCGCCGTCACATGCCGATGACCGCGCCGGCCTGACCGGCTACGCTTGACCCGACGATTCCGGATATCCACATGACGCTGCCACCACCGCCACCGCCCCGCCGCAACGGTTTCTGGGCCTTCCTGCGCGCGCTCGGGCGCGGCATCAACACGCTGCGGCTGGTGATCATCAACCTGGTGTTCTTCGGCGTGCTGTTCGTGCTGCTGTTGCTGCTGACCGCCGGCGTGGCCGGCAGCCGGATGGAACGCGCGGTGCAGGACGACAGCGTGCTGGTGATCAGGCCGCAGGGGCAGCTAGTCGAGCAGTACAGCATCGAGCCGCTGCAGCGCGCGCTGGCTGGCCTGTCCGGCGAGCAGCCGAAGCAGGTGCAGGTGCGTGACCTGGTCGGCGCGATCGACGCGGCGGCCAAGGACAAGCGGATCAGCCGCATCCTGCTGCTGCCGGACGAGCTGCAGGGCGGCGGCTTTGCCGCGTTGCGCGAGGTGGGCGCGGCGCTGGACCGCTTCCGCGCGGCGGGCAAGCCGGTGGTCGCGTGGGCGGTGAACCTGGACCAGGGCCAGTACTACCTGGCCGCGCATGCCGATCGCCTGCTGGTCGACCCGCAGGGCGGCGTGCTGATCACCGGGCTGGCCAACTACCGCCTGTTCTACAAGGACCTGCTGGACAAGCTTGGCGTCGACGTGCACCTGTTCCGCGTCGGCGAGTTCAAGAGCGCGGCCGAGCCGTACATCCTCGACCACGCCTCGGCCGAGGCGAAACAGGCCGACAGCTACTGGATGGGCGGCCTGTGGGACGGCTACCTCGCCGAAGTGGCGCAGTTGCGCAAGCTGAACCCGGCGGCGCTGCGCGACGACATCGACAACCTGCCGCAGCACATCGCCAGCACCCAGGGCAACCTGGCCCAGCTGGCGCTGAACCAGCACCTGGTGGACGGCCTGGCCACCCGCGGCGAACTGATCGCGATGATGCGCAAGGAAGGCATCCCGGCCGACCGGAAAGGCCACAGCTTCCGCCAGGTCGACTTCGCCCGCTACGCGGCCGGCGTGCCGCGCGACGGCGACATGTTCGCGCCGGGCGTGGCGATTGTGGTGGCGGAGGGCGAGATCGCCGGCGGCAAGCGCGCTGCCGGTTCGATCGGCGGCGAGTCCACCGCGGCGCTGATCCGCGCTGCGCGCGAGGACCGCAAGACCAAGGCATTGGTGCTGCGGGTCAACTCGCCCGGCGGCGAGGTGTACGCGGCCGAGCAGATCCGCCGCGAGGTCGAGCTGACCCGCCGCGCGGGCATCCCGGTGGTGGTGTCGATGGGCGACGTGGCGGCCAGCGGCGGCTACTGGATCGCGATGAACGCGAACCACATCTTCGCCGAGCCGAACACCATCACCGGCTCGATCGGCATCTTCGGCATGTATTACACGGTGCCGAACACGCTGGCCAAGCTCGGCATCCAGAGCGACGGCGTCGGCACCGGGCCGATGGCCGGCGCGTTCGACATCAGCCGCCCGCTCGATCCGAAGGTCGGCACGGTGATCCAGGCGATCATCGACAAGGGTTACCGCGACTTCGTCGGCAACGTGGCGCAGGCGCGCGGCAAGAGCTACGAGGCGGTCGACGCGATCGCGCAGGGCCGGGTGTGGACCGGCCAGCAGGCGCTCGAACGCGGCCTGGTCGACCGGCTCGGCGGCCTGCAGGCCGCCGTCGCCGATGCGGCCAGCCTGGCCAAGCTGGGCAAGGGCTACCCGGTGCGCTACGTGGAGGCGCCGCTGGGCGGCTTCGAGCGTTTCCTGATCGGCCTCAACCAGACCGCCAGCGTGCACGTGCTGCGGTCGTGGGGCGTGCGCCTGCCGAACTGGTTCGCCCAGTTGCCTGCACTGGCGCCGGAACTGCAGCTGTTGCGCAACGCGAAGGCCGGTACGCCGAACATCTACGCGGACTGCCTGTGCAGCCCGCGTTGAACCGGGTCCGTCACTGAGCGGAAGCGGGCCTTACTGTTCCTGCGCCTCGATCTGCTTGCGCTGCTCCTCGGCCTGCTTGTCGACGACCTTCTGCACGTCCTTGGCGCGCTGCTCGTCCGCCTTCAGCGCGTCGAACGGCGTGGCGGTGTCGGCCGCCGCCGGCTTGGCCTGGGGTTCCGGCGGCTTGCTGGAACAGGCGCCGAGGGCAAGGACGCAGAGCAGGAGCGGCAGCGGCTTCATGGCGGTTCTCGCGCGTGGTCGAAGTGCCGAGTGTCCCGCCATGCACGTTCGCAGGCAAGGATCCGCGGCGCGTCACTAGGCGCCGCCGGAGCGACGTTTTAAGCTGCGCCCATGAACAGCCGTCCCGACGCCTGGCAGCTGCAAGGCCATACCGCCCTGATCACCGGTGCCAGCAAGGGCATCGGCTACGCCACCGCGCGCGAGCTGGCCAGCCTCGGCGCCGATCTGCTGCTGGTGGCGCGCGACGAGGATTACCTCGAGCAGGTGCGGGTGGAGCTGGCCGACGAATTCGCCGATGTCGAAGTGCTGGCATTCGGCGCGGACCTGGCCGAGGCGGAGGAGCGCCTGGCGGTGTTCGACTGGATCGCCGACCTGGCTGCGCCGGTGTCGCTGCTGATCAACAACGCCGGCGGCAACCGGCCCATGGCCACGCTGGACTACAACACCAGCGAGGTGCGCGCGGTCTTCGAGCAGAACCTGTTCTCCGCATTCGAGATGTGCCGGCTGGCGCATCCGCAACTCGTGCAGCACGCGAACGCGGCGATCGTCAACGTGGGCTCGGTCTCGGCGATGACGCACGTGCGCACCGGCTCGCCCTATGGGATGAGCAAGGCGGCGCTGCACCAGCTCACCCGCAACCTCGCCGCGGAGTGGGCGGTGGATGGCATCCGCGTCAACGCGGTGGCGCCGTGGTACATCCGCACCCAGCGCTCGGAACCGGCGTTGGCCGACGCCGATTACCTGGACGAGGTGCTCGAGCGCACGCCGTTGAAGCGGATCGGCGAGCCCGAGGAAGTGGCCGCCGCGATCGCGTTCCTGTGCCTGCCGGCGGCCAGCTACATCACCGGCCAGGTGCTGGCGGTGGACGGCGGCTTCATGAGCTACGGTTTCTGAGCGGCCTCAGCAGTGGGTCAACTGCGCCTGCAGCTCGTCGTCGCGGCGTTGCAGCGGCGGCCGGTCGCTCTTGAACGCGCGCTGCAGCTTGCGCGCGTTCTGCTCCTGCTCGTCGCGCAACTCGCTGCAGATCTCCGGCACGCTCAGCGGCCGGCACCGATCCTGCACCCACACGTAGTTGTTGGCTACCAGCCCGGCACTGACCCGGCCGCGGTTCGCCTCCGGCGCGGAGATGCCGGCGTGGTTCGGTGATCCGTAGACCTCGCCCAGCGGCGTCGACAGCGCGCCGAGCATGCCCAGCGGTGCGCGAAACGGTGGCGGATTGCCGTTGCGGCTGACGTAGAGGCTGCCGTCGACGGCGTGCCTGCACTGGTACAACTGGACCAGTGGCACGCCTGGCGTGGGTGGCGGGGCGGGCGCCGCCACGGGCGGCGGGCGGTCGGGCCTGGTGACCACGCTGGTCGGCGGCGGCGGCGCAGTCGTGTCGTTCGGCAATTGCAGGGTCTGCTGCCGCTGTGTCTTCGCGCACGGCATGTCCTGATAGATCACCCGGCCATCCGTGCCGCTGCACTTGTATACCGTGCCGGCGACGGCTGGTGTGCCGGTCACGGCAAGCAAGAGCAGCAGGGCGCTAGGGTGCGGCATGCGGCGGCCATCCTCAGAACTCGGCGACATGTTCCTCGGCGGCGAAGCCGATCGTGACCGCGCCTTCGCCCACGTTGACCATGCCGGTGATGCTCATCGGCGCCTCCATCAGCTCGACGCCGCATTCCTCGCAGGCCTGGCGCAATTCGGCATAGCCGGGCAGATGCGACAGCACGGCGAGGTCGCCGCCGTAGCTGGCGCACACCAGCGGCACCAGCAGCCCGGCGCGCACCCGTTGCGCGGCGTAGCCGAACAGCGCTTCGGCGCCCTGCTCGAAGCCGCGCACCTTGCCGACCGGGCCGGTCTCGCCGCGGAAGCAGCGCAGGATCGGCTTGATGTCCAGCGCCGAGCCCAGCATCGCGCTGACCAGGCCGACGCTGCGGTCGTTCTTTTTCTTGGCGCGGGCGCGCAGGTAGTACAGATCGCGCGGCAGCATGTAGCCGTAGGTGTGGTTCGCGAGATGGGTAAGCCGTTCGCGGATCGTGGCCGGCGGCTCGTCGGCGGCGATCAGCCGGGCCGCTTCGTAGATCACCGGCGCGGCTCCGGCGAAGATGTTGCGCGTGTCGATCACGCGCATCATGAACGGGCCAGGCACGCCGGCCTGCTCGCGCACCTGGCGATAATTCTTCAGAATGCCGAAGCTGGCCTTGTTGACGTGTTCGTTGATCGGGCTGCGGGTGGCAGTAATGGTCAGGCAGAACACGCAGTCCTGCTCCAGCACCAGCTTCTCCAGGAACAGCTTCTGTACCTCTTCCACCGGGCAGGGTTCGGTTTCCGCCGAATGGCTGCGGCTGCCCAGGCGACGATCGATGAAGCGCTGGATCTCGGCCGGTTTGCGGTCGTCCATGAAGACTTCGCTGTTCACCCGCACGGTGATCGGCATCACCGCAATATCGTGCTTCTGCAGGAACGCCTGCGAAAGATCGCAGGCCGCATCGATTGCCAGACCCATCCGCATCACCTGATCCCCCGATCATGAATGGCAGCCGAAACATAGCATGGGGGGCCGTGGTGGCGGTGTTTGCCGGATGGCCGCACGGCGATGCGGGAAGCTGGCGGGTGGAGGGGCAGCCACCTAAGATGGCGCAACCTCATCTGGCATCTCGCCGGCGTGGCGTCGCCGGTAACGCAATCGGATATCGCTTCGCAATGAAGAACAAGCAGGAAATCGTCTCCAACTGGCTGCCGCGCTATACCGGCACGCCGCTCGAACAATTCGGCGAACACATCCTCCTGACCAACTTCGGTCACTACGTGGAATTGTTCGCGCAGTGGCACGGGGTGGAAGTGCAGGGCCGCGACCGGCCGATGCCGAATGCCACCGCCGACGGCATCACCCTGATCAACTTCGGCATGGGCAGCCCGAACGCCGCCACCGTGATGGATCTGCTCAGCGCGATCGAGCCACGCGCCGCGCTGTTCCTGGGCAAGTGCGGCGGGGTCAAGAAGAAGAACCAGCTCGGTGACCTGGTGTTGCCGATCGCCGCGATCCGCGGCGAAGGCACCAGCAACGACTACCTGCCGCCGGAGGTGCCGGCGCTGCCGGCGTTCCAGTTGCAGCGCGCGGTCTCCACCATGATCCGCGACCTCGGCCACGACTACTGGACCGGTACGGTGTACACCACCAACCGCCGCGTGTGGGAACACGACGACACGTTCAAGGATTACCTGCGGCGCACCCGCTGCATGGCGGTGGACATGGAGACGGCGACCATCTTCGCCGCCGGCTTCGCCAACCGGATCCCCTGCGGCGCCCTGCTGCTGGTGTCCGACCAGCCGATGATCCCGGAAGGGGTGAAGACCGAGGCGAGTGACCGCAGCATCACCTCGCAGTTCGTCGAGGCGCACATCAAGATCGGCATCGAGGCCCTCAAATTGGTGCGCCGCAACGGGCGCAGCGTGAAACACCTGCGTTTCGAGGCGGACGGAGACACAGAATAGTCGCGATCCGGCGGCTGGGTCGGCTGATGGAGGCCGGTTTGCCCTCCGATAATCCAGGCAGCAGCCTGCCAAGGCAGCCTGAATCGACACCCAAACGTAAGTTTCTACAGTACAAAATTTGTTGACAGTATGTAAATGAAGCGTAATAAGTACGCATCAGACCGAGCTGCATCAAGTGCAATGACAGGATTGGCTCTGCACCGGGGTAGGACTAATGGATGGGCAGGTGTGCCGCGTGTTAACGCGGCGTTGTTGCCTGTCGCGGTATCGACCCGGACCGGGAGTTCCGTGAGTCAGAGGTTCATTGGTTTGGGAGGTGGGCCGAGGTTGAGGTTTTGGGGCGGGAATTATCGAGGCCCAAGACAGCAGCCAATCGGAGGGTCTTAAATTAATCGGGAGGGTGTTTTCATGAAACTTGGGGTCAAGAAACTTTCTTCGGCAGTCCGCCTGGCACTCTCGCTGGGTGCGGTCATCGCGGTAGGCGTATCGGGCACTGCATTTGCCCAGGACTCGGGCGCGCAGGATCAGTCCACGCAGGATCAGCAACCAAATCAGAAGGCACCCACTACCCTGCAGACCATCGTGGTCACAGGCTCGAATATCCGTCGCGTCGATCTGGAAACGTCCAATCCGGTGGTTGTCATTGACCGTGCGGCGATTCTGGCTACCGGCAAGTTGACCCTGGGCGATCTGGTGCAGCAGCTCCCGGCGATGACCGGCGGTGCTGTCAATCCGCAGGTCAACAACGGCGGCGGTACGGGTTCGTCGAGCATCAATCTGCGCGGCTTGGGTTCGCGTCGCACGTTGATCCTGGTTGATGGTCGTCGCCTGCTGAGCAAGGACCCGAACGCCGTTCCAGTCGACGCGATCGAGCGCATCGAAGTGCTGCCCAACGGTGCTTCGGCAACCTACGGTTCGGACGCCATCGGTGGCGTGGTCAACTTCATCCTGCGCAAGGACTACCAAGGCGCCACGTTCACAGCCAACGTGGGCGAGTCCGACCGTGGCGACGGTGATCAGAGTGGCTACAGCTTCACTTTCGGACAGACGTCCGACAAAGGAAGCATCATGGCCGGCGTCAACTACAACAAGCAGGACGGCGTATTATCGGCCGCGCGCGGCTTCGCCAAGGATGCGCTGACCCTCTCTGGCAGCCAGGTCGTCATCGGCGGTTCGTCGTCCACGCCGGTCGGTCGTATCCAACTGCCGGCCAGCATGCAGGGCGCCTTCGGCTGTTCTAACGTGTCGCTGAACCCGGGTGGCAACAGTCAGGTGGTCACCACGGCCAATTACCACTGCTATGGCAACGCCGACAAGTACAATTACGCGGCGATCAACCTGATCATGACCCCGCAGGAGCGTACCGGCGGGTTCATCAACGGTTCGTACAACCTCGGTGAGCACGTCTCGGCCTACCTGGAAGCGATCTACCAGAAGACGTCGGCCAGTTTCCAGTTGGCGCCCGCGGTCTATGGCACCGATACGACGGGCGCGTCGCTTGACATGAATAATGCGTTCAATCCGTTCGGCGTACCGTTCGGGACCACTGGCAACCAGTTCCGCTCGCGGCTGACCTCGAACGGCCCCCGCATGGCCGGGATTGGCAGGACGGACGCCCAGATCAACACCGGTTTCAGGGGCGACTTCACGGTCTTCGACAAAAACTGGACTTGGGACGTCGGCTTCAACTACGGGCATCAGAGCATTGTCACCACTACCGGCGGCCTGGTGGATCAAGGTGCGCTCTATACGGGTGCCTCCACGCTGAACGCGGACGGTACGGCGTCGTGCCCTCCCGGTGTCAGCACGGTGGCCTGCCAGTTCAATCCGTTCGACATGACCGCGCCCGGTACCATTGCAGCAATCAAGGCGGCCAATGTGACGGCCCCCAGCAATAACTTCGTGATCCAGAAGACTTGGCACGCCGGTATCAATGGTGAGGTGTTCAGCCTGCCGGCAGGCGCCGTACAGTTGGCGGTCGGTGCGGAATATCGCAAGGATTATCAGCACGCCACCCCCGCTCCGCAGTTGCAGATCGATAATTCCACAGGTACCTGTGTCTTGGGCAGCCAGTGCCTTACCGCGGTGCAGGGCGGTTACAACACCAAGGACGTCTACGCGGAAGCGTTCATTCCGGTCCTCAGTGATTTGCCGGGTGTGAAGTCGCTGAATGTCACCGTCGGCGACCGTTATTCGAGAATCCAGGGTTTCGGCAGCACGAACAACATGAAGGTGGCGTTGGAGTGGCGGCCGATCGACGATCTGTTGCTGCGTGGCTCGATGGAAGAGGTGTTCCGCGCGCCGTCCCTCACCGAGCTCTTCACGGCGGGCTCCGACGCGCCGTTGATCCACAGTGACCCGTGTGACGGCTATACCGGCGCGCCGGCCGGTTCGCCACTCGCCCAGGCCTGTCAGTTCGTACCCACCGATGGCTCGTTCCGGGACGTCGCCGTGGCGACGCAGACCCAGGCGAGCACGGTTGTACAAGGTGCTCGCGTGGCCGGCTTCCCGGTCAAGCCGGAACATGGCAAGACCTTCGACCTTGGCTTGGTCTACAGTCCGTCGTATGTGTCGGGCTTGTCCACCAGCATCGACTTCTGGCATGTGAACCTGAACGACACCATCACCAACGTGGGCCTGCAGAGTCTGCTCAACCTATGTGCCGCCGGTTCGACCCAGTATTGCCAGTACATTCACCGTAATCCCAACCCTGGCGCCAATCAGGGTCAGTTGCTGCAGTCCACGGTTGAGCCATTTGGCAACTTGGGCAGCGTGAGCACCGGCGGCGTCGACTGGTCGGCAAACTACAAGCTGCCGCAGTTCAGCTTCGGTCAGTTCAGCATGGGCATCAACGCCACCTACCTGAAGTACTTCAACCAGCAGACGGCACCGGGTGTGGCAGGTAACGTGACGTACCACGATGCCGGTCATCTCCTGCCGTTCGGTTCCGCACAGGCCTCCGCCTGCCCGGATGCCGTAGGTGTCTGCCTGTTTCCGCGCTGGCGTGGGCAAGGGTTTGTGGATTGGCAGATGGGCGGTTGGAATGCTTCGTGGCGCATGCGCTACATCGGCCGGTTCCAGAATGGCGGCCCGGCTTTTACGCTGCAGGACACGTTGCCGAACGGAGAGAACGGTAGCGTGCTCAAGTACGGCGCAACGGTCTACAACGACGTGTCAGTCGGCTACAACATCGCACTGCTGAACACGCGCGTGGACTTTGGCGTGAACAATGTGTTCGACAAGCAGCCGCCCATGCTGTACGCGAACAACACGCTCAATGCCAACAGCGACCCGAGCGACTTCGACTTCATGGGCCGCTACTACTACGCTCGCGTGACGGTCAAGTTCTAAGTCATCGACTCAAGCGCTAACCTGAGGGCCGCGTGACGTTTACGCGGCCCTTTTTTGAGCTCATGAACGCCCATACCGTTTCCCAGATTGCCGCCGCGATAAACGCCGGCCACCCCGCTCGCGCAGAACAACTGTGCCGGCAGGCATTGCCCGAATTCCCGCAGGATGAGGATCTGCTGTTGCTGCTGGCCATGAGCCTGCATGCCCAACAGCAGCTGGCCGCCGCCCGGTCGATCTATGCCGAGCTGACACGGCTGGCCCCGGCGAGCAGTCTGCACTGGAACAATTACGCCACCGTGCTGGCGGATGCCGGCGCGCACGACGAGGCGCAGGCGGCCTATGCAAAGGCGATCCAGCTGGACCCGACCAATCCGCTGCCCAAGAGCCAGTTGGGGCTTTTGCTGATCGAGCAACACGATTATCTGGCCGCACGTGACGTGTTGCTTGACCTCGTTGCGCTGGATCAGGAGTCGGTACAGGCACGTATTCAGGCCGCCAGGGCGTGCTGCCTCAGTCAGGATATCCGGGGTGCCGGCGACTTGCTCAAACCCTGGCGCCACTGGTTGCCGCTGAACGACGACGGGCTGCAACTGGAGCTGGCGCAGGTACTGACGCTGCGGAACGATGTGCCCGCAGCGGCTGAGCTGCTGGAGGACCTGATTGCCCGCCGGCCTGCTCACCCGAAAGCACGGCTCCTGCTGGCCAGCGTGTATGAGCGGTTCAATCGGTTGGCGGACGCGGAGGCGATGGTGTCGCCGATGGTTCGCATGGCGGCGGACTGGACTGATGCCATGCGCAATGAGGCGGACCATCTGCTGGCCACGCTGGCATTGCGCCGGAAGGACCTGGTCGGTGCGAGGCAGCTGCTGGAGCGATGCGGGCCACAGGGCGACGACGATTATGCCCATTATTTCCAGCTGGCTTCCGTGTACGACAAGCTGGGCGATACCACGGCGGCGATGGGCGCCTTGCGCGAGGCGCATCGCATGGAGGCGCGGGAGCGGCGGTTCGAATCGCTGGAGCATTTCACGCCTGCTGCGCCGGCCATGCCGACGGATGCTCCGCGGGTGTCGGCCGAACAGTATGCTCGCTGGCCGCAACTGATCGCGCCCGAGGCGCACGATTCGCCAGTCTTTGTGGTGGGTTTTCCGCGTTCGGGCACCACCTTGCTCGAGCAGATGCTGGATGCGCACCCGGGTTTGCAGTCGATGGACGAGAATCCATTCTTCAATAACCTGGCCGATACGCTGCGCCAGCACGATCCACGCATCCTGGACGACTTCGGCGTATTGCGGCAGTTCGATTGTGACGAACTGCGCAAGCGCTACCACGCGATGGTCGCCGAGCGCATAGCACGGCGGTGGGATGCACAGCTGGTCGACAAGAACCCGCTGAACATGCAGTGGTTGCCGATGATCCATCGACTGTTTCCGGCGGCAAAGATCATCTTCGCGCTACGTCATCCCTGCGACGTGATTCTCAGCTGCTATATGCAGAATTTCCGCTCCAGCGGCCTGGCGGCAGCCTGCAATACGCTCACGCGGCTGGCGCACGCCTACGTGGAGATCATGACGTGCTGGCTGGAAGAGGTGAGCATTCTGCAGCCGGACATGATGGTGTCGCGCTACGAAGATCTCGTGCTGGACTTTCCGCAGCAGGCTGCGCGCATCGCACAGTTCCTGGAACTGGAGGATGCCGTTCCCATGCTGAGCTTCGACCAGCATGCACGCAGCAAGACGTATATCGGTACGCCAAGCTACTCGCAGGTGATCGAGCCGGTGAACCGGAAAGGGCTGGGCCGCTGGCATCGATACCGCAGCGAGTTCGAGCCGGTCCTGCCGATCCTCGAGCCCATGCTGCGGCATTGGGGCTATGACACCGAGATGTACAGCAGCTCGCCTGCGAATTAGCCGGCAGCGCTGATCGGGACAACCGCGCGGCGTGGCAAAGTTGCCCCGCCAGGGGGTTATGGCAAGGGAACCCGCAGTAGTTCCGGCAGGTAAGCTGCGTATTCGCGCCAACGTCCGGCGGAGCGGGTATGCACCGGCTGGCGCGCCTGCCATGCACTGGCGGTACTGATGCCGTGTGGCTTCTGCATCGGGTCGAAAGGGCTCATGGCCGGCAGTCCCAGCCAGTCGATCAGCGCTGCCACGATGTCATCCGGTGCTGTCACCAGGTCTTCGTAATGGACGGTGCGAAATGCTTCCGGGTAGCGTGCGCTCCAGTGCATGGCCAGGCGGCGGCAGCCCCGTATCAGCGCGCTGATGTCGCCGAAATCGTAGGCATAGTCGTGTGCCTGGTCATGAAAGGACTGCGACCACAGCGACAGTGCCGTGTCGCGTGCGTGACGCTGGCAATGAATGATCCGCGCATTGGGCCACAATGCCATGATCAGGTCGACATGCAGCAGGTTCAGCGGCTGTTTGTCGATGAACCAGTACGCGTCGCCATCGTCCTGGCGCAACTGCGCCGCGTAAATGGCGGCGGCCCGTTCGTAGGGGTCCTGCTGGCTGGCGGTCGTCAGCGAAACCCGTTGCGCCAGCGCCTTGAGCCAGCCGAGTTCGCCGCGGTTGCGGACCTGCGGGTGACGTGCGATCAGTTCGGCCAGCAAGGTGGTGCCGGAGCGTGGTACGCCGACGATGAAGATCGGCGTCCAGTCGGCGGGTGCGGGCAACGTGAACGGATAGGGCTTGGCTGCGAGGCGTGCCTCGACGGAGCGGTTCCACTGTTTGCGCGACCATGAACCGGCGGCGTGTGCGAGCGTGTTGGCCTCGCGCAGATAGCTTGCCGCCTGGGCATAGTCGGCGATGTCGTCATGCGCCTTGCCGAGGGCGAACAATGTGGTGATGCGCGTCTTGTCGCTCAGCCCGGGTCGATTCAGCACCTCGCGAAACAGCGCGAAGTCCGGATGGCTGGAGTCCTGATAGCGTTGCAGGCCGGACAAGCCGATCGGGATATTCCATTCGACCGCCACGGGACTGTGGGCAAGCGCAAACTCATAACGTTCGCGCACGCGCTCGAATTCACCCAGCTGGATGCCCAGCATGCCGGCGTAGGCATGCATGCGCGGGTCGGTCGAGCCGGCAGCGAGCTCAGCTTCGCAAATCACGGCGGCATCCTGCGGGCGGCCATAGTCGTCAAGCATCTCCACCGCCTGGATCACGGTGTCCGTATCGTGCGGGCCGTGCTCGAACAGCTGTCGCATCGATTGTGCCGCCGCCTGCATGCGGCCCTGCTCGCGTAGCAGCCGGACCAGCAGGAACGTGGCGGCGACATGGGCGGGATGCTGCGCCAGCCAGTCGCGCAGCAACGCCTCGGCTTGTGTTTGCTGCTGCATTTGCCAATGCAGCCCGGCCAGACCAACGCGCACTTCTCCCGATGCGGGATAGCGCCGTGCCGCCGCCGAGAAAACGGCCAGCGCGCCGGCCAGATCGGCGCGCAGGGCCAGCGCGCGACCATGCTCGAGCCACTCCTGCTCCGGCGCTTGCTCGAGCGCGATGAGGATTGCCGTGCTTGTCGCCGATGCTGTCATGGCTGCCACGACGGCAGGTCAAGTGCCTTCCTGAGCGGGTCGAGCAGATTTCCGTAAAGATGTGCGCGTGCCGTGTCCCGGCGCAACGGCTGGTGCACCTGGGTGGCACTGGGTGAGCGTACCTCGCGCCGGTTCTCGTGGAAGTGCAGACACGCGTTCTCGAATGGCAGCCGGCAGAAATCCAGCAGTTCACGGATATGCGCTTCCGGCTCGGCCAGCAGCACCTCGTAGCGGTGCTCGTGCACCGAAGCGGGATGCAGCGCGGTCCAATGCTGCACACTGCGGTCGAAATCGCGCCAGAAGCTGGCCAGGTCGGCGAAGCTGCGCGTGTAACCGTTGCTGCTGTCCAGTGGTTGCCGGTAGCACGAGAAACACGTTTCCAGCCGGTCGCGCCGGCAGACCACGATATGAGCGGCCGGCAACATGGCGCGGATGGCGCCGATGTAGATCCAGTTGTTGGGCAGCTTGTCGGTGAAGATGGGACGCCGGCGTCGCCAGTGCGCGGTGCGTTCCAGGTAGCGTCGGCCGAGTCGTTCCCAGTCGGACGGTTGCATATGGTCGACCCACTGCGGAAACGGCTTGCCGCGGCGACGCGATTCCTCGGCCAGCACGTGCGGCAGATCGGGCAATTCGCCGGCGCCTTCCACCGACGAATGCGAAGCCAGGATCTGTTCGACGAGGGTAGAGCCCGCGCGCGGCAGGCTGACGATGAAGATGGCCTCGCGGCCAAGTGGTTCCATCGCGCCGGCAGGTGGTGGATCGAACGCAGCAGTGATGGCCGCGACGCTGCTGGAGAACGCTTCGGCATTCCAGTCCTGGCGGCGGCGCGCAATGGCATTGGCCTGTTCCAGTGCGGCAAGTGAAGCGGCGTAGTTGCCGGCATCATCGAGAGCCTTGGCCAGGGCAAAGCCGATCGTGATGCGGTCGTTGTCGTTGGTCGCGGGAAGCTGCAGCGCAGCGCGCATGCGCTTGATGTCTTCTTCGGTGAAGCGCTGTGTCCTGAGGTCGGCCAGTCCCCACCAGGCGATCCCGGCCGCGGGGTGCTGGGCGATCAGTTGGCGGTATTCGGCGGCCGCTTCTTCGAGCTGCCCTCGCGTGCGCAGTATGTCGGCGAGCAGCGCCCGCGCGGCGATATGGTCGGGTGCGAGCGAGACGGTCCGTTGCAGAGCCTCCACAGCTTCGTCGTTGCGCACGGATTTGGTCAGCATAACGCCGAGGTTGAACCAGGCGATGGCCAAGCCTGGCTGGAGCTTGCAAGCAACGCGCAACGCATCGATCGCCAATTCGTAGTCGCCCGCTGCGCCCAGCAGCGATCCGAGGGTGTTGTGATAGAGCGGATCCTGCGGGCGTTGTGCCAGCGCCCGGCGCATCACGCGCAAGGCATCGAGGTGTTGGCCGCGCAAGTTGTGGATACCTGCCAGCAGCCGCAGCACTTCGGGATGGTCCGGGTACGCCGCCAATGCGTGCGACAGTTGCCGATCGGCCTCGTCCAGATGGCCACCGTCGAGCGCCCGTCCCGCAGCCAATACATGTTGGATGACGACGGGGCTCAGCCCGTGCAGACGTGGGTTCATCGAGGTCTCTGATCAGGACGTGGTTTCTGCGGTGCGGCATCCTGCGGATACAGGGAATGGGCGCGCTGTCTCTCGAACCTCATTATTATGCTTGGTACGCACCGTCAGCGAGGCTGACTGACGTTTTTCTTCCTGAACAGAACCCGTTTGGCGGTAATCAGACGATGAACAGCGAGCTTCATGAGGGTGCTGTGGCCTTGCGCGAAATGGCGCACAACGGACTGCAGCGTGGTGATCCGGTACTGGCCGAGCAGCACTTTGCGCGGCTGCTGGAGATGATTCCCGGTGACGTCGAGGCGCTGCAGTTCGTCGCCAGCCGCCATCTGATTCGCGGGGATGCCATTCGTGCCGTGGCCATGCTGCTGGCGGCTGATCAGGCGCATCCGGATGATGCCAATACGCTGCACCAGTTGGGTGCCGCGCAGATGGCCGCCGGGGATCTGCCCGGCGCAGTGGGCAGCCTGCAACGTGGAACGGCGCTGGCGCCGCACATGTTTGTGGCGCGTCTTCGCCTGGGTATGGCGCTTGAAAAGCTGGGGGAAACGCACCGTGCACTGGTGGCTTATTTCGGCGCGGTAAACGCTGCCCAGGCACAAGGCCGCTGGCTTGGCGATGCGAACACAGCACCCGGTCTGCGCGATGCGGTCAGGCATGCGATTGGTTTCATCGATGCCGGGCGCCGGCAGCTTTTCGATCAGGTGCTCGAACCCCTGCGGCAGCGTTACGGTCGCTCCGAACTTGCACGCGTGGAGGACTGTCTGTCCATTTATCTCGGCGAAAAGGCAATGGCCCCGCCCGATTCGCGGCAGCGACCGAAGTTCCTCTATTTCCCGAGCGTGCCGAGCCAGCCGTATTACCCGCGCGAGCGTTTTCCGTGGCAGGCGGAACTGGAGGCCAACGCTGCCGTGATTCGCGAGGAGCTGCGCGCCGTGCTGTCGCAGCCGCAGGACCTCGAACCGTTTCTGCAGACGGATTCGCCACAGGACGCGGCCGACCTGGTGCGCTCCTCCGGTACCCGGGCGGCCTGGGATGCGTATTTCTTCCATCGCCACGGCGAGCGCTACGACGCGCATTGCGCGCGCTGTCCGCAGACGGCCGCGTTGCTCGACGCGCTGCCGCTCGTGTACGTGCGCGAACACTCACCGGAAACGTTGTACTCGGTGCTGCGGCCCGGCACGCATATCCTGCCGCACCGTGGCGTCACCAACACCCGACTGGTCACGCACCTGCCGCTGATCGTGCCGCCCGATTGTGCCTTGCGCGTTGGTGGAGAAATCCATGCGTGGCAGGAGGGACGCTGTGTGACCTTCGATGACACGTTCGAGCACGAGGCCTGGAACAACAGTGGCGAAACGCGGGTAGTGCTGATTCTCGACAGCTGGAATCCGGACCTCAGCGAGGCCGAACGGGCAGCCGTGAATGATCTGGTCGGGGCGATCGGCGATTTCAACCGGGAGAGCGAAGTACTTACCCCCAAGGGTTGAGCCCGGTACTTGGCATGATCCGACGGCACGGAGAGCGCCCTTTCAAGGGCGCTCTCCGTGCTTCGTCGAGTACCGGACGAAAGCCCTTTCGGATCAGTAGCGCGGCACGCTGGAATCCACCTCGCTGGCCCACGCATCCATGCCGCCTTCCACGTTGTAGATGTTGCTGAAGCCGTGCGCGGCGAAGCGTTCGGCCATGGCGCGGCTGGACATGCCGTGGTGGCAGATGAAGGCCAGCGCGGTGTCCTTCGGCAGGTTGGCCAGGCTCTCGTAACCTTCCTCTTCCAGCACCCGCGCCTGCGCCAGCGGTGCGGCCTGGGCGCGGCCGGCGGCGGGGCGTACGTCGATCAGGGTGATGTCGTTGGCGGCCAGTCGCTGCTTCAGCTGCTGCACGCTGAGCGGCTTGATCTCGGTGGCGCCGGGGAATTTCAGGCTCAGGCCCTCGCCCTGCACGGTGGAGACCCAGTCGATCACGATGCCCTTGGCGCGCTGTGCGCTGGCTGGGTCGAAGTGCACTTCGAGGCCGTTCGCATGAGCCACGATGTCGTGCTCGCCGGCCGGCGCCAGCTGGAAGCCGGCGCTGTGGTCGGGACCGATCTCCAGGTGCAGCGCCACGCCTTGCGCATTTGCGGTGCCCTGGCGGATCGCCTCGGCGGCAGCGTCGGTGATGGTGATTTCCGGCGGGGTCCGGTCCGGCGCGGCGACGCCGAACAGCTGGTGCAGTTCGCCGCTGCCGTACATCTGGCGGATGATGTCGGCGCCGCCGACCAGTTCACCTTCCACGTACAGCTGCGGGATCGTGGGCCATTCGCCGTAGGCCTTGATGCCCTCGCGGATCTCCGGATCGTCCAGCACGTTGACCGTGTGGTACTCGGGCAGCAATTCATTGAGCGTGTTGGTGGCCGCGGCCGAGAAGCCGCACATCGGCTGCTGGCGGTTGCCTTTCATGAACAGCACCACGCGGTGGTCCTTGAGCAGGGTTTCGATACGTTCGCGGGTGGCGGCGTCGAGAGACATGGGGAACTCCGGCAAAGAAGGCTTCAATGATACGCCGTCCGATATGCGGGGGACTTGCCGGCCTTCAAGGTTGCCCCCGCTCAGGCGGCCCGGTGCAGCTCGCCCAGGTGGCGCCGGCGGGCGCCCAGCGGCGCCAGCGCCAGCACCGCGGCGGGCGAGGGCCAGACCAGTTCGCGGCTGGCGCGACCCAGCGCGGTGGACTGCTCGCTCCAGTGGATCAGTTCCATCGCACCGGTGTGATCCTCGACCAGCGCGGTGCAATGCTCGACCCAGTCGCCGTCGTTGAGGTAGAGCACGCCGGCCAGCTCGCGCACGTGGCCGAAGTGGATGTGCCCGCAGATATGCCCGTCGAAGCCGCGTTCGCGCGCGTCCGCGGCGACGCGTTGTTCGTACGCGCGGATGTACGCCAGCGCCTTGCCGACATGCGACTTGAGGATGATCGACAGCGGCAGATACGGCAGCTGCAGCTGTCGCCGCATCGCATGCAGCCGGCGGTTGCCCCAGCAGATGAGTCGATGCATCGCCTCGCCGAACTGCTGCATCCAGCGACGGCCGATCCGCTCGGGGTCGAATTCGTCGCCGTGGCTGACCCGGTAGCGGCGACCATCGGCGCCGACGTGCACCGCATCCAGTGCGATCCGCACGCCGCCGAAGTTCTGCCCGTGCAGGCCGCGCATGGGCGCGTCGTGGTTGCCGGGGATGTAGACGACGTCGACGCCGCGGCGCGCCAGTTCCAGTATCTCGGCGATCACCGCGCTGTGTTCGGCATGCCACCAGTGGCGCCGGGACAGCGCCTCCAGGTCGACGATGTCGCCCACCAGATAGAGCTTTTCGCAGCGCAGCTGGCGCAGGAAGTCGAGCAGGTAGGCGGCCTTGCAGTCCGGCGTGCCCAGATGCACGTCGGAGATGAAGGCGCTGCGGCAGTGCAGGCTGGTCATGGCCGATCCCCGGTGGTTGCCCGGGGCGCCAGTGTGAAAGCGCCACGTCACCGTGCGATGGCGGAGAGGTTGCAGCGCGGTTGCGGTTAGCGAAGTGCCGCGCGCACCGCCGGTTCGATCGCTTCCACCCACAAGGCGTACTGCCCCGCGGAAGGGTGCAGGCCGTCGTCGGCGAGCAGCCCGGGATGCTGGCGCGAGATGCCGGTGATGTCGACGAAGCGGGCGCCGACGCGTTCGGTTTCAGCGCGGGCCAGCGTGTTGTAGGCGTCCAGCTCGGCGGCGATGCGTGCGCGGTCGCGGCCCTGTTCGCGGGCGAAGCGGGTGACGCCCCAGTCGGGGATCGACGCCACCACCACGCGCGCGGCACGCCCGCCGGCCAGCGCGATCGCGCGATCCAGCAGGCCGGCGAACTGTTCGCGGTAGTCGTCGGCCGGGCGGCCGCGGTACTGGTTGTTCACGCCGATCTGCAGCGTCACCAGGCCGTAGGGCGGCAGCAGTGCCGCGGCATCCATGCCTTGCGCCAGTTCGTCGGTGGTCCAGCCGGTGACGGCAACGATCTGCGGCTCGTCGATCGGCATGCCGCCGCGGCGCAGGCGTTGCACCAGCACGGCCGGCCAGCGCTCGTGCGCGGCCACTGCCTCGCCGATGGTGTACGAGTCGCCGAGGGCGAGATAGGTCGGCACGGCGAGGTTCAGGCGACCGCGGCCGTGGACGGCGACTGCTCGCGCGCCATGCGCGCCAGCACCCGCTCGGTCCGCACGAACACCTCGCGCAGTTGCGCGGGCGGCGGCAGCAGGGTCAGCCGGAAGTGGCGGCTGCGCGGCACGTTGAAGCTGCTGCCGGGCACCACCAGCACCGATTCCTCCTCCAGCAGGCGCAGCGCGAAGGCCTCGTCGTCGAAGCTGGCGAGGCGGTCGGCACGCACCTGCGGGAACGCGTACAGCGCGCCGTCCGGGGCCACCAGTTCCAGGTAGTCGCTGGCGGCGACGCCTTCCAGCACGACCTGGCGCGCCTCGTGCAGGCGCCCGCCGGGAGCGGTCAGCGTGCCGATCGTCGGCGCATCCTGCAGCGCCGGCAGCACCGCCCATTGCGCGGTGACGTTCGCGCACAGGCGCAGCGCGGCCAGCAGCTGCAACGCGTCGCGATAGGCCGCGCTGCGCGCGGCATCGCCGGACAGGCTCATCCAGCCGACCCGGTAGCCGCAGGCGCGGTGCACCTTGGACAGGCCGCCGAAGCTGAGGCAGGGCCACTCGCCGGCCACCTCGGCCAGTGGCTGGAAGGTGGCGCCGTCGTACAGGATCTCGTCGTAGATCTCGTCGGACAGCAGCAGCAGGCGGTGCCTTGCCGCGATCGTCACCAGCCGTTCCAGCAGCGCGCGTGGATAGACCGCGCCGGTCGGGTTGTTCGGGTTGATCAGCACCAGGGCGCGGGTGCGCGGCGTGATCAGCGCCTCGATCTCGTCCGGATCGGGCAGGTGGCCGTGGCGGGCGAGGCAGCGGTAGTAGCGCGGCTGGCCGCCGTTGAGAATGGTGGCGGCGCTCCACAACGGGTAGTCCGGGCTCGGCAGCAACACCTCGTCGCCGGCCTGCAGCAGTGCGCGCAGCGACAGGTCGATCAGTTCGCTGACGCCGTTGCCGATGAAGATGCGCTCGGGCTCGGCTCCTTGGGCGCCACGTGCGCGCTGCTGCGCGGCGATCGCCTCGCGGGCGAGTTCCAGGCCTTGTTCGTGGCCGTAGGCCTCGCTCTCGTGCAGATGGCCGGCGATCGCCTCGCGCAGGTGCGCCGGCGCCGCGAAGCCGTAGCGGCCGGGGTTGCCGATGTTGAGCTTGATGATGTCGAGGCCGGCAGCCTCCAGCTCGCGCGCGCGCCGGGTCAGCGCGCCGCGGATTTCGTAGCGCACGTCCGCCAGGTGCGCACTGGGTATGATCGAGGCCAACGCCGGTGTCCTTGTGCAGGTTGAGGTCGACAGGCGGCCGTGCCGCCGGCGGCTTGATGCTAGCAGCGTGGTGCAGTGCAGCGCGAGCATCTTTTGGGCCGGATTCCGGTTCATCGTCGGGCAATCTTCAGGCAAGGCATAATCACCGGACCGTGCGCACCGACTTCCCTCATGAGTGATCCCGAAACGATCGAACGCCTGCGCCGCATCGGCTGGCGCGGTGATGCGTTGCCGGCCTCCGGTTTGCGGCTGGCGCGGGTCGTGGCCCAGCATCGCGCCGGCTATGAGCTGCACGACGGCGAAACCCTGTTCGGCGCGCAGCCGGACGGGCGTTTCCTCAAGCGCGGCATCGACCCGTCCGAGCGGCCGGTGGTCGGCGATTTCGTCGAGGTCGAGGCGGGCAAGCCGCCGCACATCGTCAACGTGCTGGCGCGGCGCACGGTGCTGTCGCGCGCGGCGGCCGGCGAGCGCTACGAGCGGCAGCTGATCGCCACCAACATCGACTACGTGCTGGTGCTGACCGGACTGGATGGCGATTTCAACCCGGCGCGGATCGAGCGTTACCTGTCGCTGACCGAGGATTCCGGCGCGCAGCCGGTAGTGCTGCTGAGCAAGCTGGACACGCGCGAGGACGCCGCGGCGCAGATCGATGCCTTGCGCGCACGGCTGCCCGCGAGCACGCCGATCCATGCACTGAACGGCAAGGACCCGGCCAGCGTGGCGCAGCTGGCGGCGTACCTGCAGCCGGGCGACAGCGCGGTGCTGGTCGGCTCCTCAGGCGCCGGCAAGTCCACCCTGACCAACACCCTGCTCGGCACGGCACGCATGGCCACCGCCGAAGTACGCAGCCACGACAGCCGCGGCCGCCACACCACCACCCATCGCGCCCTGCTGCAGTTGCCCAGCGGCGGTTGCCTGATCGACACGCCGGGGATGCGCGAGCTGAAGCTCACCGGCGAGGAAAACCTCGACCTGTTCGCCGACATCGAGGCGCTGGCCGAGCAATGCCGTTTCGCCGATTGCGGCCACGGCAGCGAGCCGGGTTGCGCGATACAGATGGCGCTCGACAGCGGCGAACTGGCGCCCGGGCGCTGGCGCAACTTCCTCAAGCTGCACGACGAGCGCGAGGAGCAGGCGGCGACGCTGGAAGCGCGCCTGCGCCGGCAGCGCGGCGGCCGGCCGATCGAACGGCCGCACGGCCATCGCGGGCAGCGCGAGCGGGACTGAGCCGGCGCGTCCGGCTTGCGCACGAGGCGCGTCAAAGCATCTAGTATCGCGGCATCGTCGTAGCGGAGCGCAGGCATGCGTCGGTTGTCGTCGTCATATTCCCAGCCGGGAGGCCGTACCGGCTCGTCGTGCGGGGCCGCGCGATGAACGCGTCGGACGCTACCGTCGCGCCCGAGCTGCAGCGCTATGCCGTGCTCGACCAGCGCCTGCTGGCGGCAGTGCGCGGCATCCACATCCTGCCCACGGTGGCGTGGCCGGCGTCGCTGGAAAGCCGCATGATCGAGGCCTACGACAAGGGTCGCTTCGCCTTGCCGGACGTGAGCTACACGCGGCCGGACCTGTCCGCGGCGCGCGCCGAGCTGGCGGCGATCGAGGCGGCTGCGGCCGAGGGCGCGGAGATCGACCCGCTGGGCGACTACCTGCGCCGCACCGCCGAATCCTGGCGCATTGCCGCCGAGATGCTGGAATCGGTCGGCACGGCCGGTGTCACCGCGCCGTCGATCGCGCTGTATGGACGTCCGGACGACATGATCCCCGGCAGCCGGCGCAGCAACCTCGATGCGGCGCGCTACTTCGTCGAATTGTCCGACGAGCTGGGCGCGGACCTGCTGGCCGACGACAGCAGCGTGAACGTGCCGGCCGACGTGCTGCGCAGCGACCTTGCCGCCACCCTGGACGAGTTCTTCGGCGCCGGCACGATCAACGTCGAGGTCGATCCCGAGCTGACCGCCAAGGCGGCCGCCGGCGCCACCCGCATCCGCCTGCGCGGCGGCGCCAGCTTCAGCGAATACGATCGCCACCAGCTGCTGGCGCACGAGGCGTTCGTGCATTCGCTGACCGCGCTGAACGGCCGCCGGCAACCGCTGCTGGCCTCGCTGGCGCGCACCTCGCCGCGGGTCACCGCGACCCAGGAAGGGCTGGCCGTGTTCGCCGAACTGATGTCCGGCGCGATCGACATCACGCGGCTCAAGCGCATCAGCCTGCGCATCCTGGCGATCGACATGGCGCTCAGCGGCGCCGACTTCGTCGAGGTCTACAAGTACTTCAGCGCCTGCGGGCAGAGCACGGCGGACAGCTTCCATTCGGCCCAGCGCGTGTTCCGCGGCGTGCCGCTGGGCGGCGGCGCGGCATTCGCCAAGGACAACGTCTACCTGTCCGGCCTTCTCACCGTGCACACGTTCTTCCGCCTCGCCCTGAAGCGGCGGCGGATGGATCTGCTGCGCCACCTGTTCGCCGGCAAGCTGACCCTGCACGACGTGGTCGCGTTGCAGCCGCACTTCGAATCCGGCGCGATCCTGCCGCCGCGCTGGCTGCCGCCGTGGATGCAGCACGTGCATGGACTGGCCGGCAAGCTGGCGTTCTCGGTCTTCATCAACGGCATCCAGTTGAACCGGGTGCATGGCGACGAACTGCTGCAGAGCGTCTAGGAGCGCGGCGTAGCGTCGCAAGAACGGGCCGGCGCAGGCCGCCCCGGTGCTAACATCACGGGAAGTCATCCGCCGCGGCGGATGGACTTCCCTTCACCGACAAAACGTATCCAATGAGCCTCCCCGAAGAACTGCGCCTTGCTGCCCTCGAATACCACCGCCTGCCGCGCCCCGGCAAGATCAAGGTCACCCCGACCACGTCGCTGCTGACCCAGCGCGACCTGTCGCTGGCCTATTCGCCGGGCGTCGCCGCGGCCTGCGATGCGATCGTGGAGGACCCGACCACGGCGGCGGAGTACACCGCGCGCTCCAACCTGGTCGCGGTGATCACCAACGGCACCGCGGTGCTGGGCCTGGGCAACATCGGGCCGCTGGCGGCCAAGCCGGTGATGGAAGGCAAGGGCGTGCTGTTCCAGAAGTTCGCCGGCATCGACGTGTTCGACATCGAGATCGACGAGAACGACCCGGACAAGCTGGTCGACATCATCGCCAGCCTGGAGCCCACCTTCGGCGGCATCAACCTGGAAGACATCAAGGCGCCGGAGTGCTTCATCGTCGAGCGCAAGCTGCGCGAGCGGATGAAGATCCCGGTATTCCACGACGACCAGCACGGCACGTCGATCATCGTCGGCGCGGCGCTGATCAACGCGCTGGTGGTGGTCGGCAAGAAGATCGAGGACATCCGCGTGGCCACCACCGGCGCCGGCGCGGCGGGCATCTCCTGCCTCGACATGCTGGTGGCGCTGGGCGTGAAGCCGGAGCACATCCTGGCGTTCGATCGCCACGGCGTATTGCACAGCGAGCGCACCGACCTCGACCCCGACAAGCAGCGCTACGCGCGCGACACGAAGGCACGCACGCTGGCCGAAATCGTCGAGGGCGCGGACGTGTTCCTCGGTCTGTCCGCCGGCGGCATCCTGAAGCCGGAGATGGTCGCCACGATGGCCGCGCGGCCGATCATCTTCGCGCTGGCCAACCCGAACCCGGAGATCACCCCGGAAGAGGCGAAGGCGGTGCGGCCGGACTGCATCATGGCCACCGGCCGTTCGGACTACCCGAACCAGGTCAACAACGCGCTGTGCTTCCCGTACCTGTTCCGCGGCGCGCTGGACGTGGGCGCCACGGTGATCAACGAGCCGATGAAGATCGCCTGCGTACAGGCGATCGCCGCGCTGGCGCGGCGCGAGTCGTCCGACGTCAGCGCGCGCGCCTACGGCGGCAAGCCGCCCAGCTTCGGCCCGGAGTACCTGATCCCGCAGCCGTTCGACCCGCGCCTGCTGTTGCAGTTGCCGCCGGCGGTGGCGCAGGCGGCGATGGACTCGGGCGTGGCGACGCGGCCGATGGCCGACTTCGCCGAGTACACCGATCGCCTCACCAGCTTCGTGTTCCGCACCGGCCTGCTGATGAAGCCGGTGTTCGAGCGGGCCAAGTCCGCCCCCTGCCGGCTGGTCTACGCCGAAGGCGAGGAGGAGACCGTGCTGCGCGCGGTGCAGGTGGTGGTCGACGAAGGCCTGGCCAAACCCATCCTGATCGGCCGCCCGGAAGTGATCGAGAAGCGCATCAAGCGCGCCGGCCTGCGCATCAAGCTGGGCGTGGACGTCGAGATCTGCAACATCAACAGCGACCCGCGTTTCGACGACTATTGGCAGCACTACCACCGCTTGATGCAGCGCCGTGGGGTGACGCCGTCGATGGCCAAGGCGGTGGTGCGCTCGCGGCCCACCGCGATCGCGGCGCTGATGGTCGAGCGCGGCGAAGCCGACGCGATGATCTGCGGCCTGGTCGGCCAGTACCAAGGCAAGCTGCGCTACATCCGCGACATCATCGGCCTGGACGCCGGCGTGGTCGAACCGTCGGCGATGGCCGCGGTGGCCACCGACAAGGGCACGTTCTTCTACCTCGATACGCATGTGCAGGACGATCCCTGCCCCGAGCAGGTCGCCGAGGCCACGCTGCAGGCGTCGATCCGGCTGAAGCTGTTCGGCATCACGCCGAAGATCGCGCTGCTGTCCGGCGGCAACTTCGGCAGCCGCGACACCTGCGGCGCGAAGAAGATGCGCAAGGCGCTGGAGCTGATCCGCGCCCGCGCGCCGCGGCTGGAAGTGGAGGGCGAGATGCAGTCCGACGTGGCGCTGACGCCGGCACTGCGCGAGAAGCTGTTCCCGAACTCGCGGCTGGAGGGCAAGGCGAACGTGTTCGTGTTCCCGAACCTGGACGCGGCCAATATCGCCTACAACATGACCCGCATGCTCAGCGACGGCGTGGTGATCGGCCCGATCCTGATGGGCGTGGCCAAGCCGGCGCACATCCTGATGCCGCAGTCGACCGTGCGCCGGGTGGTGAACATGAGCGCGGTGGCCTGTGTCGAGGCGCAGATCCGCGCGGCGAACCGCCCGCAAGGCTGACCGACCCGGCCGCCCCGACCGGGGGCGGCCGATCCGTCGCCGGCAGCCCCGCCGCCGTGCGCCGCCGCATGGAATCTGCATTGGCGACCCTCGGGCCCAACGGCTAGACTTGGACGTTGATCCCGCTGCAATCCCCCGGCGGCGGGTACCCCCTCAAGCATGAGCGCTGCAACGGCGCCGCGGAGAATCTTCATGGATCAGCTCGACGACATCCTCAACCAGGACATCGACCCCACCGAAACCCGGGAGTGGATCGACTCGCTCGACGCGGTGATCCATCACGACGGCACCGAACGCGCGCATTTCCTGCTGGAGAAGATGGTCGACACCACCCGCCGTTCGGGTGGCTACCTGCCGTTCAACCCGACCACCGAATACGTCAACACGATCGCGCCCAGCCAGGAAGCGAAGAGCCCCGGCGACGCGGCGATGGAATGGCGCATCCGTTCGCTGATCCGCTGGAACGCGATGGCGATGGTGGTGCGTGCGAACCGCAAGCCGGGCGAGCTGGGCGGGCACATCGCCAGCTTCGCCTCCAGCGCCACGCTGTACGACGTGGGCTTCAACCATTTCTGGCGCGCGCCGAGCGCCGATCACCCGGGCGACCTGGTCCTGCACCAGGGCCATTCCAGCCCGGGCATCTACGCGCGCTCGTTCCTCGAAGGCCGCCTGGCCGAGGACCAGCTCGACCTGTTCCGCATGGAAGTGGCCGGCCATGGCCGCGCGCTGTCGTCGTACCCGCACCCGTGGCTGATGCCGGACTACTGGCAGGTACCGACGGTGTCGATGGGCCTGGGGCCGATCCAGGCGATCTACCAGGCGCAGTTCTTCAAGTACCTCGAACACCGCGGGCTGGTCCCGAAGAGCGACCGCAAGGTCTGGTGCTTCATGGGCGACGGCGAATGCGACGAGCCGGAGTCGCTGGGCGCGATCTCGTTGGCCGGCCGCGAGGGCCTGGACAACCTGATCTTCGTGATCAACTGCAACCTGCAGCGGCTGGACGGCCCGGTGCGCGGCAACGGCAAGATCATCCAGGAGCTGGAAGGCGTGTTCCGCGGCGCCGGCTGGAACGCGCTCAAGGTGGTCTGGGGCAGCTACTGGGATCCGCTCCTGGCGCGCGACAGCAAGGGCGTGCTGCGCAAGCTGATGATGGAAACCGTCGACGGCGAGTACCAGGCGTGCAAGGCGTTCGGCGGCGCGTACACGCGCGAGCATTTCTTCGGCAAATACCCGGAGACGCGCGAGATGGTCGCCAACCTCAGCGACGACGACATCTGGCGGCTGAACCGCGGCGGCCATGACCCGCACAAGGTGTACGCGGCCTACCACGCGGCGGTGAACACCACGGGCATGCCCACGGTGATCCTGGCCAAGACGGTCAAGGGCTACGGCATGGGCGCGGCCGGCGAGTCGCAGAACCCGACCCACCAGCAGAAGAAGCTGGACGACGAGTCGGTGCGGCATTTCCGCGACCGCTTCCAGATCCCGATTGCCGACGACAAGCTGCACGACGTGCCGTACTACCACCCGGGCAAGGACTCGCCGGAAGTGCAGTACATGCTGGAGCGCCGCCAAGCGCTCGGCGGCGCGCTGCCGCAGCGCCGGCGCAAGGCGGACGCCAAGCTGAAGGCGCCGGAACTGGCCGCGTTCGAGCAGATCACCAAGGGCACCGGCGAGCGCGAGATCTCCACCACGATGGCGCTGGTGCGCGGCATCAACCTGCTGCTGCGCGACAAGCAGCTGGGCGAGCGGATCGTGCCCATCGTCGCCGACGAGGCGCGCACGTTCGGCATGGAGGGCATGTTCCGCCAGATCGGCATCTACGCGCCGTTCGGCCAGAAATACAAGCCGCAGGATTCCGACCAGCTGCTGTACTACCGCGAGGACCAGAAGGGCCAGGTGCTGCAGCAGGGCATCAGCGAGGCCGGCGGCATGGCGTCGTGGATGGCGGCGGCGACCAGCTACTCGGTCAGCAACCAGGCGATGCTGCCGTTCTTCATCTACTACTCGATGTTCGGCTTCCAGCGCATCGGCGACCTGTGCTGGGCGGCGGGCGACATGCGCTCGCGCGGCTTCCTGGTCGGCGGCACCTCGGGCCGCACCACGCTGAACGGCGAGGGCCTGCAGCACGAGGACGGCCACTCGCACCTGATGGCCGGCGCAGTCCCGAACGTGAAGTCGTACGACCCGACCTTCTCGTACGAAGTGGCGGTGATCCTGCAGGACGGCGTGCGCCGGATGATGCAGGAGCAGGAGGACATCTACTACTACGTCACCGTGATGAACGAGAACTACAGCCACCCCGACCTGCCCAAAGGCAGTGAGGAAGGCATCATCAAGGGCATGTACCTGTTCAAGGATGGCGGCAAGCCGAAGAAGGGCGAGCCGCGCGTGCAACTGCTCGGTTCCGGCACGATCCTGCGCGAGGTGATCGCGGCAGCCGAATTGCTGGAGAAGGACTTCGGCGTGAAGTCCGACATCTGGTCGTGCCCCAGCTTCATCGAGTTGCGCCGCGACGGCTTCGACGCCGAGCGCTGGAATCGCCTGCATCCGGAAGCGAAGCAGCGCGTGCCGTACGTCACCGGCCTGCTCGACGGGCGCTCCGGCCCGGCGATCGCCGCCACCGACTACGTGCGCGAGTACGCCGACCAGATCCGCGCGTTCCTGCCTGACGGCATGCGCTACACCGTGCTGGGCACCGACGGCTTCGGCCGCTCGGATACCCGCGCGCACCTGCGCGAGTTCTTCGAGGTCGACCGCTACTGGATCGCGCACGCGGCGCTGGCCGCGCTGGCGAAGGACGGCAAGATGAACGCGAAGGACGTCAGCCGCGCGATCAAGGAATACAAGCTCGACCAGGACAAGCCGAATCCGCTGACGGTGTGATTTCGCCCGCCTCGCCGGTGCCATGCCGGCGGGGCGCGCTCAGCGCGACAGCGCTTCCTGGATCGCCTCCAGATCGTGGCCGCGGGTTTCGATGCCGCTGCGCGCAAGCATCCAGCCCGCTGCCGCCAGTGGCAGCGCGATCAGCACGGCCGACAGCATGAAGTGGTCGAACAGGCCGGCCACGCCGAGTCCCGCGCCGAGGATGCCGCCGAACTTCGAACAGGCGGCGATCAGCCCGGCGCCGCTGCTGCGCAGGTGCACCGGATAGATTTCCGCCGCGTAGGGGATCAGCGTGGCGATCACGCCGCTGATGCTCAGCAGCAGCGCCACCGTGCCGAGCGTGGTGAGCATGGTGGAGCGCAGGTCGGCCAGGTCGATCGCGAAGAAGAACAGCAGGGCGCAGGTCGCCATGCCGGCGAACAGCACCAGTGTGCGGATGCTGCTCCAGCGCTGGTAGAACCACACGACGATGACGATGCCGGGCAACGCGAGGATCGCCGAGCGCGCCAGCAGCGCGCTGCTGGCCTGGGCGTCGATGCCCAGCTTGACCAGGTTCGCCGGCAACCACAGCAGGAAGCCGAAGTTCACCAGGCCCCAGCCGATCGCGCACATCGCCAGGCCCCAGGTGATGTGCGCATGCCGGCCGCGCAGCAGGCGGCGCAAGCCGATCCTTGCCGGCTCCTTCGCCGCCGGCGCGGCTGCGGGCTGGTCGTGCGCCACGGGCAGGTCCGTGGCCAGCGCCCCGCCGGAGAAGCGCTGCAGCACGGCGCGCGCCTGATCCTCCAGCCCGGCCAGCGCGAGGAAGCGCGGCGATTCGGGAATGTAGCGGTTGAGGAACACGATCAGCGCGCCGGTCGGCAGGTTGAGCAGCCACAGTGCGCGCCAGCTGAAGGCGGGCTCGAACAGCGTCGCCGCGCCCGAGGCCAGCAGATAGCCGGCCGAAGTGCCGACTCCGCCCAGGGCGACCAGCAGCCAGCCGCGGTGCGCGGTGGGGATCGTCTCGGCCATCAGGGTGAAGGTGATCGGCAGCATGCCGCCGGCGGCGGCGCCCATCATGAAACACATCACCAGGTTCCAGCCGAACGCCGGCATCGCGCCGCAGATCGCCGTGCCCATGAACATCAGCGCGGACAGCAGGATCGTCGCGCGGCGGCCGAACAGGTCGCCGAGGCGACCCCACACGATCGAGCCGACCGTGGTGCCGATCAGCGCCGACAGCGCCAGCCATCCCGCGACCGAGCCGCTGATCCCGTACTCGGCCGACATGCCCGGCATGACGAAGCCGATCGTCGCCGGTTTCATCACGTCCACCGCCAGTGCGATGGTCAGCACGGCCACCAGTTTCCAGTGCTCGCGGTTGAGCGGCACGTGGTCGGCGACGTGGAACGGCAGCGGGCTGCGCCCGGCGTGCAGCGTGCGTCGCATCTGCTCCAGGCGCGGCATCAGGCCGTAACCGGCCAGCAGCACGCCGAGCGGTACCAGCGCCATGCCGACCAGCATCGCGTTGTCCATCGGCATGCCGGCGAGGTGGTAATGCATCGGCGCGGCCATCGCCAGCATCGGCAAGTGCGCCAGCACGCCCGCGACCACCGCCGCGCAGCCCAGCCAGAACGCCACGGGGTGATGGAAGGTGATGTCTCTTGGGCGCATGGGTGACCGCCGCGGCACGAGGCGGCCAGCTTAGCAGCGGCAAGGCGATGCCGGTGGTGGCGGTGGGCCGGCCGACGAACCGCCCGGCGCGGGTTTTCGTCGGTGGAAGTGCCCGGATCAGACGGGCGTCAGGCGTTCATTCGTCGTCGCTGCGAAACGCGCGGCGCAGCAGCAGGAAGGCGCCGATGGTGCCGGCGACGATCGCCACCGTGGCAGCCGGGTGGCGATTCACCTGGCGGCGCAGGCGACGGTAGTGGTAGTTCGCCTCGTCGGCGAAATCCTCGGCCGCATGCGCCAGCCGACGGCTGTAGGAATCGCCGCGCTGGCCGAAACGTGCGCGCAGTTCGCGGCTGCGGTCGTACAGGTGATGCGCGCGTTCGGCCGCGCCGTCGGCATAGCGTCGCACGCGCTCGCCGGCTCGCTCGCCGGCGTCCTGCAACTGACGCTGGATCTCATCACGGTTGCGCATGACTGTTCTCCTCAGGCTGGCGTCACAGGCTGCCAGCGTCGCCGTGAGCAGGGCGTGGACAGCGGCGCGCGGCCGCGTCGCCCATTCAGCCAAGGACGTATTCGCCGCCCTGTCGCAGCGCGCGTTGCCAGGCGGGCCGTGCATGGATGCGGTGCAGGAACGCCAGCAGCGTCGGGTAGCGTTCATCCAGTCCGCCACGGGCAGCGAACGCTTCCAGCGGGAAGCTGAGCTGGATGTCGGCGACGCTGAACGCATCGCCGCCGAACCATGCGCTGTCGCCCAGTTCGCCTTCCAGATAATCCAGGTGCAGCTTCAACTGCGGGTCGACGAAGCTGCGCTGCACTTTGCGCGCGATGCCGTGTGCCACCGGCTTCACGAAGAACGGTGCCGATGCGCGTTCGACCTGGTTGAACACCAGCTTCAGCAGCAGCGGCGGCATCGCCGAGCCTTCGGCGTAGTGCAGCCAGTAGTTGCAGCGCAGGCGCGCTGGCGTGCCGTGCGCGGGAATCAGCGTGCCGGCGCCGTAGCGGTCGGCCAGGTATTCGATGATCGCGCCGGACTCGGCCAGGGTCAGTTCGCCGTCGGTGATCACTGGCGACTTGCCCAGCGCATGCACCGCGCGCAGTTCGGGTGGCGCCAGCAGGGTCTTAGGATCGCGTTGGTAGCGTTTGATCTCGTACGGCAGGCCGAGTTCTTCCAGCAGCCACAGGATGCGCTGCGAGCGCGAGTTGTTGAGATGGTGGACGGTGATCATCGTGAACTTCCCGCAGTCGGGAACGGCGTGTCCATGCGGATGAATTCACGCCGAATCGGTGCGCTGCACAAGCGCCGGATGATCCAGCCGAACAGAACGCTGAAGCCAACCGCCATGATTGCGCTGAAAACCTGGATGACCAGCAAGAAGCCATGCATGCCGCTGGCGAACTGTGCGGGGGCGTCAGGCGGCAGCTGCATGGCTTGTTGCATCGATCCCATTACCCACCACTGCAGCACCAGGCCAAGCAATTGGTAGACGATGGCGAAAGCCATCACGCCGATGAACAGCCGACGCCCCCAATTGCGGCGCAACAGCAGGCCGATGGCAGCAGCCAAGGTGATGATCGATAGCAGCAAGAACCCGCGGAACAGCCAGATCATGTGCGTAACCATCCAGTCCATCGGCACCGGCATGCCTGGTGGCAATGGCTGGGTCGCCACCTGTTGCTGCATGGCCGGCTGGAACACCAGCTGGAACATCAGGTTCTGCAGCAGGCCGATCAGAGTGCCGAAACCGGCGAGGCAGACGAAGATCCATCCCAGCACATTGACGAAGGTGGAACGTGGGACGGGAATGGGCGGTGGCGTTGGCATCGACGATCCTCCATGAAGGAAGAATCAGCATGGCGGATCGGCCCGGGGCTGGCAACGCATGCATTGCAAGTTGCCCATGCTCAAGGCCGCGTGTCGGGAGGCACTCTTGGATGGGTGAATCTCAGGGCGCAAGCACGGCCGTCCGCGATAGCGTCGACACGCCATGTTCGTCGAAGGCTTCCACCGCCACGACATATTTCACGCCCTTGTTCAACGAGCGCAGGGTCAGCCGCGTCGGCTGGTCGGCGAAGCGCTGGTAGGTCTCGTGCAGCCGGTCGGCGGCAAGTCCCCAGCGCACGTTGTAGCCCACCGCGCCGGGCACCGGCTTCCACACGATCTCGGCATCGCGGGTGTCGGCCAGGCGACGCGCGGAGACCAGCACCGGCGCGGGCGGCGGCGGGCCGTCGGCGTTGCCGAACACGCGCAGGTCGGAGATTGCCAGCGTGTGCGCACCGACGTGGCCGTGCACGTAGCGCACGTAGCGGATGCGCGCCGGATGGTCGAGTTCGAGATAGGCGTTCGGTCGGTCGCGCGTTTCGTGCGAGAGGTCGGCTAGGGTGGTCCACTGCCGGCCGTCGACCGAGCCCTCGAGGCGGAACCGGGTGACGATGTCGGGCGCGTCGCCGTAGCGGCCGGACTGGTAGTCGGCGTAGTTCACCTGCACCGCGCGCACCGTGCGCAGGCCGCCGAGGTCGAGCGTGAGCGTCTGTCCGGCGGTGTTGTTCGCGGCGACCCAGAACGTGCGCGGATTCTCGTCGGTCACTTCGGACGGCGGATGCCCCGGCCGTTGCGACGAGGCCTGCGCGGCCTTGCGGTACGACAGCAGCATCCAGCCGGTGAACGTGCTCTCGCCTTCATGCAGCGGATGATCGGGCATGCGCTGCGGGAAGTCGCCGAAGCGGGTATCGACCCACATCTGGCCGTCCGCATGAAAGCCGGCGGGAAACAAGTCGATGCGCCGCTCGAATCTCCAGTTCACGCCCACCCACATGGTGCCGCTGTTCCACCAGTTGCCATGCGCGTCCTGGAAAGTGGAACCGTGGCCAGCGCCGACGGCGAAGCCGCCGGGCTTGTAGCCGACCGGATTGTACGGCGCATAGGTGAACGGTCCGAGCGGCTTGCTGCCGACGTACACGCCGGTGGCATACACGTTGTATTCGGTGCCGGGCGCGCCGTACTGCAGGTAGTAGCGGTCGCCATGCCGGTTCATCCAGGCGCCCTCGACGTAGGGCTGGATGCTGGTGTCGGTATGGTCCTGGCCGAAGCGCTCCCAGCCGTGCGCGGCCGGATCGGCCTTGAGCAGGGCGACCGGCTTCGTGACGAAGCTCATCCGCTTGCCTTCGCCTTCGCCGGCGTGGTCGAGCGCCAGGTCGATCTGCGCGCCGTACAACGGAAAGACGTTGGATGAGTCCCAGTACAAATAGGTCTTGCCGTCCTCGTCGCGGAACAGGCCCGGATCCCATGGCCCCGGCGGCAGGTCGCCTGGTTTCATCGCGCTCTCGTGGCCGCCCCACACCGCGCCCGGCACCGCCGGCAGCAGGCGTGTCCAGAACTGCCAGTGGCCGTGCGCGGGATCGGTCGAGTACAGCAGCGGCTTCGGCTCCATCGCCGCCTGCATCAGGAACAGCTTGCCGTCGGCGACCAGGGTGGCCGGCGCCACCGGGCCGTCGAATGGCCATCTATCCGGCCGAACGAACTGCCAGTGCACGAGGTCGTTCGAATGCCAGTAGCCGTCGGCCAGCGTGAGGAACAGGTAATAGCCATCGCCGTAGCGCACGATCGCGGGATCCGCACCGGTGCGGTACGAGA